>Ga0208160_1001280_pt1 | contig 10774 bp, 16 predicted proteins | sample CB_VirMetaG_FD_184536 | JGI IMG/M metagenome (GOLD analysis project Ga0208160, IMG submission 184536) | Freshwater to marine saline gradient viral communities from Chesapeake Bay - CB_1504_1 Viral MetaG (SPAdes) (version 4) | ecosystem: Environmental > Aquatic > Marine > Coastal | place: USA... | reverse complement strand
TTTACAAAATTATGAAGGAACTGAAACGCAAGTAATAACACAGCAAAAATCAGGATATAACCAAAGAGTAAATATAGAGGGGTTAATAAAAAGAAATATATCATTAGCAAGAGGTACTAGAAAAAATGACTTTACTTATGTAGAAAATATAGTAAAAAGCTATTTAAATTTTATATCTGCTCAAGTTAATGTTTATGAGGCTGCTATAAATGCCGTTATATTTTCTGTCAATATAATTGCTAATAGCTTTCTTTCTGCTATATCATTTCTTGCTAATCTATTACAAGTTCCTTTTAACGTACCTAAAATTAAGGTAGGTAAGTTACCTTACTCTGATTTATCTAGCAGCATAAGAGATAGAAAAGGTATGTTACTTATGGAAAATGATTTTGTAAGTGTGCCAAAAGACTTAATTTTAAGCGTTAATACGACTAGTGATAGGTCAACTAAATTGTCTGTTAATGATGAAATAAAAATAAATTCACTATATTTGTATAATAATTATCATGCTATTAATTCTTTTTTACCAACTAGCTTAAAACCTACTGGTAATCAATATGAAATACATGAAGTAGAAGGTGTTCCTTTCTGTTTTGATGATTATCAATTAGTAAAAGCCTCAAACTACATGAAGGATGATATAGGTAGGGATGGAGAAATACTATCTCTTAATTGGAATGTAAGAAAATTAACTGCTAGTGCAGACTATAAAGTTAAGCAACTTTGGACTAATAATTTAAAAGAAAACAAAATTACACCTGATGGAAGCTAAGAAATTTGAAGATTTTATAGGTAATTTAGAAGTATTTATGGACTCCGCTAAAGGATTAGCAGATGAATTAAATCTATCTGATGAAGATAAAGCTAAATACGAAAAGGAATTAAAGAAAGAGGTAGATGAAGCTACTGAAAAATTAAGGGTAGAGTTTGCTAAATTAAAAGAAATTACTAAAGAATAATATGGCTACAGTAATAACCTCTACTACTTTTGCTGATGAGTTTAACACAGGAACTAGCACTAATTTAAATGCTAATGTATCTGATGTTATAACTACTACTATAAATCTATACGAAGAAACTACAATAGATGCAGGGAGAGACTCATCATATAATATTACTATGTCTAATACTTTTGCAGATGGTATTAATGGCATTGGTTTTAATGGGAGTTTAGGACATATATTACTTACATTAGATAGTTCTTTTAGCTCTGATATAGATGATAGTATATTAATAGGTTTAGAGGGTAGGGAAGTTACTACATCAGGCTTTGCCACAAATTATACAGGATTAGTAGTAGCTGTAGGCATAAGCCCGTTTGCAGACAAATATATTGTATTAGAAAACGTTAATCTAGCTCAGGGTGTAGACGCTTCTGCTATTGGTGTATTCTATTTTAGTGGTAATGTAGAGGCAATAGATTTTGAATATGTTTTAAATGATAGCGGTAATAGGTCTTCTATAGATGGCAATGGTTATCCTGTTTTTTCAACTCCTACTAATATATTAGATGCTAGTGATACGGGAACTATTCACTCTATACCAACTAAATATAACGGAGCTTTTAATACAGGCTCTTTAACTGTGCAGGGAAAGGGTAAAATTACAAGCGGAAACATATATAATAGACAATCTTTTCAACTTATACATACTACACAGGCAACGCCTATATCTATATACGGAGATGGAAGTACTACACAGCCTGAAGGATTATCTTTAGATTATATAAATGGTAGTGCTATTTTTACTGAAGGTAATATAGGACATTACGCTACAAATATAACGTTAAAAGAAAATCCAAGCGATACAGGAATAGACCCTTTGTACCCTTCAGGGGGTTTAGATCAAGACAATACAGTAGGCATAATAGATATATCTCCTCAAGTATCTACTTTCAATCAAAAGTATTTACAAGGTGCTACTAATTATTCTACATCTAATTTCAGTATTATTAGAACTTCTGATAGTGAAGATAGTGGGGGTGTACCACTTGTTAACGCTAAGTTTACAGTATCTTTTGATATAGATAATACAAGTGATAGCCCTTTTAGTGATGGTAATACTAAAGTTAAAATAGGGATTGAAAATATACCCGACTCTTTAGATGAAACATTAGATTACACACAAGCCTTTTTAAGTGATAGCGTTATATCTACTTTAGGAGATGCAGCAGCTACGGGAACTGCTACAGGTAACGCTTCTAGTATTACTAATTATACTGCTACTTATAATAGTGCTACTTCTATATCTATTTCATTTGATGTAGAGTTTAGTTCAGGAGCTATAACTCAAATAAACAATAGTTCTATACCTTACTTTTCTATATATGCTGAAACACAAAATTACTTATTAGGTTATACTGATAGTGATAGGGTAGTATTACAACCGTTTTCAGGAGAAGGAATACCTAACATATTATTAGATCCTGCTACGGTTAACGGAACTCAATTTATAACAGCTCCTTATGATGACTTTAGTACTGGTATAGATGCTAGTGATATTGATGGTTTTAAGGTACAACTTTTAACAGGCTCTACAAACTTTAGTCTAGATTGGACTGATAGACCTGAGTTAAGATTAACAAGTGTAGAGCAAAAATTAGTATTAAAAAATACATCTACTTTAGAAGAAATAGAGTTAGATACTACTACTATTCCTGTAAGTGTATTTAGATTAATAGATAACGAATACCCTGACACAAATAATTATAGTATATTAAAAGGTTTTAAAATACCTAATGATGAAGTAAGAAATAAAATAGAAATGACTAACATTTCAGATGTTTCTAATGTTAGAACTTTTGAGGTGTTTTTTCCTTTCTTTATTAGATGGGAAGATTATACTGAATTAATAACTAATAATGTACAGTCTTCTATATTAGATTCAAGCGAGCCTTTTAATGGTGTAAATTATGATATTAATAGAATAGATGATATAGCTAACTGGGAAGTAGATTATAGAATTACTATTAATAGTGAAGAAAGTGGAGTAGTTTTTAGTCAAGATTTCGACTATACAATACCGACAAGTAACTATGATGAGCATCCTGACGTATTAAGTAGAAGTATAGATTCATTTGAAGAAGACGGTGTAACTAGTTTAGAAGTAAGTGGAGAAAAGTATATAGATTCTAAGAATAAAACCGTAATAGTAGGTACTTGGAATATGAATTATACACCTACTGCTATTACTGAATTTGAAATAGAATTTTATATAGAGGCTTTTGAAAATGGTAGCCCTACAAAGATACAAAGAATAAGTAGTGTAAATGATTTACTTTCTTCTAGTTGGTTTAGTTCAACTACTGGAGATGGCTTAGTAACTAAAAGTATAAGTGGAGACTCTTGTATAGGTACTGTATATATAGATAATGATAAATTAGTTAATTATGAGTCATATACTATTTATGGTACTTTCTACAATCCTAAGAGACCTGATGAGGGGTTATTAGTTGAAAGTGGAGATAGTTTTATAACAGAAGGAGGGGACTTTTTAATAGAAGATTTTTAATAATATAATATAATAAGATGGCAAGTAAAAAATTTACGGAATTACCAGCGGTTACAACCGATCCAAACGCAAGTAGTGTAATAGCTGTTAGTGTATTCGATGGTGCTACTACTTACACAAGTGAGAAACTAACATTACAACAAGTTAATAAAGCATCTAGTAATGCTTTTGCAACTTTAACGGATGGAGCTACTGTTACTTGGGATATGGATGTAACAGATAACGCAGTAGTAACTATAACGGCTACTAGAATTTTAGCTATAACTAATGCTAAAAACGGGCATGTAGGAATACTAAAAGTAATACAAGATGGTACTGGAGGGTGGTCATTAACATTACCAGCTAATAGTAAAGTAAACGGAGGCGGTGCGGGTGCTATAACTCTTTCTGCTGCTGCTAATTCAGAAGATGTATTATCTTATGTTTATGATGGTACTGATTACTTATGGACTTACGGATTAAACTATAATTAATAATTATGAGTAGAACTTATTTTTATGCGTTAAATAAAAAGATTTGGGAAAACCTATATTCATTTCTATTTGATGGCGGAGGAGAAAAAGCGGCTACTATTGGATCTTTAGATTCTTTTAATTTCATTCAAAATACAGGAGTTTTCAGTATTTCGTTATGGTTTAAAATGACTGATTATACTGATGGTACAGAAAGATACTTTGCAGGTAATAGTAATACAGGAAGTAACAAAGGTTTTTATTTTAGATACTTACCAACTACGGACACGATAGGAATTGTTCTTACAAGTGGCTCAGGTAATATAATAAACTCAGCTACTTCTACACTAACTGTTATCGATAATGATTGGCATCATTTAGTAGTGACAGGAAATGATACAAATATATTCTTTTATTTAGACAATGTAAAAGAGCAAGGTAGTGGTACAATGGGTACTAAATCAACAGGAGACAGCACAAACTTATTGGCAATAGCTAATTTGTTAAGTAGTGGAGCAGCTACTTTTAAGGGGAATTTAGACGAGGTTTCTATTTACGATGTTGCTTTGAGTGATTCACAGGTTTCAGAGATTTACAATTCAGGTACTCCAAATAATCTATCTAGTCTATCAACTTTTACAGATTGTCAGTTGTGGATGAGATTTGATGAGGCTGCATGGAATGGCTTAGAATTTGACTTAACAGACAGTAGTAATAATGCTTATACGGGTTTAACGGTTAGTATGGAGGAAGAAGATAAAGTTTTAGACGTACCATCTTAATAAAATAATATGCCTATAATATCAGAAAGTACATATCAAAAATTTACATTACTTCAAAGTAAAACGGTTGTAATAGATAACTCTACTATTGGAAGTGATGCAAATGAGTGTACATTCGAATTACCAGCATTTGCCTATCCTGTAGACACAACAGATACATATAGAAATGATTTTACTTCTAGTCTATTATCTTTAACTAATAGATATAGTAGCCCTGAATTTTATTTAGAAAAACAGAACGGATGTAATTGGGATGAAGTAGCTCAATTAACAGATAGTACTTATGGTACTTATTATACATTTGCTTCTTTGCCTAATTGGTCTGGGTTTAAAGTAGAATGGTATAAGGTTTATAATTTAGAAGGTGCTAATTGTTATAGAATACGTCAAGAATATACATCAATTGTAGATGCTGAAGTATTTGTAAACTATTCTTATAAGTATAATCTTAAATTATTTACAGCAAATTTAGCGGATAAAACTACCAAGATTTCGTATAATATTAATGGCGGTTTAATTGGATCTACTTTAGATTCATCTACAAAAATAGATTATAAAGACAATGTATGGGAGCGTGAAATAAGATTGCCTCAAAGTTCTTTTATGTTTGAGAGTTCAGAGTATGAAAGAGAGTTCACAAGGTATAAAAACGGTGGGCAGGAATGGACTATAGATAATCAAGTTGAAACCATACAATATAATGTAAGGAAAATACCTTATAGTCTACATAGAGAATTAAAAATTACGGCACTCCAGAGCGGAATGCTTTTTATATCAGACTACAATTTAAGTAATCCTAAGCCTGATATGTACAACTTTAAAAGAGTTATTTGCTCTAGTGAATACGCTCCAATTTGGGGGCAATATAATACTTATTCCCCAGTACAATTAACATTTAAAGACTACTACGAAAACTTACAGCGTAAGAGATGTTAGATTAGGTTTTTTTGTTTTTTTCTCCTAATCGCAAAAGCCTTCTTAATTGAAGGTTTTTTTGTTTATAGCAATTAAATAATTTATTGTATCTTTGTATTTATGAAACGTAATTTAACAACTTATATAGGGGTATTGTTTATCTTAGTATCTCTATCTTTATTTATATTATATTTAGTAATGGCTTTTCAGCATAAAGAAGCTGTAGGGTTAAAGTCTTATTTTATATGGGGGTCTGCTTTAGTAGGATTAACATTAGTTATAATGCCACAAGATAAAATAGTACAATTAGTGTTTGATTTTTGGGAGGCTATAATACAAAAGATAACTAAATGAAAAAGATAATTATTTTAATAGCGTGTACGTGCTTATATTCTTGTATATCAACTAACATACCTAAGAATGAGAAAAAGGCTAAGAGAAGACTTAATAAACATCTTACAAATGTCAGGAAAATTATTAATGTATACCCTGATTTGTCAGATACTACTACTATACTTATTCACGATACTATTACATTAAAATCTCATAGCGTAGATACTTCTTTTATTAATAAATTAGATACGGCATTTATAGATAAGTTATTATTTGACTTTCTAAGTGAAGGAGACGGTACAGAAGTAAAAGAAAGGGTAAAAATAGTAAGAGATAATATAATAGTAGAAGTTTTAAAAGATACTTCTTTTGTTTATAGCGATTCCTTAATACACTTTACTTTTATAGTTAAAGGTGGTAAGTATTTCTTTAAGAATACAGTTAAGGAGAGGGCTTATAGCTATGTTTCAGAGACTAAAAACGTGATAGATACTGACTGCGATATTAAAAAAGACTTTTGGAAAGATTATAAATTTTGGTTGTTTCTATTAATTATTCTTATATTAGCGATTATTAAGAGTAAAATGGAGTTAAAACCTTAATTAAATAAAGAACTATGGGATATGAAGAAGGAGTAGGTATTGAATTATCAAAGCAGAAGAAACAAATAATAATAGATTTGTATAGCTCTGATAAACCTAGAAAAAAAATACAAGAAGAACTATCTGAAATTCTAAACGTATCAGAAAGGACAGTAAGAGCATACGCAAAAGCTCTAGGTATTAATCAAATACATTCTAACGTATCTAATGACAGGGTACTAGTCTACGATATAGAAACATCAAGAGTTAAGGTAGATGTTTGGAGTACTGGAAAACAATATATAAATCATAAACAATTAAGAAGCAAAACTACTATTATATCTATTGCTTGGAAATGGATAGGAGAAGATGAAGTTAAGTTTCTTACATGGGATAAAAACCATTGTGATAAAAAGATGGTTAAGGAGTTTCTAAAGGAATATAATAAGGCTTCAATGGTAGTAGGTCAAAATAACAATTCATTTGATAACAAGCTAATTAATACTCGTGCAGCATATCACAAGTTACATGTAGATAGATTTGTTAAGTCATTTGATATTTATAGAATGGCTAAAAGATACTTTCGTTTACCTTCTTATTCTATGGCTTATATGGCTGATTATTTCGGTCTTACATTAAAGCAATCTCACGAAGGTATATATATGTGGGAAATGATAGAATACGGAACTAAGGAACAGCAAGAAGAGTATTTAGCTAAGATGGTGGACTATAACAAAGGAGATATAGTTACTACAGAAGAATTATATATTACATTAAAACCTTATTTTGCAAGTGTTACTAATAATTCAGTGGCTAAAGGAGGTCAAAAATGGGCATGTCCTGTATCAGGAAGTAAAGACGTTAAACTATTAAAGACTATCTTTACAGAAATGGGAACGGTACAAAGGATATTATACTGTGAAGAGAGTAAACATCAATACAAAGTAAATAATAAGACCTTTATGGACTTTTTACAAAGAAATATGAATCAAAATTTTGAAAAATAAACTATGGGAAATTTAAGAAGTAATATGACTGATGAAGAGTGGGATAAGTTAGAGTCTAAAGTATTAAATAATAACCACTATGACAATTCAAAAGGTAGTTTATACCAATTTGCAGAAGATAAAGACTTAAATAGTTATGAGTTTGATATTATTAAAAGAGTTGTTAGATGTAGAAAAAAAGGTAGTTTTATACAAGATTTAGAGAAAACAAAATTTTTAATTGATTTATATATTGATGAATATGAAATATAATTTAAGTAATAGAAGTAAAACAAGATTAGAAGGTGTACACCCTTTTTTGATTGCGGTAATAAATGAAGGGTTAAAAGATAGCCCTGAAGACTTTGGAATACCTATGTATGGCGGTCTTAGAACAAGCGCAGACCAAAAGAAGTTATATGATAAAGGTAGAACTGTTGAAAGCCTAGAGAAAGGGGAAAAAGTAGTAACCTATACAGATGGAATAATAAGAGAGTCTAACCATCAAATGAAAGACTCAGGATATGGAGAAGCCTTTGATGTATATATTTACGATCATGCAACGGGTAGAGCTTCATGGAATGTAGAAAGATTAACTACTTTAGCTATACATTTAATTAAAACAAGTGAAAGAGTAAAGGATGCAAACCCTGAATTTAAAGATATGATTTTAAGCTGGGGAGGTAATTGGAAAAAATTTAAAGACTATCCGCACTTTCAAATAGAAAATATTTAGTATCTTTGTATTTCTTCAAAGTATAGTTTTTTTCATAGTTCTTCTATACTGCAAAAGCCCTTCATTATTGGAGGGTTTTTTGTTGCCTATTAATTAAAAAGAAAAATAAATACTAAAATAATTTGCTAGTATTAAAAATTGTATTACATTTGAACTGTCAAAAACGATAAAACTATGAAATCAATAACAGCAAATTTAACAAGTCAAGAAGTACAATTACCCAATAAGAAAACGTATATTTATGATATAGATATAAGCGGTTATAGTACTTATGATGACAATACAAACTATGAAGATATATACGATGTATCTTGTTATATCTTTAGCGTATGGGATTTAGAAGATGAAGATAATGAAGTTTTAAACCCTGAAATTATAGAAAGTATTGAAGCTGAATTAGATTTAGAAGATTTATTAAGAGAACATTCAAATTAAGAATTATGAAAGAATTAGAAGAACTTAAAAAGAAATTAATAGCATTATCTTTAGAAGGTAGTAGCGAAAGTTTTGCTCCATTAGCTACAGTTTATGGAGTAATAAATGAAGAGATTAAAAAACTAAAACAACTTAAAAAATAAAGAATTATGTATTTATCAAAAAAAACTTATAAGACAGTTACGGAATCTAACAAGGTTAAATTTATAGTAGCAAAATCATTAACAGAAGCTAGAATAATGATGTATCAATTAGTAGGTAGTGAAAATTTTACAATTAAAACAATATAGGAATTATGAACAAATTAATTAAAATACAAAGCGAGTTAAAAGCTCCAAAGAATCAAAGAAATAACTTTGGTAAGTATAATTACAGAAGTTGTGAAGATATATTAGAAGCGGTTAAACCATTACTTCTAAAGTATGAATGTAACCTAACTATTAGAGACGAAATACTAGAAGTAGGCGGTTTAGTATTCGTTAATTCAGAGTGCTACTTTTCAGATGGAGAAAACGAGTTACACGTATCCGCTCAAGCTGGTATTAATCCCGACCGTAAAGGAATGGATATAGCTCAATCATTCGGATCATCTTCTAGCTATGCAAGAAAGTACGCTTTAAACGGTTTATTTTTAATAGATGACACTAAAGATGCAGATGCAACTAACGAGCATAAGACAGAAGTTAAAAAGCCTAAAGTATTCACTCTAGCAGATATAGATAGAGCTATAACTTCAGGTAAGCAAAAGGATGCTTTAAAACTTATTGAAAGTGGAGATTATACAGCTACAAAAGAATTAATTGAAAAACTTAAAAAGTAATTATGGAAACACTAGAATATAAAGGGGTAGAGTTTGAAATAGACTACGAATACGACAAAGGACAAAAAGAAATATGTTATCCTACTGATGATGCTCAAGAAGGTATACCTGCTCATTGTATAATAAATGATATAGAATACAATGGAGTTAGTTTTTTAGATGTATTAGAAAATGACATTGAAGAAATAGAAGAAATACTTTTTAAACAATTAAACGATATATAATGATTGTATACAAAGAAATGGAGCAAAGGAGTAACGAATGGTTTAAACTAAGATTAGGAACTATTACGGGTACTAGATTAAAAGAAGTCTTTAAAAGTAATAACTTACCTTTAATAGATGAATTAATAGCAGAAGAGTTGACAGATATTACACCTCCTCCTATTTATGTTAACGATGCAATGCAAAGAGGTATAGACTTAGAGTCTGTAGCTATGGAGTTATACATTAAAGAAAAGTTTGTAGATGTAGAAACTCCTGCATTCGTTAGGCATTCAGATTTAGACTTTATAGGGTTTAGTCCTGATGGGTTAGTTAAGCAAGATGATATGTATGTAGGAGGTGTAGAAATTAAATGTCCTTCAAGTAAAAAACATATTGAGTACATTAGAATTAATAAGATACCTAACGAATATAAGTATCAAGTATTATCTTACTTTATTAATTGTGAAGATTTAGAATATGTAGACTTCATTAGTTATGATGATAGGGTAAAGATTAAGCCTTTGCATATTGTAAGAGTTACTAGGGATGAAATGCTAGTAGAATTACAAGATACTATTAAAGGTATTAATAAATTCAATGAAAAAAGAGCTAAGTATTTTAAACAAATTACTGAATAATGAAAATACTAAATTTATATGCTTGTTTAGGAGGTAATAGATACAAGTGGAACGAAGTAAAAGAAGATATTAAAGTGACTGCTGTTGAATTAGATCCCGAGCTTGCAAGATTATATCAAGAGCGTTTTCCAAATGATAATGTAATTGTAGCAGATGCTCATCAATACTTATTAGACCATTACAAAGAGTTTGATTTTATTTGGAGCTCTCCACCTTGTCCGAGTCATAGCAAAATTAATATAAGCCAATACACAAGAGAAAGTTGGACTCCTCATTTTCCTGATATGAAACTTTATGAGGAAATTATATTTTTAGATACTTATTACAAAGGAAAGTATGTTGTTGAAAATGTAATTCCATATTATGAGCCTTTAATAGCA
>Ga0208160_1001275_pt1 | contig 10799 bp, 10 predicted proteins | sample CB_VirMetaG_FD_184536 | JGI IMG/M metagenome (GOLD analysis project Ga0208160, IMG submission 184536) | Freshwater to marine saline gradient viral communities from Chesapeake Bay - CB_1504_1 Viral MetaG (SPAdes) (version 4) | ecosystem: Environmental > Aquatic > Marine > Coastal | place: USA... | reverse complement strand
TGTAGGTGTGGTATGACCTATGGCAATATTCCCACTGCTCTCATAAATAACAGAGTCTTCAAGGGCGATATTGTTTGCTCCGAATTTGGGAATGTAGTTTGCACTCCCCGTCGAATAAGGTTTTGGGTAGACTGCATAAGTTCGAGCAATCGTTGCATTATTCGGAAGTGTGCTTTCTAGAGAAACAGACCAACCGTCAATCCAGCTATTATATGATCCTCCGCTATGTGCGAACAGAACATCACGTATGCTTACTTTAATGTAAGCCCAGGTGCTTTCAGCCCCTAGCCAACCTTCCTCGCCAGATGAGTTAGTTCCATATTTTTCAATGTAAACAACACATTTGCCGTCTGAGTTAGCATTGAAGTGAGCCTTATATTGTTCGTTGTTCTCAGAGTTCGATGAGTCGATGTTGAAGTAATGGCTTTGCCAATAACCTGCACCATTCCCTGAGTTAACCAAATATCCGCCAGCCGCAAATGTTACACCCCTAGTGTTTGAGTTGTATTCATACGTATCTATCTTGAACGATAGCATTGTTGAATTGAAATCAACTGGCAGAGTGATTGCCAAATAACCAGCGGAAGAAGAATGATTCCCAGCATAGTTATGATTCAGGTAACCCCCACCCACCAGGGATGCATGATACGTACGCCCAATGCCTTTGCTCTTGTCAACCTGTAGGTTGCCAACCTTGACATCAAGATCTCCTGCTGAATTTATCCTGAGTGCCTCTGCCGCAGTTCCACTGCTTGTGGTAGACAGAGAGATCTCAGTATTACCGCTCGATGAGTGCGGCTTGAATGTCGCTACACCATTAGTTCCACTGTAGGACAGTTCCAGGGAGTTCGTTCCAACCCCACCGTTTGAATCAAGCAAGTACAATGTGCCTGACTCAGATAACTGCATCCTGGTGCTACCGTCAGACTTGAAGATGTGCCGCCCTAGTGCATTGGCTGAAACAGCATCGTATTCGATGGACGCATCGTTGGTAGTTCCATTGGCCGAAGTGCTGATTACCAAACCTCGATCCAGATTCGCACCTGTGAAGCGAGCTATAGATGTGTTGACTGTGCCGCTAACAGCAGTCAATGCCTTGTCAGGAGTCGATCCAATACCCAATCGCTCATGCACCTTCACATCACCGTCAGATTCGACTGTGATGCGTTCTGTGTTGTTTGTGCCAATGCGTACATTCTTTGCCCCCCGATTCCAGACCATTGCATGATCATTGGAATCTATACCAAATAAAATTCCAGTATTTGCAGAACTTCCATCCCAAACTCCAGTTGTTGAGTTGCCAATCGATATGTAGGCTGACCCTGTTGTGGTTTTTTCGATCTGCGCCAACACCGTCGATGCATCTTTGACATGCAGCTTTGCCCCAACGGCAGTGGATGTAAAATTACCTATACCCAACTGCTGGGATTCATCCAGAACCATCCCCAGAGTGTCTGCGCCTGTTGTTTGGTCTGTCCAAAACTGTAATTTGGCTCCAGCCCCATTGAGTCCCAACGCCTTGATGGCTGCGTTGTTGTAATATTGATTGGCATTAGGCGAAGCATCGTCCTTAGATCGTGCAGTCAGATCTAGTACTGCTGGATTTGACGAATCAGCACTCTGAGGAAGGTTTGCCTCAAGCCTTATTGTGGCAGGTTTACTGTCGCCCGAATCACCTTTGGCTATGATCAGGTAGCTACTGCTACTAGCGACACCAACCCCCAAATGACTAACCTGAATGTCATCAGCCAGTTGAGCAGATGTCACCGTATTGTTGGCAAGTTTGGCTCCAGTGATCGCTGCGTCCTGAATCGTAACGGCATCGGAAACAATCGAGATCGGAGCGGCGACAGATACGCTTATCGCATCACCAACTTTGACCAATCCATCCCCAGCAGTAAGCTGACCTGCCCCTGAGAACTGACTCCAGGTATAGGCACTAGCATCGGTGTAGGTCCAGCCTGTGTTGTTATTTACGGTTCCACCTTCTACAAAAACATAAGCCCCTTCTGACAAGCTATCGGAATCTGAGTCATCAGCTAAACTCCAGGCACTAGTATCAACGATGTAAATGCCGTTTTGGGAGGCAGTGGTCTGATCCTTAACAAGGATGCGATCTCCTGTAACTAAGCTAATCCCATCGATGTTTTTTTCGCCACTTAGGGTGATTGCTCCAATCGCAGGTGTGGTCGCCGCTTTTACGGAAGCCTTGATATCCAAACCCTGGATCGCATTGTCTACATAGAGCTTGTTTGCCGCATCTTCATCGGCGGATGGTGTGCCAACCTTCAGGACTCCTGAAGTGCCGTAAACGGGGATTTTGGAGGCTACTGCGGTGGTGCTGGTATCATACCCATCCAGCAGATCTGCGTTAAGGTTATCGACCTTGCCAACCTTGCCACTTTCAACGGTAAAGGGGACTGTGCCTGTGGTGGGGTTAAAATTAGGAACACCCGTCAGCGCACCTGAGTAGTTACTCTCGATCAGCGCAAACCAATTACTGCCGTCATGAAAGTAGAGATTACCCCCTGCCGCTGCCAACTGCCCTTCAACTCCTGCATGAGCGGATATGTCCGATACAGTGTGGACTTTAGGGTTAACCAGATATGCGCTGGTTTGATAGGCGTGATCTACAAAGATTTTCTTTTCGCTCATATAATTATTGGACGATGACTCGCAACCTCTGACCTGCATCCGATAGGTCTACAGTTGCGGTGGTTTCTGTAACGGAAACTTGTGTGTCGATCTCAGTTTGAGATTCGTACTCTAGAACAAGCACATCGGGCTTGTATCCTAGGTTGTGGTTGAAAGTGTATGATTTGATCGTCCCAGGAGTTGAGGGTGTGACGAACTCAAGGTGACCTTTTACTGTTGTTTGGGAGTAGATTTGGACGGTGTAAATCTGACTCTGGTTGGAGTTGTCGGTGACAACCCCATCAGTCACTGGATGTATGACGGGATCAACCTGATCCGCAGGCAAGGTTACATCTTCTGTAATGGACCCACCAGGGCCTGTCTTTACTACCCGCTCTGGATCGGGGATTGCAGGAACCTGGACTGGAACACCGTCTGGTGAGCCTACATAAACTTTCCCAGGTTCTAAATCTCTACTTCTTAAAACATCGTCAGGTAGTTCGTTGTCGCAGCACTTGTCAAAATCTACGTGCTTCGGAACGAATCGCCCTTGTTCGTTGGCGACGAGAATCTGCCCAGGTTCCGCTATTTCAAGCTTCGACCCTTTTATCCCAGCGTTCTTCGATACCTTTGAATCGGTAATCGCTCCACTGGCAATCTGGCGATTCTCAACAGGCATTAGATCTGGTAGAAGGTCAGATTAACTACGTTCGGATTCCTCAGATACACGTTTGAGATATTTTTGGGATTCCCTGTTTCTGTGCCATTGTTGTTGACAAATACAAGGTCCACATACGGATGCTCTGTTCCATTTTGCGTGTCCTCATCTCCATTTGAATCAATGGACATCACTCCAACCGAATCATACACAAATGCCATTGGCTGATTCTCGTTGTGAGACGTAATAGCTGTTCCAATGACTCCCAGATTATCGCCATCGGACAATATGCCCTCAGCAAAAAACACTCTAAGACCACCGTATCTGTTTGATCCAATTTGAATTCTTCTTATGTAGTGAATGTTTTTATTGAACGTCAGATTAAATGGATTGTTGTTGAAAACATCTAATGCAGTATGACTGATATTCTCACTTGCCCAGGCTTGCGTGTAGGCAATAGGAATCCCAGTGATAGATCCAAATGCTAAAGGTGCATTACCTGAACCAGTGCTCTTGAGGTATTGGTTAGCCGCAGTAGGCTGAAGGACTTTTGCTTTTCCGTAATACGTGTCATCACCAATTGTGTCGGTAGTATTTGGGTCAAACACAATTAGCCCACAACCTCCCTGGCTGGTAGAAGCCTTTCCACCGTTAGCAGACAAACCCCCTCCAGGCTGAATATTACCAATGTGAGCCTGGACCGCATTGGTCTGAAGCATGCTCTCAGTGATCACATTGTCTTTGATCGCAAAGTTAAGTTTATTGGCTCCAGAGGTTGTGACCTCCAGATTCCCTGTGATAACCCTGGGTTTCAGATCTGTGGTATCATTTACCAGCAGGCTGATCTGATTGTCACTGTTGTCATCCTGTGCCAATGTTGCGATGCCTTCAGCGTTTCCACTGGAGTCCCCTCGCAAGATGTAGTTAGCCCCACCAATAGCACCAATCTTTGCTTGAGTTACCGCATTGTCGATCAGCTCGCTTGTCCCCACAGTGTTTGCACCAATATCACTGGAGTCGATTGACCCTGTGATCGATACAGTGGGTGTGGCAATCAGGTTGAGGTTTGCTGCGGAAAGAACCGTCGAGGAGGTGACGGTGATGCCTGGAGTAACTGTTGCATTAAGTCCCATAGGATTATGTTTCTGTATTTACCAAACGTGATCGGACAGTAGCAGTGAGGTTCAGCCCCCTGATATCCACCACACCTGATGTAGTTTTAAATTCTAATTGTAGATATTGACCTTCGCATTTGAATCGGTCTCTGTCCGAATGAGCTTGTTTACGATCCACTGCAAAGCCATTGGTTCCGCACACGATATTGTCGCCTGCACTGATCGAGTAGTCGTCCCGTCCTTGATCGAAAAAGTTATCGGCAGAGTTGTCGGTAGAGTAATCTGACTTAATTGCGGCTTCGTAAGTGGTTTTTGAAAATGACTCATCTGAGATATCAACTGATTCGTTCACCCCATCCGCCCAACCTGTGATTGTGTATGCTCCTGCATAGGTTTCCACAAACGCTGACAAGGCTCTGAATCGTTTTTTATCAGGCAGACCGCAAGTGTATCCCCTGGTTAGCAATCGTCCCTCTATGACGCTATGAGAGGTCTTGTTATTACTTCCAATGGTTTGGTCATCGATGCCGCCGAATTGCTCGTCATCGTAGAGCAAGATCTGCCCATCATTGGTGAGAACAAAGAGGCGTTTTGCGCCCTTGTAGTTGACGAAGAAAAAGTCCTTGATGCCTATGCCGCTGATAAAATCAGTCCCGCTCCAGGCTTTAGTCAGGAAGTCATAGACGAGGATCGCATTGTTGCCAGGTGCGGTTGCATTGATTCCCCGAAGTGGAACAGCAAGGTAGTATCTGTTATTGCTGTAAGCCCCGACCGCATCTTTCGCTTTAGTCCAATCGATCCGATTGATGATTGGTTGGATGGGTTGAGAGAGTGGAAGGTCTACCGATTGCGTTTCGCCTGCTACCGATTGCCGCAGTGAAACCACACCTCGCTGGTCAGACAGGAAAATGACATCACTTCCCGCTGCCACAATTGATCTCTCAGCAGCACAACCATATTGATCTGTCAATTGGTCGAGCTGGGCATCTGCCAAATCACCGTAGACGTTTCGGACTGCATAGACTGACGCTTCCTTGAATACCAGGAGCGTGTTGGGGTCAAACTTGAAAACAGAGACCAGTTTATCGCTCGACCCTGTGTTGACCCGAAATGCGGATCGGACAGGCTGATAACGGGTGTAGTTGAGGTAATCGGATACAGCTACTTCGTCCCTGCCAAATGGGATGATTAAACGGTTTCCAAAAAACAAACCAGTTGATGCATTGGGAATGCGCTCTGTTCCATCGTCCTCATTTTCATCTGCCTCTGGAGTGTCCGTTTGCTCAATCGACCTCCAGCCATTGAGGATGTTTTCGGTCAGGACCAATGGTGCAAAATTTGGTCCCCTGAACATGATCAGGTTATTGAAACATTGGACGAATCGAACCCTGGCCTGATCGGTAATGGTTGGGTATCCAGCATCACCATAGTAATAGTAAATCTCCGCCCCTTCGGAATCCAACCCACCGTAAAAACCTATCTCCTCACTAAAGGAATCAGGCGAGGTATGGAATACTCCCTGGGAAGTCGCAACAATGAGATGCTCGATGCCGTTGGGTGTTTCAAAATTTGATGCACCGTAAATTGTGCCAGGATATTTGAGATACAGCGCACCTTTCTCATCCCAACTAGAATTCAGGGTGACAAGATTGGTTTGAGAATCATATGCCGTTATCGGATATCCATTGAGAGTTTGCTGATTCGCCTCGAAATAAGGCCCAGCAGGTTCTGCATTTGAAGTGTTGGTCTTCAAATTGTTGCTCATTGGACCAACAGTAGATGTGGGAGTAATTCCAACCGCAGTATCGCTGGTTAAAGCTAACTGCCTGTATCCATCGCTAATCTGAAATCCAGAGAATCGAACAAGATCCCCATCTTCATATGTTTTGGTGTGGTCCCAATACTCAGCCTGCTTATTTGCCCAGGGCATCAGCACTGTGCCTTTGCGAGGTGTAGCAACTCCAGAGACGAATCGACGGTTCTGTGCGTCCGAAACAAACCCTGGCTTCATCAAGCCTGGGTCTGAGTTCGCATCGACTCCAACAAAAAACTGTTCCTGATCTGCTACGTTCATCGCCGCTCCAACTCATACTCCAGTCTAGAGGTCTCCTGTAGTGCTGCTCTCACCCAATCGGGTGCTGCCTCCGCTGCCACTGGGAAGTCTGGTCTCGCCATCAGCCTTTTGGTTCCTTCTGTTTTTGTTCTGCACCCGCTGGTCAAAGCGATTGATAGCAGAATCAATATCAGTGAGTTTAGCTTCATAGATTTTGCGAGCTTCAGACTCCCTATAAAAATCAACAGCCTTCCCTAGGATACGTGCGATCCCAGGAAAGGCTTTGAGAATACCTAGGATAATCTGGATCAATTCCCAGTATCGTTTTTGATCCCACTGCGGACGAACATTGCCAGCAGTGCGGTGATCGCTAGTTGAATGGCTTCCGCCATCTCCAGCGAACCTTGCATAAAGCCTGCTGCGGCTCCCAGGATCGCTCCGATACCAGTCACGTATGTTTTTTTACCGTTCATCATTTCGTTTAAATAAATTCGCAGTGCGTTTGAGGATGTAAATAAGGCTGGCGAGGGAAACTAGGATCTTGAGGAACAGGTCGATGTTAACCATCCAGTTCCCAATCCCAGCAGTGCTCGCAAGAAAAACCTTAAAATCATCCAGTCTATCCATTTTCAACAACTTCGGCATCCTGAATCCCTTCAGGCCCTACTTCCTTCTCTACCAACTCCCTTAGTTTCTGGAGAGAAGCTGTTACAGTGTCGTGATCTTTACGGGTCAGTGGAGCTTGTCCGCTGACATTGACAAGGATATTGAACGCTTGTGCGTATGTTAGTTCCATAGTTGATGTTTGATTGTTATTATCGTGTTTATGTGAATTCTACATAACGCACACTAGCCGATGCGGTGCATGCGCCAACGTAGTTTTCAATGGTGATCGTTGCCCCAGCACCTACGGCTTCGTCGTAGGTTGATGCGCCAGGAGTTGTCCCACTGAAATTGACTTGAATAGTAGCTCCGCTCACGTTGGTGATTTTGAGCTTTTTGCGATCCACATTAGCAGCAAGCGATGCACTTGCAGTTGTGGTTGTAATATTTGAAGGAGTCTCTCTGACGTTCATGTTAGTATGTTTTAAATCTAGGTGTGAAGGCGTCTCCGCTTTGGTTTTTTGCTCGCATCATTTCGGCCTCTAAAGCCCTGTCCTTAGCCCGCATCTGGATGCCAGCAAACTCTAGCTTCTCATCGATGAGCAAGATGTCCGCCGCTATGGAATGCTCCAGATACGGACCAAAAATGTAAGGGACATTCACCTTCGCCCAATTGGCGTTGACTGATGATGGAGCACTGTTGGTGTTGGGGCTGAGTGCATCGTAGAAGTCGCCACCAGTCTGACCAGATGATGTGTAATACACCTGATCGCCTACTGAATAGGTAACCGATGACGACCACTTCTCAGCTTTTATAATTGGCGCACGTTGCCGAAACTCTACCCAGTAAGAGTTATTGATTCGGTTAGTGATGATGATCTCATCGTCCTTCTGGCGGAAATCAACATCCAGCCTGTTGACCTTAGCCCTGGGATCACCGTCAGTGACCCGATAAACCTGGCCGATGTTTGTCTTGCCAGTTTGGACGAATGCGATGCTGGGTGTGAAATCTGTAACTAAAGTCCAGTCGGAACTAGTGCCTGGTGCGCCTGTGGTAATGCCTCCAGATGTGTTTCTGTAGTAGGCATCAGTGCCAGAGTGATAAATCTCCGTATTTGATGCATAGGCCCCGTTAGTCCAGGTATCCCTGAAGTATCGTTCCTCAACTACCATCAAGCTGGGCCAAAACTCAGTCTCCCAGATCGTTCGCAGGTTGCGGTTGAATGAGCCGATGAAAATGGGCAATTCATCGTTACTGATTTTGTTATACAATCGACCTGTTAGCTCGACCGCACCCTGGATCACTTTGCTGGCAGTAATAGAACGCATCAGTTTCCGTAGCCCACTTGCAATTTGGTTCCTTTACTGTTCACCCTGACTTCAGGATGCCGCTTGATAACCCAGTTCAAATAGTCCTTATCCTTAACGGACTCGTTTTTGAAAATTTTATTGGCTAGATAGCCACCCAAATCGATTGATGCGACATGCTGCCCGATACCATCGATAGCTCTACGCTCCCGTTGGTTATCTTTGGCAACACGCTTCTGGTTTTTGGTCGCTCGCCACATCTCCATTTTATGCCCCGTTTGGATTTCTTTGATGATATCGTTTCGGAGATTGGATGGGAGGGCTTCCCAGCAGGTCATCATGTCGTCATTCATAACGATTAGGGTAGGGGAGGGACCGCAGCCCCTCCCCCCTTGTCGGGTTTTAGGAGGTGTGCTTGAACGCACCAAATGCGAGAGGATTGAGAACACTCAACCCAGCCACTGCATTGATTTCATAACGGTCACCAGATCCCAGGTCAGGCAGGGATCGGACCGATGGTAGCTGATGGAAACGAAGCTCCAACATATCCATATCGAGGACGTAACCAGTTGCGCGAGAAGTATTTGCGTCGTAGGCAGAGTCTTTTGTTCCAGTAGTTCCATTGGTCCAATCATTTTTGGCCAGGAACAGAGACGGAACCAAAGTCAGCGTCCCGAAGTCACCCTCAAACACATCAACGGTGCTGATGATCTTTTTATCAGATGCATCCTGGTTGAGTGTGCGAATGCGTGTTGCAGCGATATTGCTCGAATCGGTGGTGGTGCTTTCAGTGAAGTTGCGGAATTGCTTCTTCAAGTTAACACCACAAAGCAGAACCAGTTCTTTGGCAACACCAGTCTCTTCGTAGATAGACTGGAGAACATCCTGAACATTGGCTTCAGTCAGGTTTGCTACAGATTCAACTTCTGCCGCAGTCACAATACTGCTTGCAGGAGTGCGGAATGCGGATGGAATATTGGCACTGCTGCTATCGATGTATTTACCCAGGGTTCGAGTCTTGAGAGGACTCGTCGAACTTTCACCAGAGTAAAAATTACCAGAAGTCGCTTCAGGCACATCATCAGCGCACAAACGGACTTCCATATCACGCTTGATGGCTTCCAATTGCTTGCGGATCGAGGTAGCCCGAAGATCAGGAACACCAGCCAGGTTGCTGGCAGATTCAGCCAGACGACCAATCAATGCGGCCCTGCGGAACCACTGCACATTGTTCTGAATGATGGAGTAGTCATCGAGGGTCTTCTCGAATTTGCTCTCAGCATCCAGTTCAGCAGAGTATGCATCAGCAGTTGCGTTATCCTTCGGAGCAAGTTGTTTATCGACAGGATATTCGTAGGTTGTGTTGATGACCCCTTCAGATTTCGGGATCATCGACATCAGTGGGGTTTGTTTGGCATCGATGGCAAATACTGCATCAGCCAAATCACGTTGCGAACCACCCTTGCCGCCACTGGCGAAAGGACCAAACTCGTTTTCGGTAGAAAATAAACCAGCCATAATATTATTCTTTCTAAATTAGCGACGAGTCAAACCAGCGAGGAGTAGCCTATCTAAATCCTTCGCATTACCCGTTTTCATAACTCGTTTTGCTGCTGCTGATATTTCATCGTCCGAAGAAGCCTTTGCAGTGGGAGCCGCATTATTACGGACAGGGGCTTTTGGAGCTTTCCGTTGGCGGGTTTGCTGGACAAGCTCACTTGCCTTTGTTTCCGCCATTAACCCTGTTACGTATCGTGCGATCTCAAGCGATCCTGATGGCACATTAGCCAGGGCAGGGGACGCTTTCATCACTGCTTTGTAATACTCCATCTGCTCACTATCAGGGTCGTTCATCCAGGGGTATTTCTGTTTAGCCACCTGGTCAAACTGGGCCTTGTGTTGCAGTTCAGTTCTGCGTTTCGGGATCTCGAACGAGAGGTTATCTCTGCTATCGTCTATGATTTCATCGAGGAATGACCTCACCAGTGATTCATCACTGTCTGGGTCCATCTCTTTCCCCGCATTTTTAATATTATCAAGGACATCATCTAAATGCCCCTGTGCAATCAACCTCTTCTGCTCCCTAGCAAATTTAATCTTCTCCTTCTCCAGGTTCTCCATTTCGATCAGATCCTTTTCTGATCGGGCGGTGATCTGCGAAGGTGCGGCAGCAGGGGCAGATTTCATCTGCTCCCTCATCTGCTCGATCTCTGCTAGAGCCTCGTCCCTCTCCGCTTCTACTGTTCGCAGTTGCTTCGTAAATCGTTTGATCCGTTTCTGATACCATCCTGGCTCTTCGGAACCATCCGATTCATCGGACTCAGTGTTATCATCAGCCTCATAACTATCCTCCACCGATTCATCCACTGACTCGTCGTTTAACGCTTCAGCATCGGTTTCAGCAACCTCCTCTTGAGGTTGGTCGTCG
>Ga0208160_1001272_pt1 | contig 10817 bp, 20 predicted proteins | sample CB_VirMetaG_FD_184536 | JGI IMG/M metagenome (GOLD analysis project Ga0208160, IMG submission 184536) | Freshwater to marine saline gradient viral communities from Chesapeake Bay - CB_1504_1 Viral MetaG (SPAdes) (version 4) | ecosystem: Environmental > Aquatic > Marine > Coastal | place: USA... | reverse complement strand
AAACAATTCCTATTGATTTTCCGCATGTTGAGCCTGAATTGCCAAAATCATGGGGCGGCGATCAAAACACGGTCAAAAGTTTCTGGGCGGGCCTGTTCGCGGCAATCGCGGCAATCTTTGGAAAGGGTAAGGCATGAATTTCGGACCTCTTGCGCGGATCATTCTGCGGTACGGCATCGGCTATCTGGCAGGGTCGGAGGTTGGCGAGACGCTGGCCTTGGACGGTGACGCGGTAATGGTGCTGTCGCTGGCCCTTGGGGCGGCTGTGGAAGTCGCATATGCATTGGCAAAACGTAACGGGAAGCCAACATGATTGCCCTACTCATAAACGCCATTCCCGCGCCCGTTTGGGCCGCTCTGGCGGGCCTTGTTGCAATCGGCGGCGCATGGCTTACAGGGCGGCGATCTGGTAGCGTAGCGGCGAAAACCAAAGAAGCAGAAAAGCAGGCAAAGACCCTGCAAACGGCAAAGGATGCGCGCGATGAGGTTGACAGCATTAGTGGCGATGATGTTTCTAAGCGGTTGCGTGGGTGGTACAGCAAATAATTGCTGGGCGTCACCAATTCGGCCAACCGTTGCGGATCACTTAACGGACAAAACTGCACGACAAATCCTAACGCATAACGAAGCAGGCGCGGCAATCTGCGGGTGGAAACCTTGAGCATTTTATCTCCGGGTCAGCAAGCGGCTGTTGATGCAATGGATAAATACCCAACAAAGCGCGCGGCGGCGGCATCGCTTGGAATACACGAAACGACATTTCACGAGCATCTATCCAAAGCACGGAAAAAACTGGCGATTGATCCCGGCATAACCGGACGCCTTGCTGAATTGGGGATTGCGGATCTTGGCGGCGTTCATAGTGCTTGGGTCGAATTGCGCGACAAGGACGGAAAAAAGGCTGGCAATGCTTATGTGCAAATGGGCAAGGAAGACCATGCCAACGCACTTGAGGAAATAGAGCGCGCAACAGATAGCGCAATTGAACGTATCAGCACCGCAGCGCCGACAGCACCTAGCCTTATTCGAGTGAAGCCTGCCGATGGTTCGCTGTTCGGGCTGCTGCCGCTATTTGATGCTCACATTGGCCTGTCCATGCCGGGGTATGGTCTTGATGAGGCGGTTGCGCGGATGGTCAGCGGTGCGTTTGAGGCTATCGACGCCATGCCCGCCGCCGGTTGTATCGCTATCATCAACGGCGGTGATATGACGCATCAAAACGACGACAGCAATCAAACCCCGCAATCCCGCCACCCCCTGCCGATCAGCGCAAACTATTTAGACACAACTGACTCGGCAACGGATGCGCGCATTGCAATCGTTGAACATGCTGCAAAAAAGTTTGACCGCGTGGAAACCAAAGACCTGATTGGCAACCATGACCCAGCCACGGCCAAGATTATCCGCGCGGCAATGCGGCAACGATACCGCGACCATGATAATATTCATGTTGATCTGGACGGGGTTGAGTTTTGGCACATGAAGTTCGGCCAAACATTGCTATCAGTGCATCATGGCGATATACGGCGGTCACTAAAGGATATGGCGCTTGCCCTTTGTCAGCGTTACCGCACCGAGCGCGGGCTATCAAAATTCCATGAGCATCACACCGGACACTTGCATCATATCAAAGAAACGCGGTTTGACTTGGGCGGCGTCCATTTCTGCCAGCACGCAGCAATCAGCCGAAAAAGCAACTATGACGCGGCAAACATTTACGAGAGTGACAGCATTTTGCAGGGCATTACATACCGCGAAAGCGGCGGGCGAAAATCAACAGTTGAGGTGCATTTGGAATGAACACCAGAACACGCGTGCTAGAACAAGCATCCGCGCTAATCAATGGCGACCGTGAGAAAGATTATGGAACGCCGCAACAAAACTTTGCGCGCATTGCGCCGGGCTGGCAAATCATTCTGGGCTGCGATGTTTCGCCCGATCAGGTCGCGCTTTGCATGGCGTGGCTTAAAATTGCGCGCCTTGCCAATGGGCCGCACGCCGATAGCTATATCGACGGGGCCGCTTATATGGCATTGGCTGCGGAATTGTCAGAGGAAACCCTTTAAACAATCAAATCCTCATATCCGCAATGGTGGCAATACACCGCCATTCCCCATTCATCCGGCTTTATTACCATGCACTTTTCGCGCGATTTCTTGCGCGTGGCGCTGCACTTCGGGCATTGCGTTTTGTTTTTCCCCGGCGGCGGAGGATTAATGCCCGCAAACATTAGCGCGGTGGCGTCAGTCATCGCTGGCCCCCAATCTTTGTATTGACCCAATGCGCGGCGTCTGCGTGTTCTTGGGCTGCGGCTTGGGCTGCTTCTTCAGTGCTAAACTGCCCGAATTTGCCAGCAGTTTTACCATCAATTAGGATATACCAAATCTCACCGAAACCATCATCATAGTCTGACTGCGCAATGGTGTATCGCGCATTTGTGGTGGTAGAACTTCCGCGGTGCCAAACCAGCGGCTTCGGCCCGACCAGTTCCAGCACAGCGGCGGCTTGGCTCACGGCTTCCATGCGCAACTCGGACCAGTTTCCATCCCACCCATCGCCCACGTTATCCCACGGGGCGGGCAAGTCGCCTTTGTGGCAGTAAATCGCCTTCGCCAGCTTCTCAATCATCTTATCGCGGTCGGTCATGGCTTTGGCTCCAATGCGGCTAGGGCGGCGCGCGCTAGGTCGGTTGCAGACTGAACTGACACATACCCCGCAGCCGCAAGCGTGAATTGATTTAAAGCCTCCACCAGCGCCTTCACCAGTGGGTCCGCCATGATCTGCGCGTTGGTGAGGGGCAGGTCTGCGGGGATGAGGGCGAAAATTGCGTCAAGGTCTTCGTGTCGCGTGATGTGACCGATGCACCCCGCCGCCTCCATCAAGGCCTCATACCTCGCCTGTGCTGTGCGTTTGTTCGCGGCTTCGAGTTGGGCGGATAGGGCTGCGTAATCTGCGTAATAGACATAACTACCATGCCCATTCATCTGCACCATGTCGGTTGGCGACCAGCTTAGGCGTTCTACGGCTTCGGGGGTTGTGTTGGTCATTTCAGCACCTTTGCATCGCGGATGAGGATAAGAGTTTCAATTGCTGCCTCAATGTCTGCTTGGGCATAAAAAGTATATACGCAGACAGAATCATTGCGATACACAGCAACATGACCGTATTGTCCGTACGCCAGCTTGTTCTGCGTGACAGTTTCAATCGGAGATTTCACGGCAACAGGTTCTACCCAAGGCCCAGGCGTATGCTTTGTGTCAGTCATATCAAAACCCCTCAATGTGCGGATTGTTCACCGCGTCAACGGCGCGGTCGTATCCGTTTTTCGCGACCAACACGGCCAAAGACATGCCCCAAATAAGGCAAATAAGGATCAGCGCTTTCCGTGTTTGACCACGATCACGGCGGATTTGCGCGGCGTTAATACGGGTCAGCATGGCGTTATTATGTGCGGGTTTCATTGCTCACACTCCACAACTTCAAAGCACACGTTGCAAACGACTGCGCCGCCGCCATCATCGACCATTTCGCCGTTGCAGGGCTTGGGCTTCCAGCCGCGCGGCGCATCCTCGTCCGGCTCGGCGTAGCGTCCGCAGCTTTCGCCGTATGCCGTGCCGATATCGGCAATGCCATCATCTGGGCCAGCAAGCCGCCACGCGTCATATTTCTGAACGTCCATTTCAATCTCCTCTTTCTGTGATTAATTCCATCAAGCCCATTTGCCGACCGCGCAATGCGGTTGTATCCGTGGGCCAGTGGTTTTGCTTTTTGAACGCCGCCCATTCGGCCCGTTCAATCTCATGTTGCGCCGCCTCACGTTCAGCTTGTCTGCGGCAATCGGCCTTGCGCCACGCCATTGCATCATCGCTAAAATGGCGGGCATCATAAGCGGCGTCTGCGGTGGTCATGGCGTATTCTCCGGCTGGTGGGTTGGCAGGTCCGAAGCCCTGCAAGGTTAGGCAGCGATAGCCGCAAAACGGCGCGCATCATCCATCAATTCTTTATAATCAGCAATTGCCGCGGCATGAACATTCTCAAGGCGATCAGTGTTTGATTGGCCTGCAATAATTGCATCTGCCAAACGGTCGCGGGCTTGATCCATGCGCATGCGAGCAATTTCAAGATCTGATTTGATTTGTTCGATTGTGCGTGTCATTGTTTCCATCCTCGTTGTGGGTTAAGCCGTTTCCGTAAAATTACCTTGCAACATTCCGCTTGCCACGTCAATAATAAAAATGCAATAAGCATTCATTAACCGCAAACAAAGGGACAAAACAATGGCAGCAGAACACATCACAAGACAGGCGGTGCGACACATCTTGCGCTTGCACCTTGGCATCCGTGCAAACGAAGTCGCCGTAATCTTGCAGATCAGCAAAGGCACCGCGCAAAGCCACATCAAAGCAATCCGCGCTGAATGGCAGGTGGGGGAATGACGTGGCTTATCGCTTGCGAATATTCCGGGCGCGTTCGTGACGCCATGATTGCGCTAGGTATTGACGCCGTGTCATGCGATCTTCTGCCGACAGATGCACCCGGTCCGCACATTCAGGGCGATGTGACAGATCAGCTTGGCAAGCGTTGGGCCGGGGTCATTGCGCACCCACCTTGCACCAGGCTTTGCAATTCCGGCGTGAGATGGTTGGCAGAGCGCGATCTGTGGGATGACATGCGCGCCGGTGCCGCGTTCTTCATGGCCTGCTTAAATGCCAATGCCCCGCGCGTTGCTGTCGAAAATCCAGTCATGCACGGCCACGCAAAAGCGATTATTGGGCGCGGACCTGATTTCACCGTCCAGCCGTGGCAATTTGGCGATCCAGCGAAAAAACGCACTTGCTTCTGGACAAAAGGGCTGCCGCCGATCGTTCCCACATCATCAATGACCGCCGCAGATGCTAGTCCAGATTGCCACATGGCAAGTCCCGGCCCGGATCGGTGGAAGCTTCGCAGCACGACGTATCAGGGTCTGGCAAATGCAATCGCCGCCCAATGGGGGACCGCATGACACACACAGTTAACCGCTGGCACTGCCACCCAGACGAGCGCCTGCGCAATTCAGGCGATACGATTGACGAGCATCAATTCAGGGTTTGGAAATTGTGCGTTGAATTTGCAGTAGCGCTTGGATCAAATGGTAGTTTAGAATTGTATTGGGCCGCGCAATGGCACGACGAAGCGGAAAAGGTGTTGGGCGATATGCCTGGGCCAGCCAAGGAGCGCTTCCCCGCGCTTGCCGCTGCATATGCAGAAGCGGAAAAGACCGTGCTGGCCGAAATGGGCCTTAGCTGGTCGCTAACCGATCAAGAGGCCGCGATTCTGCACCTGGCCGATAAGCTGGACGCGGATATCTGGGCGCGCAAGCATGGCGTTACAGACGCCCACGACGCGGGCAAACTGCAATCAATGGCCGATGCTCTCGGCTTGGGTGAAATGGTCAAGGAGATGTTGAAATGAGTTTGCAAGAATACAGAGATTTTATTGCATCGCGTGGAACGGTTATCGCGCCGTCCGGCTTTGTCGCAAAGCCAATCAATCCCAGCGCAAAGGCGCATCAGGTTGCCGTTTTGGATTTTGCGCTTAACCTTGGCCGATCCGCCGCGTTCTTGGATACCGGCCTTGGCAAGTCGTTCATTGAGTTGGAATTTGCGCGCCAATGCGCAGAAGAAACTGGCAAGCCTTCGCTGATCCTGACCCCGCTTGCCGTTGCTGGCCAGATGGTGCGTGAAGGCCAAAAATTCGGCGTTGACGCGCGCAAGATCAAGGAACAATCCGAAGTCGGCGCGGGCGTTATGGTCGCAAACTATGAGCGCCTTGCAAAGCTGGACCCAGAAGCATTCGGGGCAATTATACTGGATGAAAGCAGCATCCTGAAAAGCTACGCCAGCCGCACGCGCGTGGCGATCCAAGAGGCGTTTAAATACACGCCGTACAAGCTGGCCGCTACTGCAACGCCAAGCCCAAACGATCACACAGAACTAGGCAACCATGCCGAGTTTTTGGGCGTCATGCGTCAGCAAGAAATGCTGTCAAAGTGGTTTATAAATGACACGTCTACCGCGTCACAAGATTGGCGTTTGAAGGGCCACGCGCAAGAAGACTTCTGGGGCTTTGTCGCAAGCTGGAGCCGGTGCGCAACATTGCCAAGCGATCTTGGCGGTGACGATACCGGCTACATCTTGCCGCCCATTGATGAGCATTCGCACATTGTCGCGGCTGACCGCATGGAAAATGTGGAACAAGGAATGTTGTTTCGCATCCCTGAAATGTCAGCAACGTCGTTCCATGCAGAAAAGAAGTTGACGCTAAAACAAAGATGTGATCTTGCTGCGGAACTGGCAACACACGACAAGCCCGTCACTGTATGGTGCGAAACAAACGAAGAAAGCGCATATCTGACAAAGGCCATTGACGGGGCAATTGAGGTTCGGGGCGATCAAGATCCGGATGAAAAAGAGCGGCGTCTTTTGGGCTTTGCAGACGGTCAATATCGTGCAATCGTGTGCAAGCCAAAGTTGGCGGGTTTTGGCGTCAACTGGCAACATTGCGCGCACGCTGTATTTGCCTCGATCAGCTTCAGCTATGAACAGCACTACCAAGCCAAGCGCCGTTCGCATCGGTTTGGGCAATCGCAGCAGGTACGGAATGACATCGTAATGAGTGACACAGAGGCGAGCATTTGGGATGTTATCAACACCAAATCCGCAAAACACGATGAGATGAAACATCGTATGGCAACCGCCATGCGATCAGCACAAAGCAAAGCGTCCGTTCGCGTGGCATATGACCGCCCTATCGAATTGGCGTTTCCAGAATGGATCAAAGGAGAAGTGAAATGAAACAACCAGAATATCAAGGCAAATGGCACGCGCTGCACAATTCGGACTGCATCGAGGGTATGCACGCAATGCCTGCGCAATCGGTGGATTGCATGGTCACGTCGATCCCGTTTGGCGATCTGTTCGTTTATTCTGACAGCGAGCGCGATCTTGGAAATGCTGGCACGGGTGAAAAATTCCTTGAGCAATATAAGTATTTTGCCGAAGCATTGACGCGCGTTATGAAGCCTGGGCGGGTGGCATGTATCCACGTCACTGACTTGCCAACACGCAAGGGCAAGCATGGTTTTATTGGCTTGCAAGACTTCTCTGGCGACATCATCCGCGCGCACCAAGACGCGGGCATGATCTACCATAGCCGCGTTACAATCTGGAAAGACCCAGTTGTCGAAATGCAACGCACCAAGGCGCTGGGATTGCTGTATAAGCAGATCCGCAAAGACAGCACCATGAACCGCATCGGGATGCCTGATTACATGCTAATGTTCCGCGCGCATGGTGACAATCCAGATCGTGTTGAGCATTGCGCGCCGGGTGACACAAAAGCCTCATTGCCAATCGTGCGCGCATGGCTGAAAGAAATGCACAGGCTTGGCCTTGCATCCGAAACCCCTTCGGATGATGCGCTTGCGGAATTGATCAAGCACGCTGAATTTGACGTGTACGAATGGCAAAAGCTGGCAAGCCCGATCTGGATGGATATTAACCAAGGCAAGGTACTTAACGGGTGGCGCGGTGCAAAGGCAGAGAATGACGAGCGCCACGTCTGCCCATTGCAGCTTGATACCATCGAGCGTTGCTTGCGGCTCTATAGCAAGCCTGGCGATGTTGTGATGGACCCGTTCAACGGGATTGGATCAACAGGGTATCAGGCAATCAAGATGTTTCGCCGGTATCTTGGATTTGAGTTGAAACCGGAATATGCGGCGCTTGCCGGTCGCAATCTGGCCGAGGCAGAAGCATCCGCCGGTGGATTGTTTGACGCCTCCTAACAAAAAGCCCCCGTCCATTTCTGGGCGGGGGCTATTGATTGGCGAGGGTGCGGGGAATCGAACCCCGGCTTTCAGTTTTGGAGACTGACGCGCTACCATTACGCTACACCGACACAAGATTGAGGCGCGGCCATTATTCCTAAAGGTGTGCTGCCGCATAACGTCACTCGGCTTGCGCTTTTTATTTGCTGCGATGGATGATGCGCTATCACCCATTGACCACTTGCCGCGCCTCATGTGGTGCATCCGCCAATCGGTTCCAAGCACTACCCATGCCCATTTCCCCGTCTTTGAATGCACCGCAAGAAATGCGGATAATGAAACCTTACACCACGCGCGCGGGCATGGTCAAGTGTGGCACTAGATTGGCTTTAACGCATCAACAAGCACTTGCCCATCATGCCGATACAGTCGCACTTGCTGCGGCGTTAGCTTTTGATCAACAAGCCACGCCCGCGCATCCGCCAAGCCTTCCTTGCAATCCAATGTCGCAAAGATAATTGTTCCAACCTTGATCTGCATCACAATCCGCTATAGTGTTGCATGGCATGTAACCAAAGGAAAAATGTTATGAAAAAAGACAAAGTAATCCATTGCCGCGTAACCGCTGACCAGCAACAAGCAATCGCAGCCGCAGCCGCTGGCGCTGGGCTATCTATCACGCAATACGTCATCCGCGCCGCGCTTTCAGAAACTCCAACACCTGCCGACTAGCATCGGTTGCGCCGCGACCAATAATCACGGCGTCACCAACGCTTTCTAAATACTCATGCCACGCGCGTTGATCCTTTGAGACAACGCCGCCTTTTGTGCGTTTCATTTCAACCCACAATTTCCAAGCCGGAATGTACAAATCAGGCACGCCAGCCTTGACGCCTTCCTCCTTCATTTTCTTGGCAACGCTGATCGCCCGATGCCCGCCGTTGGGAATGTGGAAAATCCACACATCCCGAAAATGCGTTTCAAACCATCGCAAGAAACCAATCTGCTCATCGCTTTCACTTGGAATTTTCAAAACGGAATATCATCCCCAATATCAGCGCGCCAATCATTCGGCCCCGCGTCCCACGATAGCGCCTCGCCAGGCGCGTCTGGCTTGCGACCGGCAGAATAATCAAGCTGCACAATCTCATCAAATCGCGGATCATCAATGCGCGGCTTGATCTTAATGCGCGCCGGTATAGTCCAAGACAATTGAGCCTCCACCAACGCATCATCCGTGCTTTCGGCATCCGCCCCCAGCGCCGCCTTGCGCGCCGTGTAGCGGCTTGCTGCATATCCGCCATGGTCAGGGCATAGCCATTCGTTTATCGTCTTGATGCCGCACATATAGCTTACCTTGATGCTGTCAGGCTTTCCAGCCTTCTTGTGCCGCGCATAAAGCACGCTATCCACGTCCACCCATTCAGCAACAACCTGGCTGGACAGCACCGCCCCGCCGTATGAACTTGCGCCGTGATTAAGTTGCGGCTCTGGAAACTTAAATGCGCAGCTTGGGCAATATCGCGCGCCCGCTGGCACCATCGTTTGGCAATCCGGGCATTCCTTTACCGGCGCATCACCTTCGCCGCTTGATTGCGTCTTATCGCGCACCCGCACCGCATCAATAAAGCCATGCCGTTCGACGTTGCCGCCAAAGTCCAGCAACAGGCAATCCGTTTTGCCTTCCGCTTTCCGCGTGCCGCGTCCTGCCATCTGCACATAAAGGCCAGCGCTTGCCGTTGCCCGCACCATCGCAACCAAATCCGTGCCAGGGTGGTTAAAGCCTGCCGTAAGAACCCCGATGTTAATCAGGCACCGCTTGCGAAACGCTTTGAAGTCCGCAATCTTGCGCGTGCGGTCGGTTTTGTTATCCGCACCCGTCACCACATCCGCGTCAATGCCATGTTCTGCCATTTCGGCTTGGATCATTTCGGCATGTTGAACGCCAGACGCAAACACCAGCCACGATTTTCGATCCTGCCCAAACTTCACAATCTCCTCAACCGTGGCGCGCACTAATTCAGGATCGCTTGCCGCCATTGCAAGCTGGCTTTCAATAAATTCCCCACCCCGCTTTCCGACGTTGGTTAGGTCAATCTTGGCCTTTGCGCCCTTGCTGATGATCGGCGCAAGGTGGCCTTGGTCCATCAACATGCCAACGGGGATGTCATAGGCAATGCCGTCAAAAATAGCGCCTTCGCCCTTGTGCAAATACCCGCTGTCCAGTCGGTAAGGCGTAGCGGTTAAGCCAACGATCTTGACGTTCGGATTGCATTGCCGCAATTCATCAATAAACCGCCCGTATCGCGTTGTCGTATTTTGCGGCACCAAATGGGCCTCGTCGATGATGACCAAATCAGGCGGCGGGATCATGTCTGGCGCACGTTCCCAGATTGATTGAATGCCCGCAAAGGTCACTTGCTTGTCAAGGCGCTTCTGCCCGATGCTGGCGCTGTAAAAGCCAAGATCAACGCCCGGTAGCATGTTCACCAACTCCTCGGCGTTTTGCAGGATCAGCTCTTTGACGTGCGTCAGCATCAACACCCGCGTGCCGGTATAGCCTAGCGCGTCCTCAATCAGCTTGGCCAAGATAAGGCTTTTGCCAGCGCCCGTCGGCGCCACGATTAGCGGATCACTTCCGCGCCCGTCTGCCCAGTATTGATAAAGCGCGTCAATTGCGTCTTGCTGATATGGCCTAAGTGTAAGTTTCAAAACGGTATCCAATTTTCTGCAATTTCTGCGCTGTTGTTTTCATTGCGAATTATCTCACCGTCTTCTGTTACATACTCCACCCAATCCGGCGATGCATCATGCACTTCCCACGGCATCGCATACGGATTAAACAAATGCCCATCGCATACCGTGCCGAATGCCTTGCCTTTGGCGCATGACCATTTACCAACGCCATCGCGTTCTGGGCTTGCGTGCGCGCATGTTCGGCAATTCACTTCTGGCGGTTTTTTCATGTGGCACACTTGGCTGTAATCGCAAAACTTGCACATGAAAT
>Ga0208160_1001268_pt1 | contig 10843 bp, 19 predicted proteins | sample CB_VirMetaG_FD_184536 | JGI IMG/M metagenome (GOLD analysis project Ga0208160, IMG submission 184536) | Freshwater to marine saline gradient viral communities from Chesapeake Bay - CB_1504_1 Viral MetaG (SPAdes) (version 4) | ecosystem: Environmental > Aquatic > Marine > Coastal | place: USA... | reverse complement strand
ATCAAAAGCGTACTAATTTTATGATTCCTTGGGGTTTATTAGGTCAAGGTTTAAAATCTGGACTAGAAATATACAAGAATAAAAAAGCAGCTGACGTTGCAATGTCAGAAGCTAAACTTCTTCACATTGAAAAAATGAAACGTGGAGAAATAGAGTTTAGTGGTAAGATTGCAGAAAATCAAAAATCAGACTGGAAGGACGAATTTGTACTTTTGACAATTTCTTCACCTCTGTTTTTGTTAGCATATTCTGTTTTTGCAGAAGATGAAAAGATGCAAGAAAAGATTGACTTGTATTTTCAAAAATTACAAGAGATGCCTTGGTGGATAGTGGGACTTTGGGTTTCAGTAGTTGCTGCCATATATGGACTTAAGGCAACTGATGTGATAAATATGAATAAAAAATAAGGAAAATAAAATGAATAAAAAAAAATATAAAGATCTAGTTTCTAAAGGAGTCATTTCAGATAAAGTTGACGATTATGACGTTGTTGAAATTCTTGCAAATATCAAAGATATGAAAGATATTGTAAAAAGATCAAACAAAAAAGGTGGCGGAATTTGCAAAAGAGGCAAAGGACGTGCTTATGGTAAAAATTCATAGGAGAATAAAATGTCAAACAGAAGATGGAATAAACAAACTAGAAAAATGTTTAATCTAGGAGGCAGAGCTAAACTAGATGCAAACAAAGATGGTAAAATTACTGGTGAAGATTTTAAAATGTTAAGAGCCGGTAAGAAGAAAAAAGAAAAAAAACCATCTATGATGGCAATGGCTATCAAGGATAAAAAATAAATGGCTAAACTTTGTCCAAGAGGAAAAGCAGCAGCAAAAAGAAAATTCAAGGTATACCCAAGTGCGTATGCAAATATGTATGCCTCTGCAGTTTGCTCTGGGAAAGTAACACCAGGCGGAAAAAGAAAAAAAGCAGCTGATGGTGGAATGATGAGAGCCGGTTTAGCTAGAAGGAAAAGATGTGCGTAGTTATTATTCAGAAGGCGGATTAAGAAAATGGGTTCAAGAAAAATGGGTGGACATTGGAGCACCGAAGAAGAACGGGAAATATCAACCTTGTGGGAGAAGCAAAGGGAGCAAAAGAAAATATCCAAAATGCGTTCCACTTGCAAAAGCCACACGAATGACAAAGTCGCAAAAGGCGAGTGCTGTCAGACGAAAACGTGCAGCCCAAAACACTGGCCCTAAACCAAAGAATGTAAAAACATATGTTTAGAAAAAGATTTCAAAAAGGAACAGATAAAGTTTATAGTCAATTAGAACATAAAGTTCCTTATCCACATGGTCAAAGAGTTGAATTAGCTAGAGGAAGTAAATCTCCTGCATGGCAAAGAAAAGAAGGTAAATCTGCATCAGGTGGATTAAATAGAAAAGGAATTGCATCTTATAGAAGAGCAAATCCAGGTTCTAAATTATCTATGGCTGTAACTACTAAACCTTCTAAATTAAAAAAAGGTTCTAAAGCAGCTAATAGAAGAAAAAGTTTTTGTGCTAGAATGAAAGGTATGAAAAAAAGATTAACTTCTGCTAAAACAGCAAGAGATCCAAATAGCAGAATTAATAAATCATTAAGAAAATGGAATTGCTAAAAAATAATAAAGAAAGGTAAAATATGGAACACGACGAATTAACAGTAATAAATAAAATACAGAGATATTTGAAAGAATCTTACCAAAATATAGGTGACAATATGATTGGTGGAGGTGTTGACAATATGGAAAAATACAAGTATATGATGGGACAGGCACATGCCTATTTAAGAATATCACAGGAAATCTCTAACCTGCTAAAGCCAAAGGAGCAAAAAAATGAAGATAAAAGAGAATACGACCTCACAAACGTTGTCAGATTCGGACAAGACGGCGGAAATACCAAAGACTAAATTAGCATTACAAGAAAAATACGAAGCTCTCAACCAAGAAGAAGTTGAAGGTTACGAACGTTTAAAGAAAAAAGAATCTACAAAACTACCTAAACCAACAGGATGGAGAATGTTAGTTCTTCCATTTAAAATGCCAGAGAAAACTCGTGGTGGATTATATTTAGGTCAAGAAACTTTAGAGAGACAACAAGTTGCATCTACATGCGGACTTGTTTTAGCTCAGGGTCCTGACTGTTATAATGATAAAGAAAGATATCCTGATGGACCTTGGTGTAAAAAAGGTGATTGGGTAATTTTTGCAAGATATGCTGGATCAAGAATCCAGATAGATGGTGGGGAAGTAAGATTGCTAAATGACGATGAAGTGTTAGCAACCATCGAAAATCCCGAAGACATACTTCATAAATATTAACATAGGAGATAACTATGCCAAACATAGAAGAAAACAAAACAGTAGACATTGATACATCTGGTCCATCAGTTGATGTAGAACTAGAAAATGATTCGAAAGAAACTGAAAATGAACTAGAGGTAAAAAATGAAAATACTAAAGACAATAATGAATCCAATGATTCATCTGAGAAATCTAGTGAGCAGCTTGATGTTCAAGTTAGCGAACAAAAAGAAGAAAAAAAAGAAGATGAGCTTAAAGAATATTCTGAAAGCGTTCAGAAAAGAATAGCAAAGCTTACAAAAAAATGGAGAGAAGCAGAGAGACAAAAAGATGAAGCTTTATCTTATGCCGAAAGAGTAATGGCAGATAAGAAAAAAGCTGATGAAAAATTGTCTAAACTAGAACCCGGATACATGAAGTCTACAGAAGACTCAATTAAATCTGGATTAGAATCTGCAAAAGCAAAACTGGCAGCAGCTAGAGAATCAAATGATTTACAAGCTGAATCAGAAGCTTTAACAGCCATATCAGAGTTAGGTTATAAACAAGCAAGATTCTTAGAAGCTAAAGCACAACAAGAAGAAGAGGCTAAAGTAAGAGAATCAAGACCTAAACAAACTGATTTGAATGTTCAAAGACAACAAATTTCACAAGGTACTCCTGATCCAAAAGCTGAGGATTGGGCTACTAAAAACACGTGGTTTGGTAAGGATACTGCTATGACTTACACTGCTTTTGATCTTCATAAAAAGCTTACAGAAGAGGAAGGTTATGATCCTCAATCTGACGAATATTATGCTGAAATTGATAAAAGAATAAGACTTGAATTTCCGCATAAATTTGATACAAGTTCAACTAAGGTTGAAAATAATACGACCAAGCCTGTACAGACTGTTGCATCTGCAAGAAGAAGTACAAAATCTGGTCGCAAAACTGTGAGGCTCACACCATCACAAGTAGCAATTGCTAAAAAATTAGGTGTGCCACTTGAAGAATATGCGAAACAATTAAATATCACGAAGGAGGTATAGGCATATGGAAGATAAAAATATAAAGACCACTCGTGCGAGCCAAACTCGAGAAAAAGATTCTCGACCGAAAGTTTGGACTCCACCATCAAGTTTAGATGCACCCCCTGCGCCTACTGGGTTTAGGCACAGATGGATAAGAACTGAAACTCTTGGATTCCAAGACACTAAGAATGTCGCAGGAAGAATAAGATCTGGATACGAGCTTGTAAGAGCTGACGAATATCCTGATTCAGATTATCCGATTGTCGAAGACGGCAAATATAAGGGAGTGATCGGAGTTGGTGGCCTTGTGCTGGCAAGGGTACCGGAAGAAATCGCGCAACAACGTGCTGACTATTATAAAAAACAAGCCAGAGAAAACGTTGAAGCAGTAGATAACGATTTAATGAAGGAACAGCACCCAAGTATGCCAATCAATATTGATAGGCAAACTCGTGTAACTTTTGGTGGTACTAAGAAATCCTAATTATAGAATTTCTCAAACCAACAGAGTACACTTAAACAATATGTCTAAGGAGGACAAACTACTATGGCAAATAAAAACGCACCATTTGGTTTAAAACCAATTGGAAAAGTAGGTCAGAACAGAGACAATCAAGGTTTAAGTGAATACAGTATTTCGGCAAATGATAGCACAACTATCTATTTCCAAGACCCAGTTAAAATGACTGCGGCTGGAACAATAGATCAAGGTGCTGCAGGCGGAAATATCCTTGGTTCATTAAACGGGGTGTTTTACACTGATCCTACAACTAAAAAACCGACGTGGGCAAATCACTATGCACAAGTAAATGCAAGTGACATTGTTGCGTTCGTAGCTGACGATCCGTATGAAAGATTCGAGATCCAAACAAACATTTCAACTGCTTCTGAGCAGACTGACGTGTTTAACAATGCGGATATCGCTCTTGCAGCTGGTAACTCAGCAAACTATGTATCAAAAGCAGTATTGAATAATGCTACATTAAGCACAAATTCAGCACAGCTTAAAATCATAGGTGTATCAAAAGATCCTGACAACAATGACATAACTTCTGGTTATGTTAATTGGGTTGTTATGATCAATGAACACAATCTTAAAGTAACAACAGGCATATAATAGAGGAGAAAAACTATGGCTATATCACGAGGACAACTAGTTAAAGAACTAGAACCAGGTTTGAATGCTCTATTCGGCTTGGAATATAAACGTTATGAGAATCAGCATGCTGAAATATACTCTACAGAATCTTCAGACAGAGCGTTTGAAGAAGAAGTAATGTTATCAGGTTTTGCTCAAGCTCAAGTTAAACCAGAAGGTTCAGGTGTAACTTTTGACAATGCTCAAGAGACTTACACTGCAAGATACACACACGAAACTGTGGCTCTTGCCTTCTCAATAACTGAAGAAGCAATTGAGGACAACTTGTATGACAGACTTGCTAGTAGATATACAAAAGCATTAGCTAGATCTATGGCAAACACAAAACAAGTTAAAGCAGTAGCTCCATTAATAAATGGTCTACCTTCTAACGATGCTTTCGATTCAGGAGACGGTGTTTCTTTATTTAACACTGCTCACCCAACAATCGCAGGTACTGTTAAGAATACTTTAACAACTCAAGCAGACTTAAACGAAACTTCATTAGAACAGTCGTTAATTGACATTGCGGCAATGACTGATGAAAGAGGTTTAAAAATTGCAGCTAGAGGAGTAAAAATGATTATTCCTTCTGAGTTACAATTTACTGCAGAGAGATTGATGAAGTCTCAAGGTAGAGTTGGTACTGCTGATAATGATATCAACGCAATCGTTTCTATGGGAATGGTTCCTCAAGGTTACAGAGTGAACAATTTCTTAACTGACACAGATGCGTATTACATTATCACTGACGTGCCTAACGGCATGAAGTATTTCGAAAGAGCTCCAATCAAAACAGCGATGGAAGGCGATTTCGATACTGGCAACGTTAGATACAAAGCTAGAGAAAGATACTCATTTGGTGTATCAGACTTTAGAGGTATCTTCGGTGTTGAAGGTGCTTAATACCTAAATTATTTGAGGCGGGACACAATCCCGCCTCATTTATAAAATAAGATGAAAGATACTATGAAAAAATTTATCGTTATAATCAACGCTTACGAATACTATTCAAAATTTGAAGTCTTATCTCAAGACAATCCAGAATCCTTAGAGGAAGCTATAGTTGACAAACTAGGAAAAAATGATATAGTTTGGGAATATACGGGAGAGAACGTCCGTAGATATAGAATAACCTATGAGGAGGTTATAAATACAAATGATGCAACAACATCTGAACGATCTATACAAACAGAAAAAAGTATTGGATCTACAATGGGAGCAGGAGCATCTTAATGAGGGTAGATATACTCTCAATATGGTTAAAATTGACCATAAGGTCAGAGAAGTAATTAATCATATAAAACAAGCTGAAGCTCAAAAAGCTCATCTTGATAATAAGATTGAAGACGCTGCACCACAAGTTTCAGTAGCTACTTAATAAAAAGCTACATCGTTGGAAAAATCCACTCCGCACTGTAAGCTCTCTTGCACTCTACTAAAAATTAGTGTATAAAATCTTTACTATACAAATTAAATAGAACATAGACGCGTATAGTCGACGGCCTAGAGACTATGTTCGCTAACACTAGGAGGATATAATTATGGCAAATACTACATTTTCAGGACCGGTCAGATCAGAAGGTGGCTTTCAAATGGCTACTAAAAACTCTGTTACTGGTGCTGTAACAACAAGAATGAGTTCAGGTATGCCTGACCTAACAGGTTTGGTTTTAGCTGATACAGCAACAGGTGCAAATATTTCTATCGCTGATGGAATTATTGCAGTTGTAAACTACACTGGTGCAGCAGCATGTGCTGTGGCATTACCAGCAGCAACTAGAGGTGCAATTGCAGTTTACGTTCAAGCTAAAGATACAGCTGGCGGAACTAACACTTTAACTTTCAATGCAGCTGGAAATGACGTTTGGGCAACTGGTTCTTTAATTGAATCAAGAGCAGCAAATGAAGTAACTTTTGATACTTCAGCAGCAGGTGAAACACAATTAGTTTTCACTCCAGCTAATGCAGCAACTAATCTTTTAACAACTGGCGGCAAAATTGCTTTCATGTGTTTTGAAGATGGTGTATGGCACATTGCAACTGAGTTTACTGGTGCAGCAGCAGCTGTTACTGGTGCGTTTGCATTTGCAGCTTAATAAATAATTAATGTGGGCCTTCGGGCCCACACAAATTTAATAGGAGAAAAATTATGGCAGCTAAAGGAGATGTAAAAGCAGTTCAAATAACAACAGCAGCTCAAGTATTTGCTGGTAGAACAAGATTAAGAGGAATTATTCTTTCTGCAAATACCACAACAGCTACAGGATCTGTAACTTTACAAGACGAATCTGGAACTCAATTCACAGCAGAAGTACCACAAGGAGATGTGTTTTCATTTAATCTTCCTGAAGATGGAATTTTGTTTAAAGGTGGAATGACTTGCAGTGCAATTACAAGTGCAAAAGCAACTGTATTGATAGATAAGTAGGAGGTTAATTAATGGCTACCTCTGGTACAACAACCTTTGAATCAGGTTTTTATATTGATGATATAATTACTGAAGCTTATGAAAGATTAGGCAGATTTGATTATTCTGGTAATGATATAAAAACAGCAAGACGTTCTTTAAACATAATGTTTCAAGAATGGGGTAATAGAGGTTTACACTATTGGGAAGTTGGAAATAATTCAATCACTTTAGTTTCTGGTCAAACAACATATACTATGTATCGTTCAACTACTGACGGTACTTCTGATGCTACAGCTGTTTATGGTGTTGATGATATTTTAGAAGCTGTTTACAGAAATTCTTCATCTACAGATTTTCCATTAACAAAAATTAATAGATCAGCATATCAAGGTCTTTCAAATAAAACTCAAACAGGTACACCAACACAATATTTTGTACAAAGATTTATAGATAAAGTTACAATTACTTTATACTTAACTCCAGGGGCCACTGAAGCCGGAAACTTATTAAACTATTACTATGTTAAAAGGATTCAGGATGCCGGAGCCTATGGTAATAACGCTGATGTTCCATATAGATTTGTTCCTTGTATGGTTTCAGGTTTAACTTATTATTTATCTCAAAAATTTTCACCACAAAGAACACAAGAATTAAAATTATTATACGAAGATGAATTACAAAGAGCGTTAGAAGAAGATGGTTCTTCATCTAGTTCTTTCATAACACCAAAAAATTATTATCCAAATGTCTAATTTATCAAAAGGAAAATACGCACAATTTATTTCTGATAGATCAGGTCAAGCATTTCCATACAAAGAAATGGTAATTGAATGGAATGGCTCTAGAGTACATATTTCTGAATATGAATCTAAACATCCACAATTAGAACCAAAACCAACTACAGCAGATGGACAAGGTTTAAGAAATGCAAGACCACAAACTTTTACTCAAGCATCTGGTGATGGTGGATTTATGAATGTAGATTTAACACTACCTGCACCATTTGCATTTAGTTCAAACAGTGGTATGATTCCAGATGATGGTACTTCTATAAATAGAAGAAGAGAAGCACAAGCAAATTTAGGAAGGGTAACAATTAATATAACATAATGACTTACGCAGAATTAGTACAACAGATTAGAGATTATACAGAAGTTGATTCAAATGTATTAACAGATACAATTGTTAATGGATTTATTAACAATGCAGAATTCAGAATTTTAAGAGATGTAGATTCTGATAATAATAGAAGATATGCAACAGCTTCATTAGTTGCTAGTCAAAGATTCATTGATACTCCTGATAATTTATTAGTTATTAGATCAGCTCAAATCGTTGATGGTGGTTCAGGTGGAACTAGGAATTTTCTAGAATATAGAGATACTAGCTTTATGTCTGAATACAACTCAACAGGAGCTACAGGAGAACCTAAATATTATGGTATGTGGGACCAGAATACTATTGTTTTAGCACCTACTCCAAGTTCAGCATATACAATTCAGTTAAATTATATCTTGAAAGATCCGGGTTTATCTAGTACAAATCCAACAACATATATAAGTACATATTTTCCCAATGGACTTTTATATGCATGCTTAGTTGAAGCATTCAGTTTTCTAAAAGGGCCAAATGATCTCTTGCAATTATACGAAGGAAAGTATAAACAAGTGGTTGAAGGCTTCTCGATAGAACAAATGGGAAGACGAAGACGAGATGAATATCAAAGTGGTGTTCCTCGAGTCGGAGGAAAATAAATATAAGGAGATAAACTATGGCTATACAACAAGCAATCGCGAACAGCTTCAAAAAACAACTTTTAGAAGGTGATCACGATTTTAGACAATCTGGTGGCGATAAGTTTAAACTCTCTCTTTACACCGCAGGTGCAACTTTAACTTCTGCTACAACTTCATACACTACTTCAAATGAAGTATCTCCGTCTGGACAGTATTCAGCAGGTGGTGGAGCATTAGTTAATGCAGGAACATCTATTACTGCTGGTGTAGCAAGAGCTGATTTTGACAACTTATCTTTTACTGGTGTAACGTTAACTGCTAGAGGTGCATTAATTTATAATACATCATTAACTAACGCAGCTGTTGCTGTATTAGATTTTGGTTCAGATAAAACTGCAACTTCTGGTACGTTTACAATTCAGTTTCCAGCACCAACATCAACTGCAGCGATCTTAAGGATTTCTGGTTAATTAGGAGATAATCTCCTATGGCCACAACTTGGGGTGCAAATGCGTGGGGCGATAACTCTTGGGCATCAAATCAAAATACGATTGATGTCAACGGGATAAGTGCATCTTTTGATTTAGGTCAAGCACAATACGTTCCAGTTTCAGGTTGGGGCAGATCTTCTTGGGGATTAGAAAGTTGGAGTGTTAATTATCAAAACGCAAATATTTCTGTAACAGGTTATTTAGTTCCTATTACATTAGGAGATGAAACAACAGCTGGAGAAATTAATGAAGGTTGGGGTAATAATACTTGGGGAGAATATGGTTGGGGAACTGCAGGAACATTATTAGCTAACGGTATTCAAATGTCATCTGACATTGGTAGCGTTTCAATTACAAATGAAATTAATATAGGTTGGGGTTCAGATACCTGGGGTTATGAAACTTGGGGTACATCAGGTTTATTAGTTGATGTAACAGGAATAGAAGCTAGTTTTTCTACTCCAGGAAATGTTTCTATATCTGCAGACGGTGAACACGAAGTTCCAACAGGAATTGAATTAACTACTGTTGTTGGTGATGCTTTAGGATCAGCAACTGTAGATGCAGATGTAACTGGAATACCTTTAACTGCAACTCTTCAATATCAAGAAGCGATTGTAGATCCAACAGGACAAGAATTAACAGCTAATGATGGAACAGCTAATTTAGATGCAAATACTATTGCAGAAGTATCAGCGACTTCTGCTTCTACATGGGGTTATAAATCTTCATGGGGATTTGGTGTATATGGTAATCAACAAGTTACAACACTAGCAATGTCAATGCAGGAAGGTGACGTAGATCCTGCACCAGATGTATCATTAACAGGTAATGCTGCGGCAATGTTCCTTGGTCAAGAAACAGTTACCGGAGATGCTAATGTAGATGTATTAAATCCTTTAGAAGGTGGTAATGGATTCTCTGTAAATGGTGATGCACAATTATCTACAGCTGAAAAACAATTTGGAACTGCTTCATTATTAGTAGATGGTACAGGTGATTATGTAAATGCATCAGGAACTGTTGACGGTTTAGATGGTGGAGCATTTACTATAGAATTTTGGTGGTATGCTTCAGATGCTACAACACAAACAGGTATTCTTTGGGATGGAAGAAATGCAAGTGGTGATGGTTATTCAATAGGAATTGACAATGGAAATTTAATTCTTTACGAAGATGGTGCACAGTTATCATCTTCATCAGGTTTATTTTCAAACAATACATGGATGCATTTAGCTTTTGCTAGAGATGCTTCAAACAACGGAGCATTATGGTCAAGAGGAACAAGAAGAAATGCTATAGGTGGTGGTTTAGTAAATAACAATAATTCAAATAGAACATTTATAGGAGCAGACTTAAATGGAGCCAATGCGGTTTCAGCTTATATTGATGAATACAGACAATCTGATATTGCAAGATATAACCCAGTTACAGATGCTACAATAACTGTTCCAACATCAGAATTTAGTATTGATGCAAATACAGTAAACTTACTTCATTTTGATGGAACCAATGGTTCTACAACCATCTCAAATGCTTTACCTCCATCAATGGCCATGACAATGGCTGATGGAACAGCTGAATTAGAAGCAGTTACAATAGCTGCTGTAACCGGTCAAGAAATGACTATGCAGGAAGGTGATGAAACAGTCACTGGAAATGCTAATGTTTTATTATCTGGAAATGTGTTGACAATGGCTTCCGGAAGCCTTAAAACATTGATTTGGAACGAAGTAAATACTGGCACAGCACCAATTGTTC
>Ga0208160_1001264_pt1 | contig 10849 bp, 17 predicted proteins | sample CB_VirMetaG_FD_184536 | JGI IMG/M metagenome (GOLD analysis project Ga0208160, IMG submission 184536) | Freshwater to marine saline gradient viral communities from Chesapeake Bay - CB_1504_1 Viral MetaG (SPAdes) (version 4) | ecosystem: Environmental > Aquatic > Marine > Coastal | place: USA... | reverse complement strand
GGCCTCTGCTGTTCGCAGAAAAAGAGCAGCGGGAAACACGGGTCCCAAACCTAAGATGGTGAAGACATTTGTCTCGAAGAAAAAAAGCTGAAGAGATAAAGAAAGATGTGATCAATTGGTCTAAGACTGTCTTAGAACCAATGAACAAACATATTGGATTTCCTGCTTGTCCATTTGCAGCGAAATGGAGAAAAGATAATAAATTACGAATTGAAGTTCGTATGGATAAATCTAAATATGAAAAACAATTAACCGATGTCATTAAATCTTGGAATAAGAAACAACACGATATTATTATTTATTGTGATCCGTTCTTTGAACAATACACGCCCGAACAGTTTCAAGAAAAGATAGATTTTTACAACAAAACCTATAATCGACGAGATGTGTATTTTATGGGCTTTCACCCTGAAACACCAGCAGATCCCGATAGTGAAGCTTTTCTTTGTGATCCAACCGAAGAACCTGTAGAACATTCTGAATTAAAGTATTCCATGATGCTTATACAGAAGTTTAAACAACTCTACGAAGCAAGTTGCAAACTCCATAAGATAGGCTATTATGAGAAATGGCCGAAGGAATACTACGAAGAAGTAGTAGCTGAGAGGCAACGTACGTACGAACAAATATTTAAAAAGAGGTAATTATCATGGTAGGTAAAAAGAAACAAGTAATCAAAAAACGAGGCGGAGGCATGACGAAGAAAAAACAAGTCATGAAGAAGCGTGGTGGTGGAATGATGAAAAAAGCTAGTGGTGGAATGGCTATTTCTCCACGTAAAAAAATGGCAATGGGAATGTAATTTAGTATGGCTACTTCAGGAACAACAGATTTTAATCTTAACATTGACGAGGTTATCGAGGAGTCGTTTGAGCGAATTGGTAAGCAAGTCCGAACTGGTTATGATTTAAAATCAGCTAGGAGAAGTTTGAATCTTCTATTATCCGAATGGGGTAATCGAGGAGTTCATCTTTGGAAGGTGACAAACCACACTCAAAACCTAGTAGCCAATACTACGACTTACACTGCTCCGGCAGATTGTAGTGATGTCTTAGAAGCAGTCTTTCGAAATGGTAGTACCGATACTACCTTAAACAAAATTTCAAGATCAGAGTATCAAGCGATACCGAATAAAAGTTCAACAGGAACACCTTCTCAATATTATGTGAGAAGAAACTTATCGAATGTAGAAATTAGTTTGTATCAAACACCTGGTGTAACCGATACTCAGATTAATTATTATTATGTGGCCAGGATTGAAGATGCAGGTGCTTACACCAATACACCCGATGCTCCTTACAGATTTTTACCTTGTATGGTTTCTGGTTTATCTTTTTATTTAGCACAGAAACATAATCCAGGCAGAGTACAAGAAATGAAATTGTATTATGAAGATGAATTACAAAGAGCATTGACCGAGGACGGTCAGCGAACTTCCGTGCATCTTGTACCCCAAAACTATTTTAGGAATTAACTATGGCATTTGCATCGGGTAAATATTCACAAGCCATTTGTGATCGATGTGGCTATCAGTATCCTTACTTAGAACTGCGAAAAGAATGGAACGGACTCTTTACTTGTCCTGAATGTTTTGAACCGAAACATCCTCAACTCGATCCACCTTATCACGCAGCGGATCCCGAAGCATTGAAAAATGCTAGACCCGATAGACAAGAACCTTTAATAGTCCCTGTTGGAAATCCCAACCAAAGTTTATTTACAAGCAATGGAATGCAACCTTCTCAAGTAAATGGTGACTTGATAATGAAAACGAGAGTTGGTACAGTGACCGTGGAGATATCATGAACTATTCTGAACTTTTAACCAATGTAAGAAACTACACGGAAGTGGATAGTAATGTTCTATCAAATTCCGTGATTAATGTTTTTATTACAAATGTAGAAAATAAAGTAGCAAGAGAAGTTGATAGCGATGACCAAAGAAGATACGCAACAACAACTTGCACAGCTAATAACGCTTTTTTAGATGTATCGGGACCAGAAGGTGGTTTTCGATTTGCTCGAGGATTACAGCTAATTGATGCTAATAATAATATCACTTGGCTACAACAAAGAGATACAACATTCATTGACGAGTATTCAGTAACTCGTAGTGATGCGGGAAGCTCTACTAATGGTCAACCTAAATATTGGGCTAACTGGGATGCTACAAATTTAATTTTAGCTCCTACTCCCGATCAAGTTTATACTATTGAAATGTGGTATGAGGAAACCCCCGAAAGATTAAGTAATACAAATACCACGACATTCTTATCTAACAATGCTCCCGAGGTTCTCTTATATGGCGTACTTGGTGAAACTTTTTCTTACTTGAAAAATACCCAAGATATGCAATTATACGAGCAGAAGTTCCAACAGGCTCTACAGCTTTATGCTCAAGAGCAGATGGGACGTAAACGTAGGGACGAGTATTCCGATGGTGTATTACGACTCCCTCTAAGATCAGTAGACCCAGGAGGTAGTTAAAAATGGCAATTAACCAAGCAGTTTGTGCAACATTCAAACAGCAGTTGTTAGATGGCGATCATGATATATCCAACGATACAATCAAACTCGCTCTCTATACCGATTCTGCAACTTTGGATGCAAACACATCAGCCTATGCAGCGACAAACGAAGTCGGTGACTCAGGCACATATGCAGCAGGCGGTGGCACTCTAGCAGGAGCAAACGTCAGCTTAACCAAAACTAACGCAACAGCATCAACAGCTTTTGTAGACTTTGATGATTTATCATTTACAAGTGCAACAATCTCAGCTCAAGCAGCTTTGATTTACAACACTTCATCAGCGAATACAAATGCTTCAATCGCAGTGTTAGACTTTGGTGGTGTAAAGACATCCACAAACGGTACATTCACAATTCAATTTCCAACAAACGACGCAAGTAGTGCTATTTTAAGGATTTCCTAATCCTAGGAGATCCTTACCATGGCAAATGCTTGGAATGAAGGTTCTTGGGGTGAAAACGCTTGGGGACAACAAGGTGATGTAATTGCCACTTTTCCAAGCTTTGAACTTTCCACATCTCTATCCCCTGTCACAATAAACGCAGAAATTAATGCTGGTTGGGGAAGAAGCACCTGGGGATCACTGGCATGGGGACAAAACTTTGTTGATGCCAATGTTTCTATTACAGGATTAGAAATAAATTTTACAGAAGGAACTACTTCTCAAGTAGGTAGTGCTTTAGTTACTCCGACAGGAGTGTCATCACAAGTTGATATTGGTGTCTATGATGTAACTGCTACTGCAAATCATAACCCCGTAGGTGTTTATGCTCAAGTTTATAGCGAAACACCAACTATTGTTGGTGATGCTTTAGTTACTCCGACAGGTTTAAGTGCAGGATTTACCGAAGGAACAGAAGTAATTACTGGTGATGCAAATGTAAATGTCACAAGTGTTTCTGCTTCTTTTGAAATAGGGGAAGTAGAAATTGTTTCTTCTCATATTGAACAAGTAACAGGGATTGAAATATCATCTAACACAGGAACAGTTATTGTTGAAAGTAAATACACCTTAACAGGGGTGTCAATGCAGTTCTCAGAAGGCACAGAAACTATTGTGGGCAATGCCTTAGTAGCACCAACAGGTATTGAAATGTCAGTGGTTTTAGGTAATATGAGATCGACTCCATGGGCGAATGTAGTAACAGGTGCAAGTAATACTTGGATCGAAGTGGCAGCATAAAAAAATGTTGCTTGAAGGATTAAAAAAGATATATTTTAAAGAGGTTTAAAACATGGCAAGTACATATTCAGATAGACTCAAACTCGAACTCATGGAAACAGGCGCTAACGCCAATACATGGGGAAATAATACTAATACAAACTTAGAAACACTTGATGCTTTTAGTGCAGGTTACTTATCTAAGTCCGTTGCAGGTTCAGCCAACGTCACATTGACATCCAATAATGCTGATCCGACTGCTGAGTCTTCTAACAAAGTAATCGAATTTACAGGAACTTTAACAGGAAATATTTACGTATTTATTCCTGCTGTTGAGTCAAATTATATCTTTTTCAACAACACCTCTGGTGCTTTCAGTTTAACAGTAGCACCAACAGGACATGCTGCTAATGGTGTTGCTATCGTTCAAGGTTCTCACACTGTGCAATATTGCACAGGGGATACTGTTGTTGATCTCTTTGCAAATTCTTTAGGAAATCTTTCTGTAAAAAATAATGTGAATGTTGTAGGAACAGTTAATGCAACATCCTATGTAGGGAACGGTGCAGGATTAACTGGTGTTGATCCTTTTACTTCAGGAACAAAAATGGTTTTCTATCAAGCATCTGCTCCAACAGGATGGACACAGGATACTGCTACTGCATTATCGAATACTGTTATGTCGGTTGTCACAGGAACTGGTGGTGGTACAGGTGGTACAACATCTTACTTCTCATCCTTCTTAGCAACAACCAACAAATCTGCTCCCGCACAACCTGTTTCAGGATCTGTGTCAGGTACAGTAGGAGGCACAACTTTGTCTACTCCTCAAATTCCCTCACATACTCACACAGTTGTAGGATCTATTGGAAGTGGAAATGGATCAGTTTTAAAGTCAGGTAGTCCTCCTGAACAAAATTTAACACAGATCTCAGGTGCTACAGGAGGAGGCGGAAGCCACTCACACCCATTTAGTGGTTCTTTATCCTCTGCAACAGCGGATGTCACAATTCCAGCAGCAGATGTTAAATACGCAAACGTTATAATCGCTACAAAAGATTAATGCCTATATTTGATCCCGACGGAAAATGCCCGTTATTACAGAAAAAATGCATCAAGCATCAATGTCTTTGGTATAATATGCTTCAAGGAAAGCACCCTCAAACAGGATTAGATGTTCAAGAATGGGGCTGTTCTATTGCATGGCTTCCTTTACTTTTAGTAGAAAACTCTGCAAAAATGACAGGCGTGCAAGCTGCAACTGAATCTTTTCGAAATGAAATGGTTAAAGGTCAAAATGTCATGAACAATATTTTAGCTGCTAGTCCTCAAACAAGAAAAGATATGAAAAATATTAGCAGTATCTTTGGAAAAATAGGCGATCATCAAAAAGCGATTGAAAAAAATGATCCCAATTTAGAGGATGAAACTATTAGACAATTAAGCAATAATAAGATAAAAACAAAGAAAGGAAAAAAAGATGGCAACGACAGTAAATAACACAACTGCAAATCAAAAAATAACCATCATTTTTGATGCTAGTTTAAATCCAAGTAATCAAAATGACGGTCCAAGATTTGGTACAGGAAATACCGAATCGGATGTAATGATTGATAATAAATCTTATTTAAATATTCGATCACACACTGAAATTGATGCTAATGTCCATGCACTACAGTGGAATGCTACGACCAATACAGGTGAACTAGAATATATTGACAACAGAGAAAATGAATCTTTATCTTCTTTCCCTGGTTGGGCAACAAATGTTGTAATAAGATGTGAAGCACAAGACGTTTGGAAAGATAGTTATAATGCAAATCTTTCAGAGCAGTTCACTACATGGCAAACAGCGAACCCAGAAGCCAACGTTGAAACTTACACTGCTAATAGCTCTCAAGCAACTAACGTCGCTGACATAGCAAGAACAAATTACCTTTCAGGGCATAGTATTACTTTTTAGTGGACAACTATATTTTAGAAGTTCGTAAATCAATCCCTCAAAAAATTTGTAATAAGATTATTTCTTATTATGATCAAGAATTGATAGACGCAAAAATAACAGCGGGATTGAATAAGGAAATAAGAAATTGTCTTAGAAAAGAAATTCTTATTCCTAAAACTTTTGGTGAAACGATTCTATCTAATTATATAAAATCAAAAGTTTTTGAATTAGCAAAAAGTTATGAAGATAGACACGCTCATGTGTGTTTTCAAAAAATATCTCAATTAGAAATTTTAAAATATGAAGCAAATGATTATGATGCTGGATATAAGTTTCACGTAGATTTCGGAACTACATGCACTAAGAGACTTTTATCCATTTCAATAAATTTAAATAGTGATTTTGAAGGTGGAGAATTTGTTTTTGATTTATCAAATCAATTTAAACAATTTCCGCAAAATATAGGAGACGCTATAATCTTTCCTTCTAATTTCATGTTTCCACATCAAGTAAATAAAATTACAAAAGGAGTAAGGTACTCGCTCATTGCGTGGGTCGTATAATGGAACCCTTATTTATAAAAGAATTTTTACCTAATCAAATATTAAATCTTTGTTATTCTTATTGTGTGGTAAAATTTTCAAACAAGAAATTTTTTAAAATAGATTCTCAAACTAACTCCTTGATAGGGGAACATAGTGATTATCTAATGGAAACAATAATGGATATGAGCACCCCTGTTGTTGAACAAAATGTTGGTAAAAAATTATGGCCCACATATTCTTACTTGAGGATTTATGACAAAGGTTCAGATTTAAAAGTACATAAAGATCGGGAATCTTGCGAATACACTGTTGCTTTATGTTTAGGAGCAGATCCTATAGATAAACCCTATGAAATATTTATTGGGAAAGAAGATAAAGATTCTGATTACAAATATTATGATAGCAAAGGTAATTATAGTAAATACAGAATAGAACATAAATTTTCAATGTTGCCTAATAATGCTTTAATATTTAAAGGAATGGATAAAATTCATTGGAGAGAAATGTGTACACATGATCACTTTATTACTGTGTTTTTACACTATGTGGATCAAGAAGGGTCTTACAAAGAATTTAAATTTGATAAAAGACACATGTTAGGAGAAAAAGAATGATTAAACCAGAAGAACTAAAAGATAAGAATTTTAAAATATTCTTAGGAATGCCTATGTATGGTGGAATGCTCACCGAGAATACGATGCATGGCTTATTGCAATTACAACAATGGTCCATGGCCAAAGGTGTAGGAATGCGTATGCAATCCATGGGCAATGAAAGTTTAATTACTCGTGCTCGTAACACCGTTGTTTCCATGATGATGGATGCTACAGACTATGTTGCGACTCATTTATTATTCATTGATTCAGACATAGGTTTTGAAGCTAAAAATATAGAACGAATGCTTTGTTTTGATAAAGATGTGGTGTGTGGCATTTACCCAAGAAAACATGTTCATTTTGAAAAAATACCTCAAATATTAAAAGATAATCCTAATGCAACCCCTGAAGAATTAGAAATTAAATCACTAGGATATAATTTAAATTTTGATGATCCAATGAATGTTAAAATGGAAAATGGTTTTTGTAAGGTACAAGAAGCTGCGACAGGGATGATGTTGGTAAAAAGAGAAGTCTTTCGCACTATGATGAAAAAGTTTCCTGAGCGTAAATATGAATCTGATCAAATTATTAATGGTAAGTCTTTTAAATCTGATAATTGTTATGACTTATTTTGTGCAGGTATATACGAAACAAGTCCAGGAAAGAAAAGATATCTATCCGAAGATTATTACTTCTCTAGATTATGGCTAGAATGTGGTGGCGATATCTGGGCGGATATAGCAATGCCTTTAACTCACTTTGGAAATAGAGCCTTTAAAGGTCATGTTGGTTCTTTATTTCAGAAAAAATAAATGAATTTTCCTTTACTTACTTATCATTTTATAGAATGGCTTGAAGAACAAGATGTAAAAGAAAAAACTTTAATTGAATTTGGTTCAGGAGATTCTACTATTTATTTTAGTAATAAATTTAAAAAAGTAATTACCTACGAAGATGATTTAAATTGGCTTCAAAGAATTAAATCTTTTAACTTACCCAATGTTGAAATAAGACAGTTTGGTCTTTCTTTTTACAAGCAAGACTCTCAATCTTTTAAAGATGCTGATTTTATATTAATTGATAATAATCCTCGTGCTAATAACCTCAGGCTTTATGTGGCTGAAGCTTTAATAGAAAAAATAAATTATAAAAATAACTTAATTCTTGATAACGGTAATTGGAATCCTGATGCCTATTTTTATTTAAGAAGAAAATATAGGCACTTTGAAGATTTTATGGGTCATCGTAAATCAGGTGAATTCACAGTAACTACATTTTTTAGCGAAAGAATATAGTTTTGGATATTTCTTTATTACAGTCTTCCTCTAATTCAATAAACAGTGTTTATATCATTCACAATTATTTATATAATAAAGATTATTTAAATTTTTTAAAAAAAAATGTTTCTAATGCGGTAGATAATAAAACTGAAAAAAGAGATAGTAATGTCATTGCAAAGTCAACAGGTTGGCGATCTTTATTAGAGATTAATGAAATGAATAATTTTCACATCAGAATTTTAGACACTCTTAAAATTATTTATAAATTAAGAACACTTACTCCTAATCATTATTTAGAATTTAGTTTGCTTGAATCGTGGGGAATGAAACACAAAAAAGGAGATTACACCGCAGAGCATATTCACATTCCTATACCTTGGTCTGGGTCGTTTTATTTTGATGTTCCATGTGATAACACATATATGAATTTCGCTGATTATAACTCAACAGTTAAATTAGAAAGCAATATGCTAATACTTTTTCCAGGTGCAACTAAACATGGAGTATCTCACCATACTAGTGATAAAGAAAGAATTTCTATGGCTTTTAACATTACTTGGAAAACGTAAATTTGTGTTATATAGTGGCTAAATGCCATTAACTAATTTTACAATAAAACCAGGCATTAATAAAGAAGTCACGGATTACACGGGTCAAGGACAATGGGTAGACTCGGATAATGTACGCTTTTTTAATGGCCTTCCCCAAAAAATTAAAGGTTGGAACAAGTTTATTGAAACCACGATTGTTGGTGTGGTACGAGATCAACATGCTTGGATTTCTTTAGATGGCACGAGGTACGATGCTTTTGGCACCGATCGAAAATTATATGTTTATGAAGAAGGAGTTATTTCTGACATCACTCCGATTCGAGCAACTGAAGCTTTAACGGATCCTTTTACCACGAATGGTACAGCCACTGTTTTAGTCACTGATGCAGGACACGGTTGTGAAGCAGGTAGCTTTGTGACCTTTGATTCTTTTTCTACGATTGACGGACTTGATATGAATCAAGAGTTTGAAGTAACTTCCGTTGTTAATACTTCGGCTTATACAGTGACTCATACATCGACTGCAACAGGCTCAACTGCAGGCGGTGGGGGTGCAGGTAATGCAGCTTATCAAATTAATCCTGGCCCGGCTTTCTCAACTTCTGCTTATGGTTGGGGAACTGATACTTGGGGAGCAGGAGCATGGGGAGAACCTTCCACCGTTTCTAATGTAACACTCGAAGCAAGACAATGGTCACTCGATAACTTCGGTGAAGATTTAATTGCCACTCAACTTAATGGCGGTACCTATCGTTGGGATACTTCTGTGGGAGTAGGTACACGAGCTGCGATTGTAGCGAATGCTCCTACCACTTCACGACTCAGTTTAGTTTCCTCACCAGACAGACATTTAATTTTATTTGGAACAGAAACCATTATAGGTGATCCTGCAAAACAAGATGATTTATTTCTTCGATTCTCGGATCAAGAAGATATTAACAACTATACTCCCACAGCAGAGAATACAGCAGGTTCACTGCGAATTGCCGACGGATCACGGATCATTGCTGCTGAACGCTCGAGAGGTCAAACATTAGTATGGACAGATACTTCTCTTCACTCTTTACAGTTTATTGGTCCACCTTTTACTTTTGGTCTAAGACAACTTGGTCAAAATTGTGGAATTATTGGTCAGCATGCAGGCATTGATTTAAATGGTAATAGCTTTTGGATGTCACAAGATTCTTTCTATTTGTTTGATGGTTCGGTGAAAAAATTACCCTGTACCGTGGAACAATTTGTTTTTAACAATATCAATCAAACCGCTTCCGAGAATGCTTTTGCCGGGCACAATGGTGAGTTCAATGAAATTCTTTGGTTTTATGCTAGAACAGGTTCGGATCAAATCAATGCAATTGTTGCTTATAATTACCAAGAGGGTACTTGGTGGACAGGAACTTTAGCTCGTACATCTTGGATTGATCGGGAAGTTTATGATAATCCTATTGGTACACAATATCTAGGTAATACGACTGCTAACAATGAAACAATTCTAGGACTAACAGCAGGAGCCACACAAATCTATCTTCACGAACAAGGAAATGATGCCGACGGTCAAGCAATGGATGCTTACTTAAAATCAGGTGCTGTTCAAATAGGACAAGGTGATGATTTCTCTTTTGTCTCTAAATTAATACCTGATGTTCAAAATCAAAGTGGTACACTCAATTTAGACTTTGAATTTTTACGTTATCCGAATGATGCGAATGCAGTCACTAAATCAACAAGCTTTACCTCTGGAACAGAAAAAGTAGACTTACGAGGAAGAGGAAGACAGTTTACAGCGAATATTGTATCCAACACAACAGGCACCGCTTGGCGACTAGGGACAATGCGTTTTGATATTCAACCCGATGGTAGAAGATAATGGCCAAATTAACACTACAAAGATTTCCTGATCCAACACCTGAGTATCAAGCTCAGAACTTTAATGAATTAATTCGTGTTTTAGAGGCGTTGATTCAACAATTAAATACGACCTATACAGTGGACTCCGAAAACAAATCCGAAGCAGAGGCATGGTACTTTAGTCGATGAGTTGTAATAATGTCAATGTAGAACCAACCGTTATTGGTGGTGGAGATGGCTCAAACGCTTATGACGCCTTTGGTAGACTAAGAGTATCCGAGCCATTTACTATTTTTGATAGTACAAATGTAATGTCAAAAAATGATCTCTTTGATGAAGATTTAACTAATAACGGAACTGTTACTTACACATCAAATAAATCTACAGTTA
>Ga0208160_1001263_pt1 | contig 10851 bp, 8 predicted proteins | sample CB_VirMetaG_FD_184536 | JGI IMG/M metagenome (GOLD analysis project Ga0208160, IMG submission 184536) | Freshwater to marine saline gradient viral communities from Chesapeake Bay - CB_1504_1 Viral MetaG (SPAdes) (version 4) | ecosystem: Environmental > Aquatic > Marine > Coastal | place: USA... | reverse complement strand
AACGCAAGCGGAGAACAGCACACAGCGAGCGTCAGATGATGGATTTCGCGAGCAAGCGAATCAGTGAGATAGGGCGAGCCGCTGGTGTGATCGTCAACGCAAACGGCAAGGCAGCGAGTGCTCACGACCTGAGGCGATCATTCGGCGTCCGCTGGTCGCGACTCGTCATGCCTCAGGTTCTACAGCTCCTGATGCGTCACGATGATATCAGCACGACGATGCGGTATTATGTCGGCAGCGACGTACGTCATGCGGCGGATGTGGTTGCCGGACTGGCACCCGGATTTTAGTTGCCACTCGCTAGGTATCTCCTGTCTTTAACGGGAGAGCCAAATGTTCAAAGTTTATGTCATCGACAGGGCTGGGCGAGAGAATCTGTATCTGGTCGCAAAGAGCAAGGATACTGAGCCGCGATGGAAGAGTGCGAGAACGAGTTGTCAAGACAAGGCTGCAGTGGAAGCAGAGAGATGGGCAGAGGAGCTTAACGCGAGTGAGCTGGCGAGGCTGTCTGGCAGGAAGGTACCCAGAGCAACCGTCACGTACTTCATTGAAGATGAGGACGGAAACATCAAAATAGGCAAGTCGTCGCCGAGAAGAGTAGAGTCGAGGCGGAATGCCCTTCAAACAGGAACGGTTAAGAAGCTAAGGCTATTGGCTGCAATCAAGGGCGAACACGAAGCGAGACTGCATGAGAAATTCAGCCATCTAAGGTTAACTGGCGAATGGTTTTCGCCGGCACCTGAGATTCATGCGGAGATCAGGAGAGCCGCAAGAAGAGAGTCCAAGAGGCTGTATGGACAGATAAAAAGAGAGCACGGAATAATGACTGCGGGCGAGATTCTGGGTGCCGACCCGCCCGACCATTGGTCTGTTTTCATGCCTTGTGATTCACCTTAAGTCATTGGCGTAAAGGGTTTTGCCCCCGTAGCTCAGTAGGATAGAGCGACGGTTTCCTAAACACCTGCGGGCCGCTGCTGAGTGCCGGCAGTCCTCAAATAGCCGCGTTTTCGCTGGGCAAATGCGGTCTCGTGGCTCGCGAATGCCTGCCGTGGGTGCCAGGCTGGGTGCCAGTCAGTCGGCTGGCGAGCGATAGCCGAGCCGCCAGAGTACGCGGGCAATATCGATGGCAGCACCCTCAATCGCCGATTCGTCGAGGTCCCAATAGGCAGCGTGCAGCATCTCGTGAATCAGCACCTCAAGCCGCTCCTCGCCGTGCATTTCGGCAGCAATGCGAATCTCTTTGTGCGGCTTGTTCGGTGGATCGCACTCGCCGCGATTCGTTCGCAGTGCCGCCGTGCGAACTCGCCATCGCTTGCCACGGATTACAGCGTGAGCGTCGATCACCGATCAAGAATCAGCCGCTGATGCCAGTATGCACAATCCGCCAGCACGCTGACGTTCGTCCGCTGGAAGTTGCCGAGATGCCCGAACAACAGATGGCAGTTGACGCCGTAACGCTTCGCCTCACACAGCGGCACGAGGTTTGACGGCTCAAGCTCCAGATCAGGGGCGAGATGGAACGGCACGATGTGGTGTGCGACGAGTCCGGACGACCCACCACACACTGCACACCGCTTGCCGTCGAGAAATGCGTCGCGGACTGCTCCCCAGCGTGCCGATCGCTCGGCACCAGCAGGAGCCTTACCGCTCAGCCTGTCGGCCATGTCACGCCAGCTAGTCACCGCTGAGACTCCAGCACACTGAGGCGGATTTCATGCGAATCAATTCGCTCGTGATCAGCCCGAACAGTCGACGAAAGCTCGCTAAGATGGCCATCCATTCGCTCCAGCGAGCCTTCGATTCGTCCGAGTTTGCGGCCTGTCATTACCGCCGCGTACAGGATCGATCCGCTTAGCCCAACGGCAGAAACAATCACTTCGACCAATCTACAACCCTCTCGCGATTAGACAGGCCACGGTGCAACAGTGGCAGCCGTCGAAGCCGTCGCGACAGCATCAGTCACTTCGCCAAGCGAGCCGGCGTCAGGATTCGCCGTGCCGGGGAACGGCTCCAGCTTCGGCAGGTGCGTCGCAGGGATGCCGCGAGCAAGGATGTCCAGATCGTCCTCAGTGAATACCCACTCGGAGTGAACTACCGTCTCAATCCGCTCGGTATCGATGAACCATTCAGTCCAGTCCCACGCCGCGAAATCAGCTTCCGTCAGGATGAATTCCGGCTTCTTGGCGTCAGCCTTCGACTTCTGAAACAGGTCAGTCGCGATGTCGTAGTACATACGATCCATCGTGTCTTTGACGACCTTCGCCACCTTTGGTGAGATGTCGAACTCGCGGCGGTTTTCACTGTGCTGCATCAGATTGCTGCAGAGCGTCAGCATCAGCTGCGTGTAACGCTTCAGCCAGCGGTTGCGAATATCGCGATACGGCGTCGGGAACACAAGAAACGGTTGAGCCTCAGGCGAAACATGGTCTGCCTCGAAGCTCATCTCCGACGTCTCGACCGTGCGTGCAGAGACAATCTGCCGAGCCCTCAGGTAGAGCTTATGCAGATCGCGGACAGTATTGATCGACGGCGGCGTCGCCAGATCGCGATCAGCACGAGTGTTGATCGAGAGGATCTGCTTACCGATCATCGAGACCAGATCGCCGATCGTCTCGTTCAGCGTAACGCGGTCATTGCCCGGATTCGCGATCGCGAACCCAGCCCGGCCAAAGTCACCAACGTTGTAATGGAGAATCGAATCAGAAGTCCGTGCCATTGCGTTTCAACCCTTCCTCGCGGCAACGTACTGCCGCATCAGTGATTCCAGTCGCTCAGAGTGAGCGACTATCGAATTTGGGCGATCTGTCGACATCTGCTCTTTTGCCCATGCATAGGCGGCGTTCCACGTGTCGACAGGCACCTCAACATACTTCGGCGGACGCGACAACTGAGCACGCAGCCCAGCAATCTCCGCCTGTAGCTCAGCCGTCTTGTCAGGCACTCCAGCCACTGGCTGAGCTACAGCCGGAACATCAACGACGTCTGCCGGCTGCTCTGTAGATAGCTGGCCCGCCTGCCGCTTCTTGCGTCGTCGATAGAACGCCGCAGCAGACTTCAGGCCCCAGATCACGGCAACGCTAGTTCCACCAGTCGCACCGCCAATCAGCATCTCAGCGAGCCCGCCGTCAGCAACAGGCGATCCCTCTGCTGTCGCGGCTACTGCATCGGCCAGCAGCTCGCCGGCCCCCTGCAGTATTTCCTCGCGAGTGTGTGCAGCTGGAGCCGCCGTATCTGGCGACGGCTCCGGTACTGTTTCTACGCTTGGCAGATCAGCTATCTCTTCAGTCGCTGGTTGTGCGGTTGGACGCCAGCCTCGTATCTGCTCTCTCGCCCATCGGTCCCAATTCTGCCAGCCGCGACCGTACCCGATCGCTTTGTTGCCGTTCGGTGCGACGAACGCAGGCAACCCTTGTGGCCCACCGACCAGTGGCGGTGGCTCCTTGACGACAACATACGGGAGCCCGTCAGCGTTCGCCGTGTAGTCTCGCCAGAATTGCTGACACGGACCGCACCACGGGACCGAATACATGACAACGACTGGCTTATTGATCTGCCCGCGAAAGTAGACGGTCCACTTAGATTGAGTCTCGTCGAGCCGTTCACCGAGCACGCTTTCCCATCGAGCTGACGGATTGCCAGCCATCAGCCTGAGCGTCTTATGCTTGCCGTGAGTCCTGACGAGATAATCGACCAGCGAGACGCCAAACCCGTAGAACTCACCGATCGACTCGTCCGGATATTCCATGTCGTCGATCGCGTTCCAAGCGGCAACCGTATCCGCACGCCGCTGCAGCATGTTCACATAGCCGAGCGAGTCATTGCCACGCTCGAACATGCAGGCCGCACCTTCGTCGAGCAGTCGCGGCAACCGCCGATTCAGGATTGTTGCTCGCACGAGATGATCGACCTCATGCGGTATCACATCACGCAACACAACCTCTCGCCGGCCTTCGCACACCATTGTTCCGGATGACACTGGCAGTCCGAACGACGTTGTGCCGCCGCCATTTCCGTCCGTCTCACGCCAGCGAATCACACAAGGTTCAGGCCAGTCGGGAATCCGCTCGCCGGTCCAATACTCTGCCGAATGAATGCGTGCCCGCTCGGCAGCCTCAATAAACTCAGGCGGCGTATTGACAGCAACGCCAACAAAGTTGGCAGCCTTCACGGACCCACACAGCAGCAGGAACAGTAACAGCGTTCTCATGCGTTCCTCACACTGTAGAGCGAGCGAAAGTAAGACTCCATGAAATGATCACGGACAAGATCGAACCGATATCCCAACAGTCGATCAATCTCGACTGATAGAAAAGATGGATCGAACCGCACGGCATTGTTGCGGTCGAGATAACAGAGTTGGCCGCAGTGCCGATATCTGATCGGACGCGGAACACGAGGCACGATGTCGTTGCCGTGCACGACGCGGAAATGCCGATCGCTCAACACATAATCAGCGTGTTGAGCGAAGCAGCGACAACCAACGCGAGGACTCCCAAACGTATAGAGTCCAGCAACATTCAAACCGGCATCTGCGAGCCGCACTGCGTACAAAGTGGCCAGTGCACCGCCCAGAGAGTGGCCGGTTATCCAATAACGACTGCACTGAGGCAGCTCGTTTGTGAGTCGATAATGAAGCAGCCGCTCGCCGTGATCGAAGCCGCGATGCACCTTGCAACCGATCCGCTTGACGCGAACAATGTCCGCATCGGCGAGCCAGTCGCGAACGTCATTCGTGCCTCGAAAAGCAATCAGGCACTCGTCTTTACACTTCCACAGGTCTACTGAATGATTCTCAGCCTCAATTCTGATGCAGCCCGGCTGAAGTGGCTCATATGACATCTGCGACGCCAACGCCATCTTAAGTGCATCAGAGATGTCAAACTTGCTGCTCATCCCTGCTTAGATAGCCGGGACATGTCTGACACCACCTCACATTGCGATCGCGAGCTTGCTTCTGGACAGTGCAGATGCAGCCAAAGTGATTGCACTCAAACGCAGGAACATCACCGCCGCGAAGACATCTGCACTGAACGTGCTGATCGAACTCGCCGAGATGGACGCAGTGATAAGAATTGAGCGTGTTGCCATCGCGTTGCAGACTCTGCTCAAGCCCAGCAGGGAATACGTCAGACACTGCCGCCCCATTCGACTTTCAGGTCAGACCATCCGCCGCCAGCCCAGCCAACGAGAGCGAGCCTAATCAAGCTGCTTGCATTACAGATCCAACCTCTCCAGATCCCATGCTGGAGTCCACTGCCTGAGGTCTGCTGCAGCCACGTTACAGGACGGCCATGAATCTGCACGGCGACCAGATATCGAAACTGCGGATAGGCACCGACCGCAGCAGGTTGTTGAGTTCCGCCGCTGTTGTCGTAGTTCAACTGGAATTGTGCGAGCTGTGCAGCAGTTTCAGCTTCGGTGTATCTACGCGTAACAGTGACCTCGACACGGTCTCCGTCAGACGGGAACGCCAATCCATATTGCTGCTGTGTGCTTCCGCATCCAATGCTCTCGATGAATGACCAGTGACTCTGTTGCGAGTAATTGTAACCGTCGAATGTGCTGCCAAGTGCAACGGGGAACATTGGCGGCAGATGTAGAAAGCTGTCGACGGTGCGGTCGCCGTGCTGCTCGTCAGTGTTCAAGGCAAGCTGCAGCTTGTTTGCACCGCAATCTGTGTAACTGAATCCATCCACAGGAACGCCACTTAGTATGTTTGCAACGTCGCGGCGTAGCGTGAGCCGGCAGAACGGCCATAGGCTGACGCCGCAGCTCCAGTTATTCGCCGTGCGACCGTCAGGCGGGTTGCACTGAGACTTGTCGGGCTCGAACTGCCGATGAGTCCAGGACACGCGAAGAAAGTTATCGTCAGCCCATGCCCCCCACGACTTAGGCAGCGTCACGTCTGTTTGCAGGCACTGGTTCGGGTATTCGTCGTCAGCTCCAATCGTAGTGAGCGACACATAACCGGGCGAGCTGCCGAATCCACCGGCGAATGATGTACCAGGCTGACTGCTGCCGTCAGATCGCCGCAGGGCGAACGAAGGCCAGCCAGACGGAATCGTGGCCAGTGATTCATTGAGCAGCTCAGTAGTCGGCTGCGGCTGGCTGACTGGCCATTCAGGAGCGTCGCCGGTTGGCGGTAGCTGGCGAATGCCCCACGTTGAGAATGCGGCTCCGGGACTGTTCAGAATCAGGTCTGCCGATTTGCTATCAGTAGTGCCTGTGTCCAGTGAATAGCCGCTGCGATAACTGCACAGGCCGACGAAGAATCCAAACTTCGCGATCGGCTTTGAGTCGGTCGCGTGCCATGACAGGTCAGGTCTATCCTCGAAATCGAACTCTCCGCTGCCGTCGTCGATCGCACATAGCCAGTCTTCGGAGCGGCCCATCTGTCTCGGATTGTACTCCTGCGTAAGAACGTCCGGCAGAATACCGCGAGAACACGGAGACGCGTCGTCGATCGATATCCACCCTTCTGACGGCCGTGGATGGCGAAAGCAGTACGCATTTCGGCTGGATGCGTCGCCGGCCCCGGCAGAGTATCTAGTTCCGCAGTTGTCGAACGCAGGCAGCCCAGCACCGATTCGCCAGAAGTAATACTTCTTGCCCTGCCATTCAACGCACGGACCGAACGCGATCAACGGCAGCCCGTCAGAATCGGCAGGAGTCGCCAGGTTGTAGTTACGCCAGCGAATACAGGCAGATGCACTCAGGCTGAACAGCGAGCCGCCCTGATGAGGATCGTATTCGGCACCTGAGTTATCCCAGAATACCTGAGCTGCGATCCAGCGTGCCGACGATGGCGAGGCGTCAATCTGCAGTCGTCGCCCACTGCCTGAAGCACTGACGCCAATTGTTGCCGAGCAGTTCAGGCTCAGCGTCTCCTGAGCGAAGCTGTGAGACGCATCTTCGTCGAACCAGAGCCGGGTTGTGCGGGACTGTGAATCGTACGTCGGCGATGTCGATTCAGCGATCGACGTCACGCAAGCAGCACAGCAGCACCCGCAGTTGCCAGGCCTGCCCACTATTCAACCTCAGCCTTTTTCACTTGGAATTCAAACTGATGCTTGCTGACCTGCGGCCTGCGGTAGACTGTGACCGTTCCGCTGCTGCTCGCCGTAGATGTCGCCGCCTTGACGTGAGTCACAGTGTAAGTGTTGGCATCAGCGACAGAGCCCACCACAAAAACGCCATCCATTTCAAGGCCACCGACAGCAGGTGCGTCTTTGAAAACGACGTAATCCTCAACCGCAAGTCCGTGCATTGCATGTGTTACTGTGACCGCCTTACTATCAAGCGTTGAATCGAACGTCAGTGAGTAGTCGTCGTAGTCTTCCGAGCCCCACGCGAACTCAAACGTTGCAATTCGCGGTTCGTTCTGCCCCATCGGAATCGTTGTTGAGACAATCGACGTCTCCAGAGGAGTGATCTCCCACGAGACAGTCCCGTTGGTTGCGATCGTGTCGAACGCATCGCGAGTCTCGCGGATGATCGTTCGCGTCCGCTTGTCGTAAACGACAAGCTGACAGGCGTCGAGAACCGACTTCGTGATGCTGTCGCCGCCTTCATCGACAAGCTGGCCCGTATACGGTGACGTCGTTCGCTCATTGAGAATGAACTGCGAAGAAGTGCCAACGTTCGCTGTCAGTGTCTGATTGGCGATGTAAACTCGATACACGTCAGATAGTGCCTGCATGAATGGAGAGAAGATGTAGGCTTCAGCTTCGACAGTTCCGACTGTCGTTGTGAGTATTCCGGGGACTGCTGCATAGATATCGCACTCAGCATCAATCACATCAACAGTCGTGATGTATGGCGGAAGAACAATCGCCTGCAGGTCAACCTCAGCGTCAACCGTGTCGAGTGAGGTTGTGAGAATGCCAGCAACCATCGACTGGACATCACCCTCGCAATCGATCACGTCGAGCGTCGTGTAGATGACGGGATCGAGTACGTCTGGGATCTCACCTTCAGCATCGATGACTGGTGGCGATGTTGTGAGCACTCCAGGAACGGCGATCTCAACAGCACCTTCAGAATCGATAACGCCAACAACCGTCACATAAGGAGCATTGGCGATCTGCTGCAGATCGATCTCCGAATCGATTGTTGTCAGTGTCGTCGTAAAGATGCCGGGCACTGCCGAGTAGATGGCGGCAGACGAATCAATTGTGTCCAGGTGCGTAATGAAGTCGGCGAGCGGGATCTGACGAAGCTCGACTTCTGCATCAATGTGAGGGACAGACGTTGTCAGTACGCCGGGAACCTGAGTCAGCACATCGCCTTCAGAGTCAATCGTGCCAAGCGTCGTGTAAACGACTGGCTCAACGATATCAGGCAAGTCAGCAGTGCTGTCTATCGCCGGCGGAGTAGTTGTCAGCGGTCCGGGAGATGGAATCTCTACAGACGCCTCTGAAGCAAGAACGTCAACAACAGTAAAAAACGGACTCGGCAATATCTGCTGGATCGCAGCGTCTGAATCGACAGACGGAACCGTCGTAAACAACGAGCCAGCATCAGCGGAGTACAGTGTCGCATCAGCCGCCAGCAACGGAAGCTCTCGCCAAGGATACGCATTTTCGGCTCCGCCGTTGTAGAGGATGTCGGCTTCGTCGTCGGACAGAGCACGCGACCAGATGGCGATTTCGTCCTGCGTCCAGCTCATTCCGTCGCTGGTGATCTGACCGACGCGAATTTCGGTGTAGGTCTGGCCGGCGTCGTGTATGCCGCTTTGCCAGGCGTCGCCGTTCTTTCGGAATTCGAGGTTTCCGTAGCCGTCGGCACGGATGAACCAGAGCGTCGGAACGGTTGCGTTCCAGCTTGAGTATTGCGCGCGGCTGACCGAGCCGACCTGCAGGTCAACGGCTCGCACTCCGGAGCCAGCTGCCTGTACGATCTCGATATCGTCGACGCCGGAACCGGTCAGGGTGATCGTTTTGTTCTCGGCAGTGGTCCCGCCGGTCAGGTCTGACCAGAGGGCAACTGTGAACGGAGCCTGCAGACTGAATGCCGTCCCGTTCTTGACGTAGAACAGACCGATCTCGCCGCCGGATTGATACGATCTGAATCCCCACGGTCCGACGATTCCGGTCGTCAGGGCCAGTGTCCCGTTGCTCGAATTGACCTGCGTCAGTGTGTTGGAGCCGACGGTTGCGGATGTGGATTCGTCCCAGAGAACAGCCAGGTCAGTCTGCAGCGTCGCTCCGCTGCTGATTGTCGGCTGAGTCGCGGGCCGGATGGCGATCGTGTAACAGTCCGAGACGCCGCCATCGACCGAGTAGTCAGCAGTTCCGGTCGTTCCTGCTGAGCTTTGTGTGCTGTACGCCGCGCCCATGCGGTAGCCGTTGCCCGTGCCGTACTGCACTGATTCGATCTGTGTTGTGCCAGATGGCACTGTCGGGGTCGCAGTTGCCCCGGACGCGAAACTGTTGCGCAATAATCGCAGGATCAGGCAGCCGTCTGCGGTACTCGTGACTGCCGGGCACGTCATCAATGGGGGGGATGTGTCTGACGCGATGCCGGACACGTTGACGGCTGGAATACCGGACAGCGTCGTATTCTGGTACACGCCGGAGAACCGATAGACGGACACGGTCGCGCCTTCACTGCCGGACTTCGTGAAGGCGTACGTCGACTCGCTCGCTGTTGCGATTCTCGCCCAGACCTTATTGTTGATCTGTCCCTGAATTTCCAGCCAGCCGGACGGCGTGTCCCAGGTATTGGTGCCGTAGGTGATTCCGAAGGCGATCAACAGGTCGCCGGGTTCGGTGCCGGTCGGCACTGACGGAGACAGAGACGACGATGCAACTTGACCAGTCGTCGACATTGACTCGTACGCAACGCCGGCGGCAGCAGCCGGAGCAATCGCCAGCGTAGCAGTTACCTGATCAGACGTAGCAGACGAATCGTCCCACGTCGCAGCCCCGGTAGCCCCAGCAGAAGCCTGCGTCTTATATGATGACGCAGCCCCGGCATAGTAGTTCGAGGGCAGGTCTAGTGCAGTGTCGCCCGATGGCTGAACAAGTGCCGTTCCGTACGCACTGCCGCTGGCAAACAGATGCAGAACGAGCGTATCATCAACGGTCGTCGTAACGCTTGGCGACGCCAGTGTGCTGGTAGCAGAGCCAGACGCATCGATTGGCGATGACGTATCTGCACCGGTAATGCGATAGACGACGACATAGCCATAGCCGTCCGTGTTCAGCGAGAATGTCGTTGCCGATTCACCGGCACCTGCCGTCTTTGTGAAGACGTGCAGATAGGCCGAGCCATTGTATTGACTCAGGCGGCTTGTCCACCCTGACGGCGTGTTCCAGTACGACGTCCCAAAGCACACTGCAACAAGCAGATCGCCATCTGCAGTTCCTGAAGGAACAGCAGGCGTGAAGCTTGTTAAGTAGTCCTCGGTTGCAGTGCTTTTTGACTGATACGCAGGAGCTGTCATACACAATCCACAAACAGAAAAGCCCGGCCCGAACTAGCCGGACCGGGCAACGCAACACCACGCACAACGAAGAATCAGGCAGACTGACTCAGCCGAAAAAGTCCGTTTGAGTTCCACTGGATGACAAAGTTGTTTCCATTAGGAGTCTGGGCAGACGTGTATGGCATCCAGAACAGCGGCCAGCGGTTGTCATTGTCGGCACCATCGACGTAGATGAGCCAACCTTCAATCGGATACGTCCCGGCAGAGAGGCTGGTAATCGTCTCGTCAGTTGCATCAAATACAACAGGAAGCGTTCCGCCAGTCAGTGCAACGGAGACTCCGTCAATCGTCGGTCGGCTTGCAGAACTATAGCCAGAGCCGTCAAATTCATTGCTGCCAAGTGCAGTCAGGAACGCCGTGAG
>Ga0208160_1001258_pt1 | contig 10871 bp, 5 predicted proteins | sample CB_VirMetaG_FD_184536 | JGI IMG/M metagenome (GOLD analysis project Ga0208160, IMG submission 184536) | Freshwater to marine saline gradient viral communities from Chesapeake Bay - CB_1504_1 Viral MetaG (SPAdes) (version 4) | ecosystem: Environmental > Aquatic > Marine > Coastal | place: USA... | reverse complement strand
GGGTAAGAGTACAAAGGTTGTGGACAAGGTTAAGGCTGCAGCAACGGCATTGACATCAAACAAGACGTATGCTGGTGAGAAAGCAAAGTACCGCAAGCAGCGTAAAGAGGAGTATAATAAAAAGATGAAGAAGTAGCATGCCTCAAAAACTATCTCCACAGGCACGTCGTGATAAAGCAGCGAGGGACAAAGCTTACGCGATGACTCCAGATAGGAGAAAGAAGAAGGCGCATGCACAGAGAGAAGCGCGCGCAAATCCTGAAGCTGCAAAGGGGAAAGACTATGATCACAAAGATGGGCGTTGGGAATCCCCTGCTCAGAACCGCGGCAATGATGGTGAAGGCACCAAGAAAGAAAGCGGTAAAAACTACAAAATTTAACATCGACAATGGCTAGAATAAGTTCATATCCGTTAGATCAAGATATTGTAGGTAACGATAAAGTAATCGGAACCAACTCTACTGGTCAGATTACTAAGAATTACAGCCTGCAGGGCATCGCAAACTGGTTAAACTCCAAGGGTAGCGTTGCTATAGCGGGGCAGAACAACTTTTTCTTCCAAGATGCTAGTGGCAACACGGGCAGATTAGTAGGTAGCTTCAGTTTCCCTAACTTTGGGGGTAACGGCACGCAGTTCACTAACATATTGAGCATGCGGTTCAGTGAGCAGTCTGCCGCGGATACCTATATAATGGACTACATGGCCACTTTGGTGGGTAAAAACGTCATTTTAGCCCAAACGGACAACCTCAACAACTTCGGGGTGTACCAATTTAGTACAATTGCACAAAATGTAACGGAGCCTTTGTTCTGGGACATCACTTTTACGCCTATTGAAGGTAATGGCGCACTATTAGCCGACGCTATATATGCACTTGCGGCATATCCAGGTGGTGGAACAGGTGATGCTAACTATGTATTCAACCAATTGTCTTCCGCAAAGGTATGGACGGTTACACATAACCTAGGGAAGTGGCCTGCAGTCACAATAGTTGACGATAACGACGAATTAATACATGCTGACGTTGAATTTATAAATAACGACAGCCTTACTATAACATTTTCTACGGCGGTTGCTGGTAGAGCATTCATAAACTAACATATACATATGAAATTTCTAAATAATATAGACCTAGCACAAAATGCATTGGAGTTCGCTGCACTGCATCCTATATCCGCAAATCCTGCGGCGCCCGTTCAAGGGCAAGTATACTTTAATACTACAGACAAGCGTCTATATGTATGGAATAATACTACATGGATTGATCTTTCCTCGGAAGGTGACATTAAATCTGTAGCATCGGCAACCATTGGACAGCTTACGGTAGAAAATGGCACGGGACCTGATCCCGTACTATCTATCGTTACTGGTGCTATTGTCAATGGAGGTACGGCGCTTGCTACGGGTGATCAGATATACGATTGGGTGATTGGCCTTAACTATTCCACAACTGTAGGTACTGTAACAAGTGTTGCTGCGGGTGATGGCTTAAGACTATCCGGCACAGCTACTGTTGACCCCACGCTATCTGTAGAATATACGGGTCCTAATAACGTGGTGCTGGATGCCACTGGTATTGCATCCGCAGTTAGTGGTGATATTATATTGATGAGCGACAGTGGAGAGAATGTTGTCAAAACAACTCTTGGATCTATACCTGTTGAAGCATTAACTATTGTAAAGACATATATAGACACATCGACCGCAGGGGCGTTAAACTTCCAGGGTGGATACGATGCTGCTACAAATACGCCAGATTTAGAAACTCCTGCTGCAGGTGTTGTTAAGAAAGGTATGATGTGGGCCGTCACAGTAGACGGGTTGTTCTTCACGGAACAAGTACGCGTTGGTGATTCTATTATAGCAAACATTGACAATCCGGCTTTATTGTCTGACTGGACAACGGTACAGAGTAACATTGATCTTGCTACCACTACAACTGTTGGTATTGCATCTTTCAGTGCGGATAACTTTGCGGTTAGCGCTGCGGGTGAGGTCATTGTTAAAGACAATGGTATTGCACTGGGCACGGAAACATATGGCGACTACGTACAATCGGTTACCGTAACTGACGGTCTACTAGGCGCTGTTGCATCTGAAGCAGGTGTTGCAGCATTGCAGCTTGATTTAGGTGGTATACAAACAGGAGCTGGTACTGACTTCGTAATGACGGACTCTGGTACTGGTGAAGATTCTTATATCACACCGATAGCTTCTGCTGCGGTGCTATTAAATCCAAGTGTAACCTTTGCTGCAAGTTTATCAGCCACAGGCGACGTAACACACAATTTAGCCACCAGGGATGTAATTGTACAGCTTTTTGATACGGTGACGTTTGACACAGTATATGCAGACGTGACGCGTACTGATGCTAGCAAGGTTAATGTTTCATTCGCCTCTGCACCAACAAATGCCGTTAGAGTTCTTATTTCTAAGGTAGGATAATAAAATACAATATATGAAGTTCAAAAGTGACATAGAAGCCCAAGCAGCCATAAGGGACGCTAGTAATTCACCAGGTACGGCGAACCAGATATTGTCTTCAACCGTAAGTGGTACAGCATGGATTGACCCTGGTGCCATAGGTGGCGGGTATTTGCCTTTGTCTGCGGGTTCAGGGTTCCCTTTGACGGGCGACTTATACGGTACAAACGCTTTTTTTACAGGCAACGTTGGGATTAATACGACTACTCCCACTAACGGTAAATTGGTTATTGATTCAACAGCTAATCAAATAGCTATTGAAACAGGAACAGCAGGTGATGGAAGATTAAATATAGGTCATTTTTCAAATGGTACTTTTATAGGCACTTATGGTGATGACGCAGGCGCGGCTGATGTAATTAGATTTGGTACTCACTCAGGTGATGAAAGAATGCGTATCGCTTCAGATGGCAATGTCGGGATTGGGATAACTAATCCTGGAGCTAAGTTAACAGTTGACGGGGCTGGCTATTCTTTTATTGCAGGGTATGATTCAGGAAATAGAAGAGTCCATATCGGATTAGATTCAGCAGGAGAACCATCAATACAAGGCACTTTATCAAATGGGACTGCAAGACAGATATCAATCAATCCAAGCGGAGGTAACGTAGGTATTGGTACTACTAATCCTGGGGCTAAGTTGCAAGTTAAAACAGCAACTGATCAAAATATAGCGTTTAATTTAATATCAGGTGGTCCATTAAATGGAATACAAAGAATTACTTCTTATAATGATGCTATTACTGCAAGTGTTCCTTTGGGAATTGGTGCTTTAGAATTATATTTTTTAAGTGGTGCTTCTTCTGCGGAAAGCATGCGTATTACTAGCAATGGAAATGTTCTTGTAAATAAAACTTCTTCTACAGGAGATATATTCCAAGTTCAAGGCAATGACAATGTGTTTGCTGCTAGACTAGATGGGTCAACAACTGTTGGTCAGAGTTACGGACTTCGTTTAAGAGCTGGTACTAACGCTTTAGACAAGGCATTTTTAATTGAAAACACGAGCGGTACTGATTTAGTGTCTGTTAATGGGGATGGTAATGTTGGTATAGGAACGAGTAGTCCAATAGCAAAACTTTCTGTTTTATCAGCTAGTACTGGATACTCTTCGGATTCTCAAATTAAGATTTCTGACGGTTCAACTAGTTATTACGGGGGATTAAGTTTTGATGATGCAGGTTCAACAAGATTATCTGTTCGTAATTCCTATGATGGAACAGGTTCAATAGTAGGGTTTGGATTTGGAGGTAGCTCTGATAAAGTTCAAATCATTAACGGAACAGGACTAATAGTAAATGAAGGCAACGTTGGTATAGGCACTACTAATCCTACTAGAAAGCTTCACGTTTCTTCGGGTAGTACGGTTCCTGCGGTATTTGATTCCACACAGGATTATACACTAGGATTAGCTCGCGATGGAATAGAAGAGTGGTGGTTAAAAACATACACAGACGGTAGATTTGCTATTCACGAAAACGGTGTTGGTGATAATGTAACTATTAAAGCCGGAGGCAACGTAGGTATTGGTACTACGAGTCCAGCAGATAAGTTAGAGGTACAAGATGGTAATATTAGAATAGAACAGGTTGGCAATACAGATGCTAAGTTAATATTTAACCCGTACTCCTCTGCTTTAGGCACAACTTATCAATGGGAGCTTGCTGGTGGGAATGCAGCAAATAACTACAACTTCCAGATTAGAGAAAATGGAACTAACTATCTAACAGTAGATAGTAGTGTAAATGGTAATGCAGGATACGTAGGTATCGGGACGACTGCTCCTGGGGCAAAGCTTGAAGTAAATGTAGCTAGTGGAGATGGAATATTGATAAAAAGTGCTGACATAGCTACTTTAAAATTTAAAGGCGGCGGTAGCAATAACTGGGGTTTTGCAACAACAAATTTAGCAAGTGGAGACTTTGGTATTTATAAATCTAACGTACAAGGCGGAGACCCTATTAGTGCAGGAACGCCTCAATTATATATTAAAAGTAACGGCGACGTAGGTATCGGTACAACATCTCCTTCTGAGAAGCTACACGTATCAGGCAATTTAAGAGTTACAGGTGCTTTTGTAGACTCTTCTGCTTCTGTTGGATCTGCTGGAACAGTATTAAGTTCTACAAATACAGGAACCGCGTGGGTAGGTGCAAGCGGTTTACCAGGCGGTCCTTACCTACCACTAGCTGGTGGGACGATGACTGGTGATATAATATTAGGCGACGGAATAAAAGCATCGTTTGGAACAGGCTCGGATCTTAATATATATCATAACGGTACTAATGGTATTATACAAAACCTAACTGGCGGATTGTACTTGCTAGGATCAGGAAGCGAACAACTAGCTAGTTTTATTAGCAATGGTGCAGCTTCTTTATTTTATGATAATGTTGCAAAACTTGAAACTACAAGCACAGGTGTTGCTGTAGCGGGTAGTATTGATTTGCTAAGCGATGGAGGGGTTCTTTTAAATGGCGGACTGGCTTTATTTCCATATCTTAACGATACTTATATAAGGCCATACGCAGCATCAGGCGATATAAAGTTCCAAAACTATTCAGGCAACATACTTCTTACTTTATCTACAGCAGGGCCTGCAACTTTTACAGGTACCGTAACAGCACCAACTTTTTCAGGTGACCTCAATGGTACGATAAACACAGTTACCACAGCGGTAACAAAAGCAAACGCAACAAACGATACTACAGTAGCTACCACTGCCTTTGTACAGAACTTGATAGGTACAATACCCGCGGGTTTAGTATTTCAAGGTACATGGGATGCGGCTACTAACACACCAACACTAACAAGTGGAACAGGTACAACAGGTAACTTCTATATAGTATCTACCTCAGGTAGTACAGACTTAGACGGTGTTACTGACTGGGTAACTGGTGACTGGGCTGTATTTATAGAGCAGGGTGCAACAGATGCATGGGAGAAGATAGACAACTCCTCTGTATTAAATGGAACTGGTACAGGACAGACTGTTGCTTTGTGGTCAGGCTCAGGTACGTCAAACACTTTAACCGATGCACCTATAACGATTAGCGGTAGTGACACGACTTTTGCTGGAGATATCACCTTAGTTGATGATTTAAATTTTGCTACCAACGGTTTTGCAGATATTTCAAATACCGGTACAGGCGCCATGCGATTTAAACCAAGTAGTGAAACACTTGCTTTGACTCTAGTGGGTGCTGACGCAACTTTTGCAGGGGATGTTACAGCAACTGCTAATTATACGGCAAGCGCCAGCAAGATAATATACAAAGCACAAAGGCTTGGCGGTGCAGTAGCTGGTGATTGGAGTTATGACGACGCTACTACTGATATGTCATTAGGTACATCTACGGCACATTCGTTTTCATTAAAAACTGGAAATACAAGAGCTTTAACTTTAGATACATCTCAAAACGCGACATTTGCAGGGAGCCTAACAACATCAGATGATATAACCATTGATAATAGCTCCCCTGAATTATACTTTAAAACGGGAGCAACACATTATAGCTGGATGGTTGCAGCTCAAGAAAATGTAAATCAAAATTTTGAAATAACACCATCTACAGCAGTCGGTGGAACTACTTTTAGTACGCCTGCTTTAAAAATAAATGGTTCAGATAGCGCTGCAACTTTTGCGGGAACAGTTAATGCTCCTCAAGCATCATTGTCTACGTCATCAACAACTGACGCAGTTTTAAGATTAATTGATACTGGAGTAATAGCTTATGATTGGAGTTTTCCTGATACCGCAACTTTAAAATTAAGCGTAAGCGCTACTTCAAATAAAACATTATTATTACAAAATTCTGGCACTGGTGAATTTAATTTATCAGTAGATAATAACGCAACTTTTGGAGGGGATGTAACAGTTACAGGTACAAGCTCAACATTCAACACTGGTAATTCTGGGACCTTTGTTACAAATGATGGAGAGGGTTATCCTAGGTTAACTATGTCAAGCTCCACTGCTCAATTAGGCTTGTTTAGATCATCAACAGCGGTTGGTGGTATGTATATAGGAGCAGACGCCAATGGCTTTAGGATAATGGACGCTTCTTTTGGGACTAAATTTACTCTTAGCCAAAGCGGTGCGGGGGTTTTCTCAGACACAGTAACCTCACCCACTTTTTTAGGCGACCTCAACGGTACAATAAATACCGCAACCACTGGTGCAACACAAACTGCTGGTGATAACTCTACAAAAATAGCTACAACTGCTTATGCAGATGCGGCAGCTGCAGCGGTGCCTATAGGCAATTACTTACCGCTTACTGGTGGAACTTTAACAGGTAATTTATCAATACAAGCAGATAGTGCTTTTTTCTTTGTTAAGTCAGCTGACTATACTTTATCTCGTATTATTCCTAGGGGAGTTGGAGCGGATTTAGATAAGGGGTTGTTTTCTTTATACAGTGTTGGCACGGAAAATGTTCGCGTAGACAGTGCTGGGGATTCGTGGTTTAACGGTGGCGACGTCGGGATCGGGAATGCCGTACCAGACTCTAAAATACAAGTAGAAGCTAAAAACGCTTCAAACGTTATTTATGCGGGGCTTAGAGTTGGGTATAACTCAACCTCAAATAATTACTATGATGCAGATGCCCATCATTTTAGAAATGGTTTAGGAACTAGCGCTAAGTTAACTTTAGACAGTTTTGGAAATTCACTTTTTTCTGGGCCTACCTACATAATGAGTGGACAAAAGCTTTTCCTCAATAATTCAGTTAACACAGCTTCGGGTTCTATTGTATGTCCAGGAGGCGGTTCACTTGCGTTACAATCATATGGTAATAATATGATTTACCTAAATGAAAATGCTGAGATTAGGTTTTCTACATCAAGCTCGCAGCAAATGGTTATTGATTCAACAGGCAACGTTGGTATTGGGACAACAAACCCATCGGGTAGATTACAGCTTACTGCTCCTGATGTAGGATCCGTAAGAAGTTATACTACCGCTAGTGGGTTTGGACTTATATTTGACCAATATTACAGTGCCGCATCAGAGCCTGGAGCTAGTTACACTAGAACCGCTGATATAGTTGCATCCACGGGTGATGTGTCAAGTTCTCAGATTAGATTTTTAACTAAACCAGCTAGTGCAAATCCAGCGGTTGCAATGTTAATAAGCGGAAATAGTAACGTAGGTATTGGGACTATTGCTCCTGTTTCAAAGCTTCAAGTTGACGGTGGTATTCAAATGGCAGATGACACAGATGCTGCTGCAGCCGCTAAAGCTGGAACGATGCGCTACAGAACTGGCACAGAGTATGTAGAGGTTGATGGGGTTGAGATAGTGACTAATGGTGACTTTGCAACTGACAGTGATTGGAATAAAGGGACGGGCTGGACTATTAGTGGCGGAAAAGCGAACGCAGTAGCAGCAACATCGGATTTCACTCAAACAGTTTCATTTACTTTAGGGCAAACATATAGATTAACCTACACAATATCAAACTACTCAGCAGGTGCGCTGCGGACATCACTTGGCGCATATGCAGTAAACACCCCAATATCCGCTAACGGAAACTACACTGACATTTTCACGCCTACAAATGTAAGCTCAAATTCATTATTATATTTTGAAGGGCGAGATGGTTTTACAGGCTCAATAGACAATGTGTCATTAATAGAAGTAACAGCAGAAGACGCAAGCTACGCAGATATGTGTATGCAAACAGGAGCATCAACATACGAATGGGTTAACATAGTAAGAAATACATACTAAATGGGATTAGGAAAAACATATTCAACAAGTTATTTAGCGGACAGCAACAACAATACGGGGGCTGACGGTCAGGTATTGATATCTACAGCAGCCGGTATAAACTGGAGTGATGGCTCTGATATTGTAGGTGGACCTTACCTGCCACTAGCCGGCGGGACTTTAACAGGAGGGTTAGTAGGGACTACTAGTAATTTCGTAGGCATCATAAGAACAACATTATCGACTGATAATTCATATTATAGTACTTTTACTAATACCGGCAATTTATCTATAGATACTTACGGTGTGGGTGGTTATATGACTTTTTCAATATTAGGTAGTGAAGCAATGCGCATTAACACCAGCGGCAACGTTGGGATCGGGACAACAACTACTAATGCTATTTCTGGCACTAATCCCACATTAACTTTAGGCGGGACTGGTATATCAGGTGGTTTAATACTACAAAAAGCAGGAACAGATACGGCAAGATTGTATGAAAATGCTAGTAACATGGTTCATCAAGGAATGTCAGGAGTTGGTCACCATTTTTATGTAAATGCTGTAACACAAGCAATGGTTATAGACACTGTCGGCAACGTTGGTATCGGGACTACATCGCCTGATGCTCCTTTAACTGTTCACAGCTCTACAGACCCAGAGATTAGATTTGGTTACTCTTCTACTCAAGACCACAGAATCCAATGGGATAGCTCAAAGGTTTATATTCACGCTGACCCAGAAAACGCAAATGCATCTTCTGCCTTAGCATTGTATGTAGATGGTACTGCTAGATTATATATACCAGATTCCGGCAACGTAGGGATCGGGACTACTAGTCCATATGGTAGACTTAATGTAATACCGTCCTCCAATCCTACAACTCCGACTGCTGCAAATCAAATATCCATAGGTGAGTCTTCTGCAAATTCGCAATACAATCTTCGTTTAGGTTATTTTTTAGAAGGTGGTGCTTACAAGGGGTCTATACAAGCTATATCGGGCAATACACCAAATACACTCATACTAAATGGAGATGGCGGCAACGTTGGGATTGGGACAACTAGTCCTGGCACTAAGCTTACTGTTCAATCTGGAATAAATACGTCTAGCGCTACAGTTATATCATTACTTCAGACAACAACTGGAGCTGAAAAAGCAGCAGCTGGACTTGGTATATCTATTCAGAACGGAGGGGAGTCTACAAACGCAGCAGACTTGTGGTTTACAACAGCTACGGGGGGTTCTTTATTTGAAAGAATGCGTATTACCGCAGACGGCAACGTTGGTATTGGGACTACTGCCCCAGGAGCTAAGTTGGATGTTTCTGGCAACATTAGAACTAGCACATATTACAATTTTAACGGCAACCCAAGTATACCAACAACAGCAGGAGCAGCTATATTTGATCAATCTGGAGTAGGTCCTACAATTAATGGATTAAATGTAACATTCAGAACAGGAAATACTCCAGCCGAACGTATGCGAATCACCGAAGGTGGCAATGTAGGGATCGGGACGACTAGTCCTTACACACCACTAGAAATTTCATCAACTGACCCTGTTATTAGGTTAAATGTAAAATCTGGTGTTGCTGATAAAAGCAATTATGAAATAAGAGGTATTGGTGCTTCAGGATATGAAGGGATTCAATTTAGAGCCGTAAACGATGCTAACAGTGTGTATACATCACTTATGATGATAGAGCAAGGCGGCAACGTAGGTATTGGTACAGATAGCCCTAGCTACAAACTAACTGTTTCTAGTGGCACTGCTGACATCGGCATACTAACAGCTTCGTCAGACTCTGGTTCTTACGTAGGATTCTTGGATAACGCTACATCTACCATACCCAAAATTGGTGCGGTAGGTAACAAGCTTATACTAGACGCATCTCAGTATGTAGGTATCAAAAGAACGGATCCATCATACGCGCTTGATGTCAGCGGTACTATCCGCGCAACAGGTAATGTGATCGCTTACTCAGACGCACGCGTTAAAGAAAATGTAGAGACAATACCTAATGCTCTTGACAAAGTCAAAGCAATGCGAGGTGTTAACTACAACAAGATAGGTGAAGAGAAACGTGAGATTGGTGTTATAGCACAAGAGGTATTAGAAGTATTACCAGAAGTTGTACATCAAGATGAGCAGGGTATGTACTCTGTTGCTTACGGTAATATTGTCGGCGTATTAGTTGAAGCTATTAAAGAGCTTACTAAAGAAGTGGAAGACCTTAAAAAACAATTAAAATAAATGGCGGTTCCAAGCACAGGCACATTGACAATGCTGGGTATAGCTCAAGAAAGGTTATACAACACTTACGGTAGCGGTACGATTAGTAACCCTATCTTAATGACAGATTTAATTAACGGTGGTGGTCTAAATAATTTTCCAGCATTAAACACATCAAGTCCGTCTAAACCAAACACTTCTACACCACACGCGATGAATGAGTGGTATGGATATGACCAAGATGCCGCAGCGTCAGACTTCTTTGCCTTAATCAATAGCGGTACATCAAGCTCTGGTGCATCGTGTGCTAGCGAAGGACCAGACAATCTTACACTATACCACGGAACAGGTGGCGCTTACGCGTGTCCTACGGTAACCACTACTGTATATTCTGATGCTGCGAAAACTAATCCTTTTAACGGCGGTAGTAATTGG
>Ga0208160_1001254_pt1 | contig 10894 bp, 25 predicted proteins | sample CB_VirMetaG_FD_184536 | JGI IMG/M metagenome (GOLD analysis project Ga0208160, IMG submission 184536) | Freshwater to marine saline gradient viral communities from Chesapeake Bay - CB_1504_1 Viral MetaG (SPAdes) (version 4) | ecosystem: Environmental > Aquatic > Marine > Coastal | place: USA... | reverse complement strand
CAAGCTCAGGGTGGGCCCGCCCTGTATTATCAAGGGCCCGGAGTCAAGAAAATTATTTTATTTTTTTATTTGACATTGCAGCTGGGATATTATAGGATCTATTTAGAAAGCGAGGACATATGCAATTAAAAGACAATACAGAAAAAACTGAAGAGCGTAAGAATAGATTCAATGGTGAGTCTATTATGTTGACCAAAGAGGAAGCGCGGAGACATGATAATATTTTTATCAATGAGCTCGCAGCTACTTTAGAGGACCGGGAAGCCGGCGTAGATGGCCACAGCGAAAAGTGGAAGAACGTGCGGAAGGACCTGGACTGGTTCAGGCAGCACAACGCCGAAGCTTATATGGTCCTACTTGATTAGGGAGCAGGGCCCCTGGTGGGCCCTCCCAATAATGAGCAAGCTTTCAAGCTGGTTAGGTTTCAAGCCTCAAGCCAGTTGACAAGCTCACAAGCATTTAGTATAAGATTTTATAGGAGAAAAAACTATGTTAATGAAAGAAGCAAGAAAGATCACAGGCGGCCTGAGCAAGCCGGGCAAGATGCCAGGACCAGCCTATAACCTGCCGGCCTGGGTTTGCCAGACTGGCCAAAAGCTCGCAAAGATTGAAGGCACACCATGCTATGGCTGCTATGCCCTGAACCGGGGCCGGTATCGATTTAGTAACGTTAAGGCAGCGTTGCAACGTCGACTGGACGCGCTCGAGTCACCGCTGTGGGTTGATGCAATGGTAACCCTGATTAAAAAGCATAAATATTTTAGATGGCATGACAGCGGAGACATCCAAAGCGATAAGCATCTAAAAAATATTTTTGAAGTGTGCAAGCAAACACCGGAGACGCTGCACTGGCTACCGACTCAGGAGCGCCAGTACTTACCAGCGGACCCGGAAGCGGTGCCAGGTAACCTGATCATAAGGTTGTCAGGATCCAGGGTTGATGGACCAGCACCGAAGGCGTGGCCGTGGACGAGCTCAGTCACTACCAAAGACGAGAACCGAACCTGCCCGGCTCCCGAACAAGGGAACCAATGCGGAAGCTGCAGAGCGTGCTGGGACAAGTCGACAGTTAATGTGACTTATGGTAAACACTAAACCATGAGTCACGTATTCCGTCACCCGAAATATTATGAAGAACTCAGGAAGCAGGGTCGCAAGCTCACAAGCTCTCAAGCAACAGTCGACAAGCAGGCCAACCCTGAGCCAAGGGTTCAAGCTTCAAGCCAGAGTCAACAAGCTCCAGAATTTTCAAGCCAGCGTACAAGCGAATAAGTCCCTTTTCCGGGGCACAGGCAACAAGCACAAAGGTATTTTTAGGATGTTTCACGTGAAAGGCAACCTGGTGCGGACTAAAGCGCACTTTGTTACTTTTTGTTACCTTTAACTCTAGTGTGAAAAAGTTAGCACTAGGAGGATAGGCCAATAGATCAGGAGTCCCAAGTAAGCTGCGATTCTCCAGTCTATTCCAACTAATTTTTGTAATATTCTTTTTAAGATCATTGTATAATTTTGCCTCTGGTTTCAAGTAGGTAACCTCTGGCTAAACTATACGTAAAATCTTTCCCATTTTTACTTTCGGTTTGTCACAAGTCAATACTAACCTATGAGTTTCATTACTACCAATAATTTTATTTTCAAGTAATTTCGCACCGGTAATGTCAAAAAATTCTCCATTGGGTAATTCAATTTGAACCCTTGCATCTAAGCAAACAGGAGATTGGAAAAATTTATCTAATCCTTTCTTTAATGTTCTTCCGTCAATCATATAAGTATCTTGATATATATCCCATAAACATATATATTGCAACTATGAGTCAAGAAATTGTTGAAAAAAAGGCATCACATCCTTCTGAAGGATTGACTGAAATGCAGAGAAGATTCTGCGAATATTTAATATTCAATGAGGGTAGAACTACATTTACAGATGCTGCAAAGCATGCTGGATACAGCCCTGATAGAGCTAGAATTGAGGGATCAGAACTAATGAAAAATCCTAAGATTCAAAAATATATTGCTAGAAGATCAGCTGAAGTCAATAGAGCTTTTGCTGTTACCAAACACAATTATGTTAGAAGACAGCAAGTATTATCTCAAAAATTAGTAGATGATGGTAAGATTAAAGATGCATTAGGTTTTGAAACTTTAATTGGTAAAGCTACTGGTCAATTCATGGACACTCACTTACATTTAAAAGCTAGTGATATGGATATCAAAGATAAGTCCGAAGAAATTAAAAGACTCCGAGAACTTAATCAACAAAGACTTGCTGACACAAAATTACTCAAAGAGTAACTTTCTCCATCTTTAAAATACACCCAACTGGAAACACATTACGATCTGAAAATAATTCATCATTAACTTCGTAAGATGCAAACGTTCTAACATTCTTTTTATCTTTGCTTAATATGTATGCATGAGTAACCATAATTGCTGGCATCATACCTTCTGCTGTATGTAAATCAGCATGAGAAGAATCTCCTGTGATATCTGCCCATGTTATTTTGTAAAAATAATATCTTTTGTTTTTAATATCAACGTGTTTGTATTTTGATTTCTTAGGTTTTCTCATGGATTTCTGTATACCCCTTTTTTAATAAGTAATAAATTAATAAATAAAATCATGTGCGCGACCCCCTATTTCGTTGGTATTACTAGCTTTTTTAACAATTGTACCAATTGTACCTGATTGTACCAAGGGGTCTTGGTACAAATTTGAGCAAATAACCATTGGTATATAATACTTTTTTGATTTGTACCAATTGTACCAGGGTTTTGAAAAAAATAATTTTTAAAAAAATTTTTTATAGAAAAAAGTGTATACAATGGGTACAATTGCAGATTAACCGCATATTTACTCATCTTTTGCCTCATTTTTTGTACCTGAGCCCTGTTCCCCGGTTGGTACAATTGGTACAATTTTGTAATATTCATCCACCCGACGCAAAAATTCATGCATATAGCCCTTAAATTCCTTGTCCGATACTTCAAACTTCTGAAAGAAACAATCCTTACTGCACATTAGAATCACTCCATTCTGAATCTTTGTACCATAAACATGGTTGTGGGCCATTGCGTACGCTGCTAACTGCACAAAATAATCTCCAATCCATTCCCTTTGTTTAGGTTTATTAGTTTGTTTAAAATCGATAATAGATTCTTTGCCATCATAAATACCTACAACGTCAGTAGCCCCTGCGTACAATCCAGGATAGTATAGAGTTACTTCACTACCCCACACTTCCTCCAGGTCCTTGAGCTTGTTTAGGTTTATTAGTTTGTTTAAAATCGATAATAGATTCTTTGCCATCATAAATACCTACAACGTCAGTAGCCCCCGCGTACAATCCAGGATAGTATAGAGTTACTTCACTACCCCAAACTTCCTCCAGGTCCTTGAGCCCTGATTGAATAACCACGTTTGCCATCTTTCCTGCTTCCTGGCCAATGCTTGTCAAATCTAAATGATTCTCTCCCAAGATATACCCTTCCAAATACGTATGCATTGCCGTGCCTCTCATGGCGCTCACATCACGAATTCGATCAGCTTGCTGGGTACCTACCCGATTCTTCCACTCTTCCAATTTAGCTTTCTTTTCCGGACTCTGTGTTGCTGACAATATCGTAGTCACAGATGGTAATTTCTGACCTGTTATTTCATAGTGCCGTTTACCCTCTATCGATGTTCGAATCGATGCAGGGTATTCAAATTTTTTATTCCACTTCATTAATTTAAAGTTTTATTACTGATTTGTTTTCGCTCCTGGAAAGCTTCATAGTGTGTCATACTACTGTGATCTCCAAAGTAATGCATATTCTCTTTTATAGAATGTCTAGCATAACAATTGTTAAATAAATAATTACCTAACTTTCTACAATAATCGACATAGACATCATTAAATCTTATATAACTTCCGTGCCAACCTGAATGAACTAAGTCTATTTTTTTTAATTTTCGAAGGGCATCATCATATATATTTTTAGGGATAGTTAAATAATCAGATTCCAATAAAAACACTTTTGGTTTTTTAACATCTAATAACATTTCACTTTTAAAACGTTTTGCATTTACTTGCCAACCTGTTTTGGTACACATGTCTTTGTAAAGCAAACCAATCATAATTGTTAGTGCTGCATGATTAATTTCATTACCAATCTCTTGGCCCCATAAATGAGTAAATGGTTTTACTTTCCACTTATCACTTAATACACTCAAACCATTAAAGAAATGATTTAAATTTTTTAAGGGTATTACTCTAACTTCCTTACCTTTGTAGAAAGCTTTTATATTTAGTCCGTTTTTGATCATATCAACTCCTTTTCTTTTGCGACTCTTATTACATTTTTCATTAACTCTAATGTTGCATGATGTTTTTTATCATTACAACCACTACAACAGAAACCTAAGTTTCCAACTTGATAAGTTTTATTATTATCAATTCTATCAATAGAAAAATTCGTAGTATGCTTTACCCGTTTCCCGGTCCCAACTGTACGTTTATAGGTCCAAGGATTTTCGCAATAAATACAGAGGTTTCCGTCACTTTCCGGAAATTTCTTTTTCATATTTAATCTATGTTTTTTTAATTCTTCCCAGATTCCTGGTCGAGTAATCGCTGGCCATAGTCCACGTTTTCTACACGAAGATGGTCTGAACGCAGCAGCAATACAGTTAGTAATAAAACCATGTTCAGAGTTTTGATACTCTATAGCACATTTAAGTTTTACCGCCTTACCTCTTTCAGAATTAGCATAAATTTTATTTCGTGCTCTTTCTTTTTTCCTAAATTCAGGATCGTTATTATATTTTTCTTTGTAACTCCAGGGCATACTTTTGTTTTTTATAGGCAACACCATTGACTCGATGTCCATATTTCTTTTGCCAACACCATACACTTATATAGCTACTGCGCTTTTCCAGTAGACTGAGTCCAGAATCGATAATGGTCCAGATCAATAATTTCAGCCGAGTTTTTATCTGTAGTTTGTTCAGCATAGTGTTTTATAATTTGTTGAATTTTATCAAACTTAACATGAACATAAGGCCAAAGCAATCTAGAAACATAATAAGCTTGACGATGACTACAACGCCAACGCCATTGTTTTTTACGTCCAGGTCTAACTTTGCGAGAATGTACCGTTCCAGTACCTAAAACTTCATGAACCCAATGTAAAATAGATTCATCAGTCATAGCTATTTCCATACGTATTTGCCAAGTTGGGTAAGCCTTCTTGCCATGTTTTCTTTTACGCATGTACTGTTTGTACGATACACTGCCTTCCCCATCAAAGAGTCCGGCAATGTATGCTAATGCCTCACTGCTCGGAGAAGTCGTTAGCTCGTTGTTCATAATCTGCTCCTTTCTGTATTGCATTAATGACTTTGTTAAGTTCTTTAATCTCAGCTCCTGCCCTTCTGCAAGCATCTTGAAGAAATTTTATTTTACCACGTTGCTCATCAATAAGTTTTGTTAATTCACTTGGATCAAGTTCTCCTTGTGAATTACAAGTTTTACATTGTGCGTGTACTTCTTCTTTCGCAGCTTCATAAGGTACCCTTACAAAGCCATTCCCCTTACAATCCGGACAGATAACTGTCTGTTTATTTAAGTCTACCATTTAACTTTTTCGCTTTCTCGTTAACTAATAACGTTATAGTTTGTGATCTGCTAATAGTCATTTCAGGTACCATTACTCTCCTAATTTTATCTATTTTATTATAGGTTTCTTTAGGTAGAGAAACGTTTTTATATTTGTTTATATCAGTCATAACTGTTATACTCCTTTCTTAATATTAATCATATGGGATTTATCTCATAATATACAATAGATGTCAATGAAATTTTTGTTAATTGTTTATATTTGTTCTGCAATTAGTGGAGAATGTTTTACTACTCCACAATATCCAAAAATATTGGATGACCACTATGATTGTGTAAGAGCGGGACTATCTGACTCGTATGAAATAATTTATGCAGAAAAAAATTTTACCAAAGATCAAATAAACAATTCACAATTGTATCCTAAATTTACCTGTACTCCAGAAGAAATCATATAACTCTCTTGGTTTCCGTGCACGTACTCCCAAGAGAGCAAAGGCTCCACACCTCCACGGTTACGTACCGCTTCACAGGTTCCCGTACAGAGGCTAGCGCGAGGCATTACATGGACGGAGGTCCTTTTCAATTTTGTATACATCCATAAAAATAACCACTGCCATCATTCATGACATGTTTATTGTCGAATGTATCATAGGTAGTTAACTCAAGTCTAAGTATATTACACAACTCAAACAAATCAACCTCATCAAATAACTTTATATCTGCCATCATCTGTTTCGTTACTGGAACCAGATGAAACAGACCATCGTTTAATATTATGAGGTCCATTAGCAAACTCCTTTATTTTTTTATACCAAAGATCTTTGTAGTAAGGATCTTTAGTTTTATGGTATTTGATAGCTATGCTATCTATTTCCGAAGTATTTGCCATACTTTTTTACTACCATCTTTCTCCCTATTATAATCTGCATAAGGTTTTGTACCCCACTCAATAACTTTTTTAAGTCCTGGAGCAGAGATATTCATGTCAACCTTAAAAGGTTTCCATGCTTTTTTCATTAAGTTTAACTCTAACAATAGGATACCCCATTGTTTTTGAGTCATTCCATTTACTTTTATAGTTATATTTTTTTCTTTCATGCTGACAGTCTAGGATATTATATCAAACTTGTCAACGGCCTTGTCGATTATATTTTTTATAGCTTCTTTTCTTAGATTTATTAAGGTTTTTTGTGTGACGGCCTGGACGTTTTCTAGGTTTTGGACGTGGTACGTAGTGTGTAAATTTTTGTTTAGCCATTTTTTAAATTATCAAACCATTTTTTTACTTTTTTATCACTTATGGGTGTTGGTAAATAACTAATTGATCCATTAATCCATTGTTGTAAATCAGTACCACAAGTAATGCAACGATAAAAAGAACGGCTAACTCCTACTAACATTGTATATTCTTCACACGTCGGACAAGTCCCGTTCACTATTTCGGTATACATTTTTATGAAAACTTTTTCTGACATAATCTTTCTTAGAGCTTACCACACGTTGATGGTACTTTCTATCTTTTAATTCTTTAGCAAAATTATTTCGGCTTGATAATTCTTTTGATTGATTTTGAGCCATCGATATTATTTTCTAATTCTGCCTCTACATTCCCGCACATGTACTGAATATTAACATTTACCTCACGTTCTGCTAGGCGTTTTCCCTTCAAACAATCTGACATAGATTCTTTTATTCTGTGTTCTTTTAACTCACCTGCAATAAACATACAAAGAGCAACAACACTACTAATAACCGTTTCCATTAGCAAATTCCCGTTGTTTGTCTTTTAATTTTTCTATATCTTTTTGAGCCTTATCTAATTGCTTCATTAAGAATTCTATATTAACTTTGTTGGTCATATTCATTTCTTGTGTTTGTTGCATCTTTTCTACTTGTTTATATAAATCTTCGATAAGCATGAACTGCTCAGAATCAGCCGGCAACGAACCCATCAAACCTCTTGGCCATTTAATTCTAAACTCTGTGTTATCCTGAACATCAGACTCCATTAATTGCAGTCTAGTATGATGTTGATTTTGTGTTTCAATCAAACCAAAATAAGCCCAGGTGCCGATTGCGACGAGCGCTATCAAACTGGCAACCGTTTTCATAGGCATCTGCACTGATGCCTCTTCCGATATTGTTAATGGTTTTTTTGTTGACATCAACTACCACTTAAAAAGCCAATCAACATATTTCTTCCACCATTTTTTGATGAATTTAATCATATTGTTATCTCCTGTAGGTACATTAGCCCAGGTACAATGACAGTATTGACATTGATCTTCACCTCTGTGTTTATGATTACAAATTGTACAAAATCCGCTTAAGTTTTCCATAATTATATCCCCTGTAGTCTTGGATCGTTAGATGTAATATTCTTTTCTGCCTTTGGTCTGGCAATAGAGTCCTTACTTCTTTTACGAAGTTGAGCTTTAGCAGCTTCTTCTTTTCTTCTATCGTCCATTTGTTTTTTCAAATCCCATTTAAAATTCATTTGTCCTCCTTAGGTTCTATTTCATAGAACATTTTGTCAGAATCTTCCGTAACCCAATCCGAACCTTCGCAATCCCAAACTGTATTTTGTACTTTATAGTCAGGCCAGCTGTTATCAGTAGTGTATGAATTAACATGCCACAAAATGCGATTGTTAGGCTGAGCAGCAAAATTGCCGTTAGCAAGAGCCAATACGTGCGCACACTTATGCTCTTGAGGTATTTCAGAATGTTCTGTATTGAGTATATTAGTCTCTGGATGCGCCCAGTCAATAGTAAAAAGATACTCTCCATGATAAAATTTCTTGTCTTTTCCTAGATATTTGCCGCTTATACCAGCCAACCAATCAAAGCAAGTAACACTAGGCCAATAACTGAAACAGTTCCACAGTTGGAGTTGGTCCGTCGACATATCCGGCACATTGGCTCGGTCATACGATTTTTGGAAAAACGCTGAGATAGGCAAACGCCAAAAGCACGCACCATTGGGTAGCATGATATTAAATAAAAGCGCACGTCCCGATATAGATACCACACCGAATATAACGCAATCTTCACTTTCACCGTGATGTTCTTTAAGATCATAAAGATACTCCTTCCTTATTTTGCAATAAATTGGAGGAATGTTCGCGTTCAAATATGCCATAATATTTACCCATGTATTTCACCCCAGTTATTGCCATACTCATAATCAACTTTATTTGGGACCTCTAGTTTAACAGCATCTTCCATAATCTCAATGATTTTTTTAGCATGAGATTCGTTTTCAACCGATACATCTAGTTCATCATGTATTTGTATGTGCGGTATAATTCCTTCTTTATACAATTCTAACATTGCTTTTTTAGTCATGTCAGCAGCAGATCCTTGAATTAGTTTATTTAAAGCTTTGTATGTATAAGCTCGTCTTATCCCCGGTCCATGTTCCCTTAACGCATCTTCATGAGTCATGGCTTTATGCATACCGAAACTATTAGGCTCCCACAAATGAAACCTACATAATCTACCTAGTAATGTTCTTATCTGACCTCTTTCTTGAGCTCTGTTAGATGCTTTGTCCATTAATTGTTTTACAAATGGTACACGTGAGTGATACGTATTAAATAATTCTGCAGCTTTGTCCTTAGTAACTCCTAATTCAGCTTGTAATTTAGTTTTACCCATTCCATAAAATAGACCTAAGTTAATTGTTTTAGCTTGAGATCTAGGTATCTGTGCCATATCTGCAACAGTCTGGTGAAAGTCTGCACTAGAATCGTTATTATAGGCATCTAAAACCTCATATACAGACGGTAATTTATATAAAGCAGCATAATGTACTACCAACCTAGGCTCCTGCTGAGAATAGTCAAAACAACCCCATGTATGGCCCTCCTCGGGTATAAATAATGACCTTATCTTAGGTCCAAGATCTTTATTACGTGCTGGAATTTGTTGTAGGTTAGGGTTTTGATAACTGAATCTACCAGTTACCGTACCACCACCTGCATTTCTTAACTGATTTATTTCTGCATGTATTCTACCATTATGCTCGTAGCTTATAATAGAATCTAAAAAAGTTGTATGTGCTTTGTTAATCTCTCTTGCCTGTGCAATCATATTAACAACAGGATGCTCATGTTCTTGTAAAAAGTTTTTTGTAAAAGAGGGTGCACCTGTTTTATCCGTTGTCGGATATTCAAGTTTCAACATATCAAATACATTTGCAACAGATCTTGCTGCCCATATTTGTGTATCTACATTCGTTTCTTTTTTTATTTTATGTAATAAATCTTGTTCTGCTTTTTTAAATTCTTTTTTCATTTGATGTGCACGTTCTACATCAACACGTACACCTTTGAATCTCATATCAACAAGACATGGAAACAAATCAGATTCAAGATCAAATATATCTTCCAGGTCCTGATTAATAATTTCTTTTTTCATCTCTTGCCAAAGTCCTAATGTAACTTCAGCATCACGTTCAGCATATGCACCAACATGCATTGATGGTAATTTATACATTTCTGATTTGGGATTGATTCCCCATTCCGCTGCAGCTTCTGCAAGTGCAGCTTCATTCTTACCATAACCAAGATAATGCCATGATAAACTATTTAAATCATATCTAAATCTATTCTCATCAGTTAACGCTGCAGCTATCATTGTGCAGGCTATGTTACCGTTTATTTTAAAACCTAATGCTCTTAACCAACAAACATCATAAATTGCATTGTGAAAAATTTTTGTTGAAGGTGCTTCAAGTATATCTTTAAGCCACAACAAAACTTTATTTCTATCCATATTACCACCACCTTCATGTGCAATTGGAAAATAACCTTTGTAATGACTGGTTGCAACTGCAATACCTATAACATCACCATTACCAATAACAGAACCAGATCCTTTTTTAAGTAAGTCTGGGTCTTTTGTTTCTAAGTCAATCGCTATCTCATCTACATGACGTAAGTCAGGAAATTCTGTAGGCTTTAACCATTCGGTCTGTGCTTCAAATTTAGGTATCTTCATTTAGTCCTCGGTTCAAAGATATATTTATCTTCTATTAGTTTATTTAATTTATCTTTATTACTAAAAGCATATAGAGCTGCATTGTAATCTTTTGGAAAAATCTCATAACATAAATTTTGACGATTAGAATAACCACTGGTCTCTAATCTTAGATAAATTTCTAAATCAAATTCTACGCCGTCAACTTTAATATTTCTTTTTATTATATTTCTTCCCATCTAAATCTTTCATCTTTAATATTTCTAAATCACAATAATGCTTGATCTTTTCTAAATCTTCTATACCATTCTT
>Ga0208160_1001252_pt1 | contig 10904 bp, 21 predicted proteins | sample CB_VirMetaG_FD_184536 | JGI IMG/M metagenome (GOLD analysis project Ga0208160, IMG submission 184536) | Freshwater to marine saline gradient viral communities from Chesapeake Bay - CB_1504_1 Viral MetaG (SPAdes) (version 4) | ecosystem: Environmental > Aquatic > Marine > Coastal | place: USA... | reverse complement strand
CAGCTCCTGCTCGGGCGAAATGTTACTTCTAATCCATTCCATTTTTCATCATGCACTGGGTCGAGGAAGATGCTGGCAAGACACAGCATGGAGAAGGGATCAGCAGAGCGCCAGCAGGTGCCAAAACAAAATTGTTCAATTTAATCGTAAAGCAATCAGGCGCAAGGCCAATGAAATTCAGCATTCCCGCAGAATCGGCTGCAAAGGCGAAACAATATGCTGCTGCGCGTTGGCCGATGGCTGAGGTGGAGGTGGTGAAATAGTGGAGGGCTACTGCACGCACACATTTCGCAAAATTATATCGACTCACAATTGGAAGAACAATTCAAGTATTCGCACGTATTGGCTGAAATGCAAGTGCTGCCAATACAAGTGGACGGTCCATTACGACCGCGAGCTTCAGCGCGAGGTCATTGTCGACAAGGATTCGGCAAATAAACCATTGGGTGCCAAAAAGCTCACCCCAGAAGACGTAAAGCTGATTCTTACTGATTCGCGGTCAGGCGCTGAACTGGCCAAGGAGCTTGGTGTTACGCATCAATCTGTAAATCAAGTTCGTGTTGGCATGACATATCGCCAATTGTGGCCAGAATTGAAGCGGCATGTTCCAGTACCGCGTTCTCGCAGTCGCCCTGCATCGGCGACGGATGAAGCATCTGCCATGAATTGCCGCAATTGCGCGCATTGGTGGCAGGGGCATTGCGATTTAGACGTGCCAGAAGCTGGTGGTGCTTTTGCCACCGAATGCTCTTATTTCAATGCTGATGATTGATGGCCATTACCAAAAACTGTCGCCCCTGCCTGCGCTGTGGTACTGCGACTACAGGTCCTGTTTACTGCGATCGGTGTTACCGAGCGACGCCAGCAGGTCGTGCCGAAATCGCCATGAAGAATAAATACAGGCGGGTGCTCAATGGCGGTCCATGTGCGGCATGCTTGCACTGGATCGGTCGCTGCGGTCTCGGCCTGCCAGAGGGCGGGTCAGAATATGCCCGTGACTGCTCTGTACTGTTACTTCAAAACGAATTATGCGAAGCCACCCCTTCCTGAACCCTATTGAGGCGGCCATTATCCGTTGGATTGTCCGCTCGCCTCGGATTGGTGCAATCATCGTCAAGCAACACGGCTCGCCTGTCACCTGGACGATCTCTGATCCTTCTGACTCTTGGGCGGTCGAGGTGGAAGATGAAGACTTCCCCGAGCCTGCGTCGATGCAGCTTGAGCGCCTTTACCATGCACCTGACGCCCAGCGTTAGGACTGCATGTACCTGCCAAGTGCAGGGGTGGGGTCTTTTGGCGTCCACCCCGTGACCTGGGGTGTCGACACGTATTTCAAACCTTGGTTTTTCGATGGAAGAATCGTTTATTGGGGCGACCCGTCCCCTGACCGCCGAGATGCTTTGCGACGAGCTGAAGCCATGGCAAATCGAGAACGGCAAAACTAATTTCATGGATTATCTGTACGACTTGTACGACCGAGGCAATGCCGAACTTGGCCTGCGCGGCACCTACACCGGCCTGTGGGAGCGGTTCAAAAACGATACCGCTGAGATCATGCGCGCCGGCTACATTTTAACTGGTACTCTTTAATGCAAAAAATCATTGGCCTTTACAGCCCGGCGCCGCAGTCGGGCAAATCAACCGTTGCGCTTGAACTTGAACAGCGCGGCTACGTGATTGTGCCATTCGCTGAGACTCTCAAGCTGATGCTGATTCCCATGCTGGAATCGCTTGGCTACGACAAGCATGGTGCGAATTATCTTGTTCACCAAGCCAAGCAGGTCGTTGTCGGTGACGCTGGCGTCAGCGTGCGGCACATGCTGCAAACGCTCGGTACCGAGTGGGGTCGGCAGTGCATTCACCCTGAAATTTGGGTGCGCTGCTGGAAAGGTCGCGCTCAGCGGTATCACGCCGTAGTTGCTGATGACGTGCGCTTCCCTAATGAAGCCGCAATGGTCAAACTGCTCGGCGGTGAAATGTGGCACATTGAACGCCCTGGCGTAGAGCGCGAACATGGCCACGCAAGCGAGGGCAGTCTTGATGGCTACGACGGCTTTGATCGCTTTATCACAAATGATGGGACAATTGATGACTTGATCTCTAAACTCCGGGAAATTCCCGTGTAGGAATGGCAAGTCTGCGCTACCACGCTGGTCGGATGGTGCTTTACGAAGCTCCACCCGGCTGGCGGGTTCGCATTAAGACCAAGAAGGGAAAGCTTGACTTGCCGCTTGAGTCGACTGTTCTCGATAATGCTGTACCAGAGGCTGAGCAGCTTTACGCCGATGCTCGTGCGATCGACGACAGCCACCCGTATTGTCAGCAGTGCATCCACTGGAAGGCAGTTGCGGCAAAATGTGATTTAGGGTTTCCAGAAGGGAGAGCATCCGGTGGCCGATTCGCACGAGACTGCAGTGCCTACAGGGGCAATTGACTGCGGCGACGGCTTTTACATTGAAATCGGCGAGGAGCCCGGCATTGGCGAGGTGCGTTATGCAGCTTGCATGCCCGGTGGCGCTATCTGTCGCTATGCCAATGATTTATGGCAGGCGCAAATTTATATTGAACAGATGCGATGCCAGTGATCCATTCATAGACCTGCTGGGCTCGATGCCAATCCCAGTGATGCTGCATTGTCCACCACGTCCACAGTGACATGTGACCTTTGGAAGCATTGCAAGAAAGACAGGCGGGTACGCAGTTTTCAGGAACCGTGAGCCCGCCTCTCGCTTTTGGCTTGACGTGATCAATTGTAGTGGCATGACGACCGCAATAAGCGCAACGATCGTGCCATGCGTTAAAGATTGAAGCCCGAAATCGTTGTTTTGTAACCTTTTTGCTAACCAGTTCGACGCCATCGATCTGGTGCATCATGGGGCGAGTCCGGGCTCTGCTACAGGGTAGCTAGACCGGCTGCTCCCAGCTTGGCATCACGCGAGCCTGATTGTTGTAGTGTCCGACTTTTCCGTAGTCAATATCAGGGACTCCAGCAGTTATAACGAAAACCATCTGACCAATTTTTAGGCCAGGGTATAGCGGAAGAGAGTGCAAGCGGCGAGCATTAGTTAGCTCTAAAGTCAGCTTACTTCCGGCCCATAGGGGATCAGCGAAGCCAGCATGGCTGTGTTCATAGCCTTCACGCGCACGACTAGATTTAAGACAAAACATTCCGCATACGTTATTAGGCATGTTGAATGTTTCGCGAGTTTCCGCTAACACGAACTCGCCCGGCGCCAACCAGTAAGGATTCTCAGCGCTGCAGTGAGCAATCGATTGAAGTTGCAGCTCTGGCGTGTGCTCCACTTCCACCATGATGTTGTCGCCAAGCCTGAGGTCAAGCGATGCGGGGTTCAGCAGTTCAGGCTCGAACGGCTCGATCATCCGCTTCTCTTTGATGAGGCGCAGGATTTCAGTGTCGTGGAGGATCATGCAGGATCAGTAGGGCCAAGTCAGCCTAGGACGTCCTGCGCGAATTCCTGTGTGAATAAATTTTTTAGGCGCGCCAAGACCGGTGCTATAGGGCCATTCACGCACGCACCATTCTTGCAATTTGTAAATATCTACTCCTTCTAGGTACCAGTCGACCGCACCAACACCAGGCGCATTGAACAGGTGCTCGCTGCCAGAGGCACCGCCAACCGATTTATTGATTGCAGGCGGCCTGAAACCTGAAGTGATGATCACTGGCTTCCCGCCGAACGCCGAACGAGCGCGCTCAAGGAAAGCCGCCAACTCTGCCGCTGTATCGACTTGATGCTGAGCAGTAAATCGACGGGCTTCTTGATCAAGTGCGAACTCTCCCAGTCGAATGTGCGGCGTCAGTCGCGCGCTAAATGGCGATTTCGGCGTCAATTTAGCGGGGTCTTGCTGAATCTCAGGTTGTTTCGGCAGGCTTTCACGCCATAGCGCTCCTTCGGCACGCCGACGACGCAGCAAACCAGCCTCAACATTTGTATTTGGATTTCGATAAAGCTCAAGCGCAGCCGGCACTGCATTCCAATCGCGTTCGCGCAGGCGCTTGCTGATGGTTTCGAAACCAGCAGTGTCGTAGAAGCCGCTGCCTAAATTGTAAGAAAACGAAATAAGGGCAGACTGCTGCCCGTCCGTCATTTCCGACCAAAACGGCACCGCCTTACCAAGCCTTTCAGCGATCTGATCGACCTCAGTCCGCATGAACATATCGGCTTCGATCACGGTGATCTTGTCGCCGCGTTGAACGCTCCGTCCGCCGGGATAGCGAGTTGTGCCGTAACCAATCGTGTACGGCTCTGCGCCGGACAAAGGATCAGGGTATGCCGTGAGGTGACAGCCTTCGAATTCCTTGATCAACTTGAATGCAGGAGCATAATCGCCTTGCTTGCCACCCTGACTCCAGGTCTTGAACCAGCCCTGATCGCGACCGAGAATGTGAGGGTTGGCTTTGTTGATAGCCTCTTCAAGCTCGGTCAGCGCTGCAAGCTGATGCGGCAATGCTTTGTAATACTTAAAAAGATCAAGCAGGCGGATTTTGTTTTGCGTCATCAGTCCAAGGGGCGTGAATACTCATTGCGCCACCAAGGAGGCGGCTGTCACCGGTCTGTAGCTCGTCGTCAATCTCGTGATGCACGATGACAGGCTCAGGATCAGCGGGTTGCGCTGCGTGCCACTCGCGCTCAGCATCGTCCAACCTGCCGGGGAGCATGGTTTCAAACCACCACTCCCTAGCAGCTTGCTCCCAGGTTTTGCCTAGAGCTTTTTTCCCTTGATGGAACGGAGGGCGTGGAAAATCAGTTGGATGATGCTGTTGTCCTTCAGGGGCGACAGGGCGATCAGCTCAGACGCTGCTGCTAAGACGATCCACGTTGCCGGATGGTTCAAAAAGTCCATGGGTCAGAGGGATGGCGGACGCACTTCCAGCTTAGAGACCCTTTGCTCGACGGTATTAAGGCGAGAGAAAAATTCTTTTCTGTCTTCTTTAATGTCTGAATGCAATACTTCTAATTGTGTTGCAATATGTTCGACGGCGCTCGTGAGGCGAATCACTGCATCGCGCGCTTCGTCTGATTTCCGGCTGAACCCCGCCGCTCCCATCGCAGCAACGGTAATAGACGCGCCGGCCACTGCGGCTATGACTTCAATCATGGCAGCAATGGCTACGGGTACAGCTTAGCGCCCGTTACTTGATCTATTGCGTCACGCCGTTGAGGACGATAATCCAGCCGCGAGACTTGAGAGTGCTTACTGCTGAGCTGATGCTTGGCGTGCCGCTACTGGCGTTGTAGTCGATGGTGATGGTGACGCTAGTGCCGGTACCAGATGGAGACCTGCCAGAGGTAGCGATGCTGTTGAGGATATTCTCTACGCTCGTAGCAGACAGCGAAGTACAGCCAGCCCAAGCAAGATAAAAACAGTTGCTCGCAGGTGTTGCGGTCCAGTTATCAAAGAAACTAGCAGGGAAGCTCACTAGGCTTGTGCAGTTGCGCCAAGCGCCTGCAAAGTTGGTGCCGCTAGATGTATCAAGCAACGGGAAACTGGTAAGCCCTGTGCAATTTTGCCAAGTGGCTGTAAAATCAGTTCCACTAGACGTAGTAATCAGCGGGAAACTGGTAAGACTTGTGCAATAAAGCCAAGTACTAAAATAAGTCGTAACTGCTGAGGTATCCATGTTCGCCGACACCGAAGACAGCGAAAATAAAGCATAAAATGCCTGGCTAAGGTCTGTACCAAAAGACCACCCCGGCGGTGTGGCGCCAAGAGATACGACTTCTGCGTTTGAACTGCCTGTCCCGTAATCAAAGCGCGGCCTGAAAACACCGCTGTTTAGCTTGACTTTAACCGTATAGCTTCCGCTTGACGCGTAGGTGTGTGATTTCACAAATGTGCCTGTTGCTGAGACGTTTGTATCCGTCTGGCCGTCGCCCCAGTCCACGTCGTAATTACAGGTGGATTCTGTTCTAAGTGACCAGTTACCATCAGTCGTTGTGATCCCAATGTCCCATGTTGTCAGTGCGGGGGCAGCGGCGGAGAACTGATAGCTATTGATGTAGACGACGCTCATGGTTGCAAGCGGTAGATCGTGTTTAATTTGTACTGTTGCATCAGCTCTCCCAGCTCCGTCAACTGATCATCGCTCAAAGTCATCTGCCCCAGCAAAAGCCAGATAGCGTTCTGCATCGCATCTTGGTTCTCGCGGTAGTTCATACAATCTTGGATTGCAGAAACAAATACCGCCAATGCACGAGCTAACTCTGCTGTTGCAGGTACCGCCAGCAAGCCTTGATACACATTGCTGCTAAGCAACGCAAAATAGAAACCTTGGTAATCAAGTGGAGGCGGTGGTAATTCAACGACTTCCCAGTTCCACTGCCACTCACCAGCAGCAAGATCGACTGCGCGAATCTCGCGCAGGAAGTGAGTGCTCTTGTCGTAATCAGGACGTTCTTGCCGCACAACACGCAGCACCTGATAGCGCGGATCCAGCCCCTGCACAGGCTCCTCGTCGGCCCGTGGGTAGTCGAGCACCTTACTGGTCTCAGAATCAAAGAGAGCAAAATTCTTCATTGGCTCAGCTCCTGGTGACAAAAAGCGTCACCTTGAGACCAGCTCCGGCGACCGTAGAACCGATCTGATCAATGTCGATGCTGATCACTGCGCCTGATGCCAGCGCTGAATCGCTGATCACTGGAGGTGTTGCAGCGGTTGAGCTACTGCTTTCACCTGCATCAATCGAGAGCTTGGTGGACAGCACCGAAACACCGGCCTCGTTAATGTCCACCACCAGCGTGCTGCCCGTGGGGGCGGTGTTCACATCAGCCTTCACCGCAGTCAGTGTCCCGGCATAGGGCATCGTGAAGCGTGCTTTATCAGTGCCGGCCGTCAGATTTGTTGTTTCATCGCTGCACGCCACAATGAACACGTCACTGGCCCCAGACCAAGCAACGTCATAATTAGTGCCGCTGTTCTTGACTAGCTGTTGCCCGGTAGTGCCACCGGAAGGTAGGAAGCGCGAATCCGACTCCCGTGCCAAGGGAAACCCACCGGCAGTTGCACCGTCATGGACAACAACTGATTCCTTGTCGGTGTCTACCGTGACTTCACCAACGGCACCAGTAAAGGTGGAGTGCTGTGAAGTGGTGCCACGTCGTAGCTGGATTTGTGTTGCCATTAGACAAGCGCTCCGTAATCAAAGGCAGCAGTCACGGGATCAGCGACAGAACCGTAGTCCGTTACAGGGGCAGTAGTTGTATTGATCTCAACCATCGTGCCCGCAGCGTTTTTGAGATATAGCTTCCCGTTCGTTTTATCCCAAGCGGGTTCACCGATCTCGAAATCAGTAGCGCTCGGCGTTGTAGTGCCATTGCGCAGGATGATCTTTGCGATGCGAGCCATCAGAACGTGCCGCCGTCTACGGTGTCAACCGCGATGGTGACGTAACCGTTGCCAGCATCCTTTGTCCAGCTCAGGCTGCTGTTTAGGCGGATCACGCCATCAGTGCCATCGGTGCCGTAGATGTAGCCGGCAGTGCCGCCATTCACGACAGCCACCTTTTCGTCAGTGCTCTCCGAAGGGATATTAAGTGCCGACTTGAAAGCGTTAAAGGTGATCTTTTTCTCGTTTTGGCCAGAGCTTTCGCTGGCGTCATGGACGATCAGCAGGTCAGCAGCGCCGTCTACAGCGCTCATCGTGCTGAGATCATCAATCGCAGGCACCACCGGCAGCTTGGTGGTTGCATCAGTAGCGACGTGAAGCGTGCCGCGATCCGTCGTAATGTGCGGCTCGCCTGCCAGCATCCCTGTTGTGGGAAGGTTGGCCTTGAGACCACGCTTTAGCTGCAGGCGTGCCATAGCTAATTAAAGGTTCCTCCATCCAGTGTAGCTACCCAGTCTGCGTCGTAGTTAGCGTTTGTCTGCTTTAGTAAAATGTTGCCTGGATTACCGCCTACTGGCAATGCTCCGGCAGCAATACCTGATGGACCTTGCGGGCCTTCTGTAATGACCGTAACGACAGTGCTGCTGCCGTTTTCCGTGACGACAACCGTGTTGCTAACGGCACTGACGTTGACTGCTGTCATGCCGTGTAGCCCTCGCTGACGTAAATGATGCCTTCTAAGTAATACTCTTTAAGACCGCTACCGTTGGTAAGCAATACGTCGTAATACGCCTCGTTGGGGAATGACGCAGTTTGTTCATCCGTCAGCGCAATAGCAACCGTACCAGTCGCGCGGTCGGTGTAGGTAACGGCAAAGTCAGCGTATTTTGTGGTCCGCCCTCGGTTCCACGCTTGCGCTTCAACAGTCCAACCTGTCAAATTGATCGCAGTGCCACTGCTGTCTTTGAATTGAAGCGTGACACCGTAATCCGCCCGACGCTGCAAGCTGATGTTGTAAGTGCCGGGTGAAATTGCCATGACGCACCTCCTTGGTACAGATTAGCGCCCCTGTCCACGCAGGGCTTTTTTGCCGCGACGTGCTGGACGACTGTGCTGACCGTAACCCTGACTGGTTGTTTTGGGTCGTCCGGCTTTGTGCTCAACACGCCCCAATGCGGTTTTGCTTTTGACTGCCATCAGTTTGCACCTCCTTCAAGAGCGGCAACTTTTGCCTCAAGTGTTTCAATGCGTTCCATCGCTTCCTGTAAAGCCTTGACAGCCTTCATGTAAAGAACGGAGTAGGCAACCGACTTGACTGTTTCTCCGGTATCTTCGTCGTAAACGCGCTCAATAACAAGACCAGGGCTTACTTGCTCAAGCTCTTGGGCAATTACACCAATTTGCTTGCGGGTGGGGTTTGCAATTAGTTCGTATTTGCGGACTCGGATGTTCTTGATGTCATCCCATTGCGAGCTAGCGTCTTCGATGTTCTGCTTTAATTTAACGTCGGAAAGACCCGTATAACGATTATTGGTATTTTCTAAGTCGCCATCACCCATGATGCGAGCATAACCAGCGTTGCCGCCTGCTTCAAACACCCTGATAAGAGAGCTGGCAGTAGAGCTGTACTGAATTTGCCTGCCGGTTTGCGTAAATAAAAAGCCGGAAATAGAGGATGTAGGCGAAACAGTGGTGCCGATATATGTATCTCCAGCATCGTCAATTCTGACTCGCTCCGATGGAGTGCCAGATCCCGTGGGAGTAGTAGAAAAAACTAGTCTAGTTGGCTTGTCTCCGTCACCATGAGTACCATCGGCTTGGGCTTCAATTTTTGCGCACTCTTCATATGTACCGTTTGCATCATTACCTCTAAAAGAAATTACGCCAATTCCGTTTCCATCAGTAATTGACGTGTCATTTCTTCCAAGGATTAACGCGCCATTATTTGTAGTGTCTCCGACTATTTCGACTGCTGCAACGGACCAGCTTGAAATGCTTGTAGAAGTACCAAGCAATAGTCTGCTGGAGCTATCAATATACGCTGTAGCCGATCCCAATAAAACAGTGCCAGTTTGATCGGGGAATGTGATCGTGCGGTCAGCAGTAGGATCTGTTACTGCAAGAGTAGTTTCAAAGCCATCAGCAGTGGATCCTTCAAAAGTAAGGCTACCAGTTGTTCCAATTTCCAGGTTGCCAGTAACCGTGCCGCCAGACTTAGGCAATGCTGCATTGGCGAGATCGTAAGCACTTTTAACTGCCGTGCTCGATGCAATAGTTGTTGAGCTGGTGGTACTGGTGCTATCGCTTACCTTGCTCTGCAGACTTGCGGGGGTTACAGCACGAGCGGTATCAGAGCCAGTCTGCGTTTCGGCGTTGGTGGCAAGTTCCAGCAAACCTTGAACAGTGGTGCTACCAGCGGGAGTGACGTTCACCCATGCGCTGCCGTTCCAGATCTTGACGCCGTTGGGGGTCAGGCTCGTATCCTGCCAAACTTCACCAGTGCTATTGCCGCTGCTGCCTGCAGGACTTGCGTTGGGAGCAGTTGTGCCTACATGAACCGGACCAACTTTGATGATCGTCGCGCCAGTGCTGTCCTTAAAAAACAGACCGGGACTGGTGATATTGGTGTTAAGCGCAATCTGCCCGTCAGCAATGGCAGTGGTGGGGCGCTTGTTGGCGGTGCTAGTACGAAGGCTCTTATGGGTGGAAGCCATTTCCCTTAACTCCTTGAGGACGGGATTATGGCTTCAGTGTAGCGACTTAGTACTCGCCGTCGTCTAGCGTTACGTCATATTGGTCTAATACAAAAGACAAATCGCGCCAAGCAGTGTAGTAATTACTGCCTTGTATTTTTACAAGTACCTCGCCTGGATTTCCACCAATAGGCACTTCAGGGCCGCTATAGATTAAGCTTTGCGTGCGCTGCATGATCAATAGGTGCCATCGTCAATAATTCCAATGCTCATAATGCCAGTGCCACTTGCTACAACTACTTCAGTTGATCCTCTAACAATCCCGTACGCCGAAGATGTTGCTACCTGAACTCTTCCCCATACGTTCTCGTTGTAATCCTCTTGCGTGGCAATAGAGGAGGCTGAAGGGGAAAGCGCCGCTCCATTAACGAGAACGTCGGCATCCGACACGCCAGCCACTACAGAAGCGAAGTCAAGCAGTTCCCAGTTGGAGCCTTGCCCCAAAGAAACAATCCAATCTCCGGCAGCCAAACTGCCTACAGGGGCAAAACCGCTTCCCGTACCCGCCGTAGTAACGATGTAATAAAGCCCGTTATTGTTATCAGCAGGTGCATTTAATGTGTCTCCAGAATCCAAACCAGCCTGTGTTGAATACTGCGTAACTGTTTCAACCAGGTTTGTAGAGCCGTTATAGGTGCCAGCAAATCGCAGGTTTTCGTTTTGAAGATTGCCGTAGCCGAGATTTAACCAATAGCCATTACTTTCTTCCAGCGTGGCGGCAACACTACCCACCCAGATGTAGGTAGATCGGTCGCTGGGGTTTACCCACCATTGACCAGAAAATTGCGGTACAGGAGCTGTTTG
>Ga0208160_1001250_pt1 | contig 10916 bp, 10 predicted proteins | sample CB_VirMetaG_FD_184536 | JGI IMG/M metagenome (GOLD analysis project Ga0208160, IMG submission 184536) | Freshwater to marine saline gradient viral communities from Chesapeake Bay - CB_1504_1 Viral MetaG (SPAdes) (version 4) | ecosystem: Environmental > Aquatic > Marine > Coastal | place: USA... | reverse complement strand
AAGATTTGCTCCCTAGTTCAGTTAACCACTTAAAGCCTCCGCTTTCATGATCTATTTGAGCCATAAAATGTGCTATTCTTAATGGTGTATTAATCCCATAATTTGATAAAAGCGTTTTGTATTTTTGGTCTAGTCTCATTTTACTATATGTTTTTTTTTATAGGCTTCAAATTCTGCTTTTAGTTTGTCGTATAGTTTCTGTAATTGACTAAACTTCTCCTTCCAATCTTGAGACTCCTCAACTATAATAGCGTTTCTTAACTCTAAATTCGAGACATCGACACTTAGACACTCGATACGGTTATTCAATTCGTCGTATTTTTTCTCAGCATCTTGCGTGAATTTATCATACATAGTTTGAAACTTTAATAGATTATCAAGTTCACCCCCTTTATTTGCTATTTTCTTTGATTTGTTACCAGTTATGAAGGCTACTAATATTCCTAATAGATACAATCCGTCTTTCCAATATTCAACCATATCTATAAATCTTTACTCTTTTTATTCAACAATTCAATTACACTATCTGGAGAAAAAACCAATCCAATTCCAACCCCTATTAAAATACTCATTAAAATATAATCAGGCGATGCATTCACAAACACATAACCTAAACCACAACCTATTAGAACAATTCCTAATAAGGTAGTTTTCCAAGATTTGTAAATATTTTTCATATTATTCTTCGTCTTCTTCTTTAGACTTTTGTGATAAGAAATTTATTAAAGCCATACCATATTTTGTTGGCATTTCGTTTGCGAAGTTTATCAATTCTTGAACTTCTTCTTGTGTTAATTTAATCATATTTATTTATTTAATTATTAATGTGCTCTCCAGTTAGTCCCATCAAAAAAAGCAATTGTCACACCACTTCCACCGCCTGTTAAAATCGAATTATATGTAAATCCTAAAGCGTCTGTTACATAAGCAGTATCGCCTTGAACACCTGCGGGTAAGGTAGCCACTGTATAACTTTTTAAACGTACGGTTCCGTTTGAAGCTATAAATGAACTTGCCGTAACATTTGAAGAGAAAGTGGCTGTATTTGCGTCAAAAAATAATCTTTCTGCTCCAAATTGATTATCTATTATTCTTAGTTTATTTTCTGTTGAAGAGGTTTTTATGCTCCAATTGTTGAAGCTATTCGAAAAAAATAAATCACTTGAATCTGGTAAAGAAAACCTAGTTGCCGTAACACTTGAACCAAATACCCCACTACCACTAATATTTAAATTTGCAGTTTGCTGAGTAGTTCCATTTTGAATGTAATTAGCTGAAGTAGGTAAATCAGATGTTAAGGCTAAAGTACCATCTGCATTTGGCAAACTGTAAGTTCTATTTGCAGTTAATAACGCATTGCTAAATTTTGCTACTTTATTTATTAGTCCAAAATCAAAATAATCAGTAGCCATATTAAAACTAAACTGAGTACCAGAATTTTGTAAAAACTCCATTCTTCCATTGTAAGCTCCGATCTGATTATATTCTGTTAATCCTAACTTCTTTAAGAGTAATTGATTTACAAGCAATTGATTATCAAATCTGTTTAAAGACCCTGTAAATACCTTATTACCTGATATGGTTTCAGTTCCAGATAAATGAACAACCGAACTATCTAACGCTTTGCTATTTAACTGTGTCTGAATAGAACTAGTAGCGTCATTATTTGTTCTTTGAGCAGGTGTTTGAAATACACGAGTGGCAGTTTCTTGAACTTGGTCTGTAGTATAATCGTTTAAAGTAGGGACTATTGTACCTGTTCTACCATTAAAAGACTGAACAGCGTCTGTAGGTGTAAGAAGTTCTTGCCAATCTCCTAAAACGGATGGATTTGTACCTTTTAATATGAAAGATTTATTTAAATCAGTCCTTACCGCTACATCGCCAGTCTCTCCAATAATAGCCAACATAGCAGCTTGATTAGCTACAACAAAGGTATCTGTTACTGTAATACTTGGTAGTTGTGTAGACAATAACTTACCATCAAATCCTAATCCTGCATACCCATTTGCAGTATTTTTATTAGCAGCATTCTCAGGAGTAAAACCCAAAGCAGCTGTAATATTTGCAAACGTCAATGCTAATCCTCCGCTTGAAACACCTCCGAATTTAGTAATTTCAATTATCTTAGAATAATTAGCGTTTTGTAGCGAAGAAGTTCCATTCTTTAAAATAATATAAGCTCTAGGTACTCCATTGGAAGCAATGTTGGATTCCGTTACAAAAGAACGTGTAGAAATAGCTTTTTCAGCTTCATCTAGCGAATTGTAAACATCCTGTCCATATTGAATCCTAACTGCTCCAGCTTGAAACAATGTTACAGTTTGTATTGTGTATTTATTTGAAGGCACATTTGTCAACGTCCCAGCATTATCGTATTTAGTAGAATCTAAATCTGTAATATCTACTCCTTCATCACCTATCTGTGTTCTGTATCTAAATGTTAATGCACTAGTTGCTTCTTGCGATATTTGATGTGGATTTCTCCAATCTATTTGAGCATTTGACCCTAACTTAAAAAGAACCCCTGCACTTTTATTTAACTTCAAATTAGCACCATTAGCACTAAATTTGTTTCCTGTTAAATTCAAAGCCCCAATAGCATCCATAAAGTCATGCAACTGGTTAGTAGCGCCAAAAGAAGGAAGACCTATATTGTTTACTACATTTATATTTAATTTATTAGAATGAATTACAGCACCTAAACTAATTAAGTCACGTTCTTGAGATGTCGTAAAAGGAGTAGCTTGTTCTACTACTAATCCATACTCATCAATGGCTACATAAGTTATTATCGATGTATTTAAGTAAGCTGGAGTTATCCCCCCTATTGGAGAAGCAATCACTTCCTTTAGAACAGGTGAGCTAGCATTATCAAAATTAGCAATTAAACCAACCAACGAAGATATGTCGTACTTTGTGTTATCTGTATTTATTGTTATATGACCCCCAGAAATCAATCCAGTAGAAATCTTATCAAAAAAAATACTGTTTTGATACCCCATAGTACCATCAGATGACTGAACAGTTATCCTTTCAGCTGTAGTGTCTTCATTATTCGTTATCGTAATCCCTTTATCAAATATAGCGCTCATTGTCTTGTTTTTATTAAGATTGCATTCCTGTTATTTGTACATCCGCATTTACTAATGCGTCTCCTAAAATTGTAACTACATTATCAACTATCGTCCATTCAGCAGTTTCATATCTAATACCTCTATCGACAAAAATAATTAATGGTATAGCCCCTACCGGTATTGTAAAAATATTTGTACTTTGATTAGTAAATGTCTCTTTATATACTCCACTAAAGAAACTGTTGATAGTAGGCTTGTTTAATATAGTTGCTTTGCTAGAAGGATCTGAGCTATTCCAATCTGGATTTACATTTACTTGCGCTCCTGTTTCGATTCCATCTAATTTAGCCTTATCGCTTACTGAGAATGTTGATATAGCTACAGATTCTAATTTTTGCTGAGACTCATTAACTCTTATGAATTGACCGTCTCTACCAAAGTAGCTGAAAGTATCTAACAATTCATCAAACCTATCCACACCTACTCCCCCTGAAGAAGTCCCAAGACCATAGAAGAATCCTGCGTCAATTAAACTTACCCATAAATCATTTATGGAAGTAGGAACGTGAGAAACTCCTGTTATAATTGTAATGTCGCTATAAAGTATATTCTGCTTAAGGATTAAGTTAGCACCATTAGCAGTCTTAAAATTACATAAATTTCCAATAGTAGTCAACCTATTTTGCTCTGATATGATAGGAACTCCACCATCTAATACCAAAGAAAAAAAATTGCCAGTTTGTTTTGTTATTACTAAACTCATAATTTCATTATGTAAAGATTAACGATATATGGCTGCATATTGTTGTGTGCTAATCCGCCACCTGTCGACGTACTTGTTATTGTTGATGTACCAGCAGGGTCAGGGAGAGTTCCTCCTCCACTACCGGCTGAAATTAACTTGGCTTTTATCGTATGAGAATGTGAAGGAATTTCAGGAACAGTTAATACGTGTTCAGCTTCTCCGCCAATAGCTCCTAAGGTAGAATACCCTAAACCGTACCCAACACCTACTCTACCTGCTAGGTTATCAGTACCGTTGTTGCCATTACATATCGCCCAACCTAGTCTAAGGTTTTTTCCAAGACCATTAGATTCGAAATTGTCTGTTAAGTAAGCTAAATCACATTTAACTCTTTTTATATCTCCACTTTGAGACAGATTTAACTGAACATAATCCAATATAGCTTGCTCTACCTCTCTATGTTTAGATGCAGGTATAGTTGTTCCGCTTGCTAGATTATTGTTTATTAAATCGCTTATTTCAGTGTATGTCATTTCTATGTAATTTTATAATCAGATCCATAATCCACTCCACTATAATCAGGTGTGCCAAAAAATGTCTTCCCAGTGTTAGGGGATAACTTGAAATCGAAGCTTCCGAAATTCTCTTGAGACACTTTTGACTCTAATTCTATAGCTTCAAAAAGAGAATACCTATCGTTATTGACATATAGCACAGCACTTTCTAATAGGTAAGTAAAGTTAATTAATACCGACTTAGACAACATCTCTGTTCTGAATATGTCTATCTTGCTTGTCTTTATCGCTTGAGAAACTGTGTTCTTAGTAGATACCTCGTAATATGTGGTTAACTCAGTTTTCTTATCCTCTTCTAAAAACCAAGTCTGTAAGCCTATAGATTGGTAAACATCATCCTTAGAATCTTTGTAGTGAAATTGGCTTGTCTTATGATTCTCAATATCAGTCAACATAAAAGGACTTGAATAAAAAGTATCTCCTATGTTTTGATTTATTTCCAAATACACTAATCGGTAACCAAAATCAAAAGGAACATTAGTTAAAGACCAATATAACTGAGGAGCGCCATCTAAGTCGTTAGTTAAAGAGTCTACAAAGAAATAATTTGTAACATCCGTCTTTGTGCCATTATGCAAATCGATTATATTTACTTGCCAATCCTCGAGGACTATTCCTGATGGTGTGTTAGTTACTTGAATATACTTAGCAGTGCTATTTGGCAGTAGTTGAATCCCTTTGAATATAAATTGCGTGTTTATCTGGCTATTCTTAAAATAGAGTGCCTCTTCTTTTGTTCGAAATATATTTATAAAGGGATTAACTGCCATTGTTATTTTATTAATTTAAGCCATTCTTTTAATTCAGTCAAAGTAGAAGGAACAGCTCCGTTAATAGATACCTCATTCCAATAAACTCCATTGTATAATCTATATCTATTTTGGTCATAAAGATACAGTTTTTGATTTAATATTTCCCAACGTAATGATAATATTCTTGTCTCATTATTAACTAAAATATAATCCGCTTGCGTTTGTATCGTCATTGATATTGGTTCAAATTTCTCTTCTCCTTTTATCTTTAATTCTTTTTCTAACAATGAGTATTCCATAGTTACCGGATACACTTTTACAACTCGTTCAGTGTTGTCTATTGTTCTTATATATCCTCTATCGTTTCTAATTGAATTTTGAAGAGCGATAAAGTCCTCGAAGTAAACATTAGAGAATACTACATCATTATATAACATTGGTGTTAATATTGGGTTAGAAGGCAAGAAATCTGCATTCTCTGTTAATTTAACACCATCGTACTTAGCAGTGTATAACCCATTGTTTTTATACCAAGTATTTCTCAATACATTGTTCTTCCAATAGATATTACAAGTAGCTAAATAAGATTGCCAGTAATTGTAAATATTTCTCATCGCAGAATAGCGTCGATTACTATAACTATTTGCCGCATTAAGGTTTTCTGTTTCTGTGAACCCTAAGTCAGTATAATTTGTAAAAGGAACTATATTTTGATCCAATTCGTAAGTGTATTTTGTTGGTCTATTACCATTTCCACCTGAATTTATAATTCCAACCAATCTAGTCAATTCAAGTGAGTTAGGAGTGACCGAGAATACTCTATAGCTACCAGCATTCTTATCCTCTGGCTGAATAATAAAAATACTATCAACAATTATACCTAAGCTCTCAAAGTTTACGCTACCGTCATTCTTGATAGAAAGCCTATAATTAACTGCATCGAAAGTATGCTGTAAATCTGTAACCTCTGTAAACGTGTTCGTGAAAGTAGTGTTAATAGAGTCAATACAAAATAATGTGTCATCGTCTTGAGATGCTGTTGATTCTGTTATCTCTAATGCTTTTCGTCTAGTAGCTTCTATTAAGAAAGCATCTCGAGTCCATTGAATCTTAGCTTCTTTTTTATTCTCTACGTTCTTATTAAATAATACCCACTTGCTCTCGCCATGAATAGTATCAGCACTATTTAATTCTTCATTTTCTTTTAGTGATTGGTAATTCTCATATATGAAGTTAAACTCATTAACACTGTATTTGGGGTTAAATGTTTTATTCATTGAAGAGAACTGAGTATTATCAAAAAACCCACTTTGAACCGGCTTGTAGAAATCTTGCTCTATTCCGAAAAATACTTTTCCATTGCTGTCTATTTCGTAATCCCCTTTCATCTCAGGCAAGCTATTCTCAATGTCTTCCAAAGACACCTTGAAGCCTTTATCAGTTATACCTCTAAGAAAATTACCATCCAATAATCTATTATCGTAAAACTGACCTAAAGCCTCAAATCGAGGAGCGTTTATATCTAGTCCTGATATTGACTTGATGACTTGACTCATTACATCTACTAATCGCAGCGACTTAGAAATAGAGTTGTAGGCTGTGCTTTCTGCCGAGATAGAAGTGTTAAAGTTTTCTACATAAAGTTCTCCTAACAATTGTTTTCCTGCTAAATCTGTCGAAACCTCAACAAATATCCATATACTCTCGCCTCTATTTAGAAAATCTATTTTTGGATAGAAAGAGCGTTCAACATCAATATCGTTTACACCGTTTGCGAAAAATAATGATATTGATTTTGCTGTCTCTTTAGTAAAACCATAAAGTAATTTTACATATATATTGGCAAATGGATTAGTTCCTAATAGTTTTAACTTTAATTTATTTATAGATATTTTTACATTTACTAGATTATTTTTTGCTGTAACGAGTTTAAAATCGTTAATATCGCTTGATGAACTACTAAAAAAAGAATAAGTGTCTTCTATATTATATTTTGCAAGGTTGCATGGATTTACATACAGTGCATTAAATACGAATACTGTTTTTTGAAAAATACTATCTTCAAGTTGCTTCCAAACGCTTTCTTGCACCACCGGTTTCGCCAATAATAACATATTCTCAGCAACTAGCGGTTGAATAAAATCCCCATCAACATCAACGCTACTCAGTACATCAACCTTAACAGACTTTCTTCTTTTGATTATTTGTAATGCTCCATCTTGAATTCCTTTGCATTTAAAATACTCTAAGTCATCTGTTTCAGCAGTAGCAAAATCTAAGTCACAAGTGTATTTGTTTAATGTATCTACTTCTATTGTTAATACGACTTTAGATTCAAATCCAAATGTTCTATGGTAATATAGCAATTGTTTAAGTTCGTGGTTTCTCATATGAGTAAACTCAAACTGAATATCTCCTCCACTAAATGAAATGTCACGAGCCATTCCCCCTCCATCAGTTCTTTGATTGAGGGAGAATTTTATAGCGTCTGTGCCGAAAATTTCGTCTACTTGTTTTTTTCCGTAGCTATCAGACTTAAAATCTAAATAAAATCGCATCTATTTTAATTTATAATATTATTTAATTCTTTTTGATAGGCTATGCTAGCGTCTACTTCGTTACTGTAAAATCCTAAGTGTTTATCTCTTCCGTTTACGCATATTCTTGACCTCCACTTGTTTTTTATTTTACACCAACAAACACCTGTGTACCTACTACTTGTTTCTTTGTCAACATAACCCTTTGATGTATTTAATCTATTGGTTAAGATTTGTAAATTATCCAATTTATTATTACTTTTGTTTCCATCAATATGGTCAACCACTAATTTTTGACCACTTGGGACATGATTTAAAAAATGAATAGCAACTAATTGGTGAACAGTTCTTATTTTTTGAATCCCATCTTTACATAATCCGATGCAATGGTATCCTCGGCTATTTATGCCCCCCTTTAAAATTATTTCTTTTCCTGACTTTAAACTTTTAACATTTCCTAAATTTGAAACTTGATAGTCTTCGTTGTCAATAATATTTTTCCAATGTTCCATAATATAAAAACAATCCGTTTCATGGTGCAACATTACTAAGGATTGTTTAGATTAATTTCTTTAATTTCTAAAATTGCACTTTTAGAGTTGTAAATATACAAAAAAAATTATTAAATCCTAAAACCAGTTCCACTTACTCGGTTAGCATTCCTTATAGTTTTGTTTCCGTTAGACTCTGTAAACATTGAAAATCCATTCTTATCTATATTCATAGTAGTGGTCTGTATTTTCTTAAAGTGTTTAGCTAAAACCATATCCATTTCTTGAGCAGTCATTCCTCCATTTTGCTTAGAAACATTCATTGAAATTCCTCTGCTCTGAAGCATACTGTGAAGCTCTTTTTCTTGCCATTGCTCAGGAGTGAAAATCTCAGTCCCTTTTGGTAAATTAGTAACGACATCACGACCACTATATTGTGATACTTTTCCATCTGGAGTAACAACTGTTTCAACATAGTTAGATCCACCACCATCATTAATCATCGCTAAACCTCCATCGTGAACACCACCATCAAAATACTGAGGTATTTCTGAAGCTGCAACAACGCCTAATTCTATAAGACCTAATGCGCCAACAGCTACTGATAAAGGTATATTTGGAAGAGCTTCTACGACAGCAGATGCTGTGTTTATTGCTATTTCAAATAACGCTTGCTTCTTTTTAGTTTCGTTTTCTTTTTTTATTAATTTACTCCTTTTTTCTGAGTACTGTTGCTCTATTCTTTCTTTAGCAGAAGCGCTATCTCCAGCATATTTTAAAGCTATTTCTTTTTGCTTATCTAAATTAGCAAATTCTGCATCAAACTTCATTTGGTTTGCTTCTGCAATTATACTTGAAGACTTCATAGCTACTTTTGCGATGTCTTTATAAGTATCTTTCCAAGATTTAACTAATTTTTCTTGTGTTTCTGTAGGAGGCGTGTCTGGTATTGCTATTTTAAAATCAACAAAAAGTCCTTTTTCAATCTGTTTTTTCTTTTCAATTAACTTTTGAATTTGAGCAGTGAATAACGCATATTGCTCTGACGTACTTGAAACAAATTCCCTTTCTTTTTCTAATTGCGAAATATTTTCATTTATCTGTGATAACAATCCGCCTCTTAGTATTAATTCACTTTTAAACTCTTCTGTTTTATCCCTTGTAGCAGAAGAACTTTTTTTATTTATCGATGTGCTACTTTTTACTATGTCTAAATAACTTGCATTTGCATTAAAAACAGATAATAGAACTGCTTCTTCTTTTTTTAACGGATCTAGTTTTTTATTAAGCTCGATACTTGCTAAATTAGTTGCCTTTGCAGATTCGTAACTAGCTCTATTATATTTTTCTAAATTCTTTATTGATTTGTCAGGATTTAACTGAGCTTGCATTTCAGCAAAACCTTTTTGAGATATTTTTTCAAATTCAACTTGAGCTTTCATTTGCTCTAATGAATTTTTAGCTAATAACTCCTGAGCAGCTAAAGCTTTTCCTCTAAGTATTAAAGCTGCATTTAATCTTTGCTCTTCATCGGCAGTATCTCCTGCTAATATCTTTTGAGAGCTTAGTTTACCTAGATAATCAGGATATCTTTCTTGAAGTTCTTTTACCGCACTTAACCTTTCTTTCATTGTTAAAGTTAAATTTTTGGCTTTTTCAAATAGTATTTTACTAAGAGATATTTCTTCTGATTGATATTTAGATAGTACATTTAAGGCTTCTTTTTCAGCAGAAGCTTTTTCTTCTATAGCTTTTTTCTCTAATTCTAAAGCAACTTTTCTTTTACTAGAACCAGTTATAGAATCTACTATCTTAGCGCCATATATAGTAAGTAGAGTAACTCCAACACTAAGAGCTGTTTGCCAAGAAAATAAAGCTCCTGCTACGCTATTTAATACTGACTTAGCCTTTCCGCCAGTAGCTATTAATTGTTTATTAGCCGAATTTAAATTGTTTATCTCATCAACCAATATAGGTATATTATTGGAAATAGCCATAAATCCAGTCTGCATACTATTTGCAAAAGCCGGTGCCTCTCTTGTTAACTGATTGACAGAGTTAGATAGCCCATTCCATCCACTAGCGTAATTACCAACACTTCTTGTATGGTTTCCGAGTTTTGAGTCTATAGCCTTCAACTCATCAGCTAATTTATTAACTGCTGCCGCCTCTTTCAAGAACACAGCGCTTGTTGAGCCATGGACTGCTCCTAATTCTTTTGCAGCTAATACTGCTTTTTTGTACTCAGCGTCTTTCTTTTGATATGCGTTATAGCTGTCGTTAACAGCTTTAGCTTCTAATGTAGCTAGTCTTAATTGCTCTCTTACAGCTGCCTGCTCTTCTAATAATGTTTTTTGACCATTGCCTCTAGCTCTGGTTAATTCGGTGTATTTAGCTTGTAATAATTGAATACTAGCAGCTAATTTCTTGTTCAAATCTGATTGAGTAGCTATACTTGCATTTACATTTGCATTATTAGCTCCATTAGTAGCGCCTCCTGATGGAGTGTTAATTCCTCCTATCTGACCACCTAGGGATATTGCGTTTTTAGATATAGCTAACATTTTAGCATCAACCTCGTTAAGCTTCGCTATCAAGGAAGCTAATTGATCCATAGCTTGTTGAGCTACTACTAAGTCTATTGCATTTGCCATATTATTTCTTATTTTCTTCTAACATTTTACATATCTCAATCCACTCTCTAAGCGTAATCTCTTTAGGGTTTAATTTATAAGAATA
>Ga0208160_1001246_pt1 | contig 10952 bp, 10 predicted proteins | sample CB_VirMetaG_FD_184536 | JGI IMG/M metagenome (GOLD analysis project Ga0208160, IMG submission 184536) | Freshwater to marine saline gradient viral communities from Chesapeake Bay - CB_1504_1 Viral MetaG (SPAdes) (version 4) | ecosystem: Environmental > Aquatic > Marine > Coastal | place: USA... | reverse complement strand
GTTTACTACTGTGCATCTTTCGGTGCAACTAGAATGGAAGAAGAAAAAGTTGTTGAAATCCAAGCATACGAAGCATAATCATAAAGGAGAATAATTATGGCTAATGGAACTAATTACCAATTAAGCGAAAACACTCCTAAGGATATGGTTGATGTATCGCAATGGGGTGGAAAGTTAAGAGTACAGTACGACACTTACGAAGCATCTTCTTTAGCTGCTGGAACTATTTCAGTTGCTAAATTACCAAAAGGTGCAATCGTATATGATGTAGTATTACACGCAGACGACATGGGAACAGCTACAACTGCTACTGTGGGTGATGCGAGTGATCCAGACAGATTTATAACATCTGTTGATACTGCATCTTCTGCTACTTTAACTAGATTGAATGCTATCGCTGGTTTTGGTTATGAATATTCAGATGCGTCTGACATAATCATTACTACGACTGGTACTTCAACTGGTACTTTCAAAATAGCAATATTCTATGTTGTAGAATAATCTATTACTTAGATGGGGGAGCAATCCCCCATCTTTCTTATGAAACAAATAAAAGATTTAAAAACAATATTACATTTTAAAAAAGGGGATTATGTTTACAGATATGTTCTAGTAGACAGATTTAAGAATACTTCTAAAGTACATTATGGTTTTGATTCAAAACTAGAAAGAACTGAACACGAAATATTTGCATTAGAAGATAATAGAAAACTCAGAAGAAAGTATATTATTAAAAATGACAACAAGTGACTTTGATCCTAGAAATTTAGGATTGTATAAAGAACCTAAAGATTTATTGCATTTTCAATGGCAAGACGATACTAAGGTATATAGATATGCTTTAGTTGAAATTATTGACGAAAAAGATATTAATAGTAGAACCAAGCAGAAAAAAGATGAGTTGCAATTAACTCAAAAAGAAATATGGAGTAAGTATGGCATCAGTAGTAGATATTTGTAATGGAGCATTAAATCAACTTGGTGCATCCACAATCTTAACTTTGACAGAAGATTCTAAGAATGCAAGGCTTTGCAATGCAAGATATACCCAAGTAAGAGATTCAGTATTTAGATCTCATCCATGGAATTGTTTACAAAAAAGAGTTCAACTTGCAGCAGACACAGATACTCCAGCTTGGGGATTTACCAAACAATATACTTTACCTTCAGATTGTTTAAGAGTTTTAACTATACTTGATTATGATGCAGATTATAAAATTGAAGGTAGAAAAATTTTAACTGATAATTCTACTATGAAAATACTTTACATTGCAAGAATTACAGATCCAAATGAATACGATGAATTATTAAGAGAAACATTATCAGCTGCACTTGCGGCAGACATTGCTTATGCAGTAACAAGTTCTAATCCAACAGCTTCTAATATGTATAATTTATTTAAAGATAAATTAAAGGAAGCAAGATTTGTAGATGCCACTGAAGGTCAAAATCAAAATCCAGAAAAAGGTATGGCAGATGTTGTTGGTGCTGATACATTTATTAATTCAAGGTTTTAATTAATGGCACGAGTTGCAGTACAATTAACCAATTTTACTGGTGGTGAATTATCACCTAGACTTGATGGTCGTAATGATCTAGCTAAATATTCCACAGGATGTAAGACATTAGAAAACATGATTGTCTATCCTCATGGTAGTGCAGCAAGAAGAAGTGGCACACAATATGTAGCTGAAGTAAAAGATAGTTCTAAAGAAACAAGACTTATTCCTTTTGAGTTTAGCACGACACAAACTTACATACTTGAGTTTGGTAATCAATATATAAGATTCTATAAAGACAATGGTCAAATATTATCGGGTGGTTCAGCTTATGAAATAAGTTCACCATACTTAGAAGCAGAATTGTTTGATATTAAATTTGCACAATCTGCGGATGTTATGTACATCTGTCATCCTAATCATGCAGCAAGAAAATTATCAAGAACAGGTCATACTGCTTGGACACTTACTGAAGTTGATTTTCAAAATGGTCCATTCATGGATCACAATATTTCTACTACGACATTAACACCTTCTCATACCGCAGTTGGATCTAGTGGTAATTTAACATTATCTTCTACCACTGGTGTTAATAATGATCAAGGTTGGTTATCAACTGATGTCGGAAGATTAGTACATTTTAAAGATGGTCATTATAAAATTACCTCAGTAACCTCTACAACAGTTGCAGTAGCTACATCTATTAATGCTCCTTCTTCTAGTTCCGCAGATACAGATTTTGCTTTAGGATCTTTCTCTGACACCACAGGTCATCCTTCTTGCGTAACCTTTTTTGAACAACGATTGGTATTTGCCGCAACCTTATCTCAACCGCAAACATTATTCTTTTCTGTTTCTGGAGATTATGAAAACATGGATGATAACTATCATGGTACAGTAGCAGATGATGATGCTATCATTTATACGATTGCATCAAACCAAGTAAACGCAATTCGTTTTATGACAGCAACAAGAACTTTAATTATTGGTACAGCTGGTGGTGAGTTTGCAGTTAGTGGTGGTGGTACAGATATTGCAATTACTCCTACAAATATTCTAATTAAAAAACAATCCAACAATGGTGCTGCAAATGTAGACGCACTTGCTGTTGGCAACGCAACTTTATTTTTGCAAAGAGCTAAAAGAAAATTAAGAGAACTTGCTTACAACTTTGATGTAGATGGCTATGTAGCTCCAGATCTTACCATCCTTGCCGAGCATATTTCTGAAGGTGGATTCAAACAACTATCTTATCAACAAGAACCTAATCAAATTATTTGGTGTGTTCGTAACGATGGTCAACTTATTGGACTTACTTATCAAAGAGAACAAGAAGTAGTTGCTTGGCATAGACATATATTTGGTGGAACATTTAGTAGTGGTAACGCAGTATGCGAAAGTGTAGCAACTATACCTACTGACAACTCTGAATATCAAACATGGGTTATTGTTAAAAGAACAATCAATGGAAGTACAAAGAGATATATTGAGTATATGCACAACTATGATTTTGATGAAACAGATGATACTTCATTTAATTTTTTAGATTCACAATTAGAATATGATGGTGCAGCTGCTACAACTATTTCTGGATTATCTCATCTTGAAGGTCAAACAGTTTCAATATTAGCGGATGGTGCAACTCATCCAAATAAAACTGTAACCTCTGGTGAAATAATTTTAGATCGATCTGCAGAAAAAGTTAAAGTTGGATTAGGATATACTTCTTTACTACAAACTATGAGACTCGATTCTGGTTCGCAAGATGGTACATCACAAGGTAAAACAAAAAGAATATTTGATATTACTATAAGACTTTATGAATCGATTGGTGTAGAAGTTGGACCAGATTTAAACAACATGGAACGAATACCATTTAGATCATCTGCTAATCTTATGAATAGTGGTGTTGGAGTATTTACAGGAGATAAAGAAGTAGAGTTCAGAGGTAATTATGAAACTGATGGATTTATCTTTGTTAGACAAGATCAACCTTTACCTTTGACAATATTATCTTTATATCCAAGATTACAAACAAACGATGGATAGAATACTTAATATTGTAAAGTATAAAGGAGAACATGGTCAATATATTATGAAGCAAAAAATGAACCATGTATTAATGGATAAAGATATGGAGTTTGATGGAAATCCAATGAATTTAGAACAAGATAATTTAGCATTTACTGGAATGATTAATGGTAAACCTATTTTTGCTGCAGGTATGAAAATTATTTGGAATGGTGTTGCAGAGGGTTGGGTACTAGCAACTAAAGATGTTTTAGATCATCCATTGCTTGTAGCACGAGCTATTAAGAAAGATTTTGCAAGAATAGCAAAAGAAAATAATATCAATAGAGTTCAAACTGCTGTAAGAGCTAACTATACAACTGGTTTAAAATTTGCTAAATGGTTAGGATTAGAGGAAGAAGGATTAATGAAAAAATTTGGTTTTGATGGTTCAGATCAATATATGTATGCGAGGATATTCTAATGGGATGGCAGATGGCAGTAGTTGGTGCAATAGGTGCTGCAACAGTATCACAACAAGGTAAGATTGGTAAATTTAATGAATCTGTTAATAATCGTAATGCAGAAGTTTTTGAACAAGAAGCAAAACAAATAGAAAAAAAAACTGAGTTTGACATTGCTAGATTTGATGAATCTTATCAAAAATTAAAAGGTCAAGTAGAAGTAAGTCTTGCTAAATCTGGTGTTGTTGCTGGACAAGATACAGGATATAGAATAGCCGCAGCTAATGCTAGAGAAAAATATATGCAAGAAAATATTATGAGATATAATTCTCAAGTTGCTCAATCTCAAAAAATTGAACAAGCAAATTTTGCAAGAATCAATGCTCAAATGGCAAGAGAACAAGCAAGACTTTCACAATATCAAACTATAGGTTCTTATGGATCAAGTTTGTTATCAATGGGTAATTTTGGTGGTGGTAAATCATACAGTAAAACATATACTGGATTTGGTCAAAGTGGATATGGTAGAGATCCTGGAGATATAATGTAATGCCAAAAATTCCTACATTTACAACTGAAGCAACAATTACAGAACAAGTTGGATCTGTTAAATCTAATATTCAAATGAGTTTAAATCAAACTATAGGAGCTACTTTAGCTCCACTTACTAAAGAACTTGTAGATTATAAGGTTAAGCAAAAAGATTTTGAAAATAAAACAGAAGCTCTAAGATTAGAAAATGATTTTATTAGAGATATGCAATCAGTTTATGATGAAGCTGGAAATTTACAAAATGAAGAACAAGCTCAATCTATTCTTAAAAATAAATCTAATACCTTAATTCAAAAATATTCTAATTTAGCAAGCAACAAAAACACACAAAACTTATTTAATAATTATGCTTTATCTGAAGTGCAAAAAGGAATTGCCAGAACAAGTACAGCAGTTCAAAAAAATACTTTAATAGCATTAGATACTTTAGTTAATGAAAAAAAATCAAGATTAATGATTACCGCTTTAGATGTTAAAGGTGGATTTGATTACGATGTTTTAGGTCAAGATTTAACAAATTTATATTCCACTCATTACAAAGGAAAAGTTTCTGATGCTATTTTAAATAGTATGATTGCAGGAATACCTAATGAAATTCAATTTTTAAAAGCAGAAAAAATGATTTCTGAATCTCCTAGACAAGCATTATCTATGTTAATGAATGAAAAAGATTTTGAAGGATTAAATTATGAATCAAGAAAAATATTAATAGAAAAAGCTAAAATTACCATAGCACCTATGATTAAACTTGAATATGATGATCATATTGCAAAAATTGCAAAGGGTAAAGAAAGTTCTTTTGATATGAAAACTGCATCTTTAGTATTACCAACAAAAACAGTTAATGAAATGATTGCAGCAGAAACCCTAAATAAAGATCGTGCAGCAAATAATGCTGTACTTCTTAATGCATCATTATCAACAACTAATGAAATTGCAGAAAATTTTATAAAAGAAGGTTATGATTTACACGGAGAAATAAAAGGTCAAGAAAATGAATTATATATTAAAAATATAATTAAAGAAAAAAAAGAAGCATTAAAATCAGATCCTGTTGGTTTTATAAAAACATTTGATAATGAAATAGAGCTTGCCTATCAAAAACTAGAATCAGAAACAGATCCTATTCTTTTAAAAAATAAAAAATCAGAAATAATAGAAATGGTTATTAAAAAACAAAGAGATTTAGAAATACCAGAATCTTCTATTAGAGTTGCAAGTAATGAAGAAATAGAAAAAATTAAAACAACATTAACAGATCCAGAAACTTCAGCTCAAGACAAAATGAATTTTATAATGTTTACACAAGATATGTATGGCAATGAAAATATGGGTAAAGTTTTAAATCAATTAACAGATTTAAAACTTCCAAGTGATTACATGGTTGCTTTAAGTACAAATAGTATGGAATTAAAAAAAGATATTTTTTCTTCAAGCACACAAGATTTACAACAATTAGAAAATTTAGTTAAAGACAGAATAGGTGAAGGTGAAAAATTTAATTCTATAAAGAAAAAACTTGTAAAAGAAATGGAAAGTTATGAAAATGTTCTTGAAATTCAACCAGAAGGATCAATAGATAAAACTGAATTAATTAAAAATATAGAAGATACTATTTATAAAGCGGCATTATACAGAATGAAATATAAACAAATGGATATGAGTGAAGCAGTTACATCTGCATCAAAAGAATTTTTAAGAGATTACAGAATACCTGCTTCCGAAACTTATATGATACCAATAGATATTAATGGAAAAAGAACTAATCCAATTTTATTAGAACAAAAATTAGAAGCAGTTTTATTACATATAGAAACTACAGATTATATAGATAAATTTATGGGTGAAGATGGTTATATGCATTTTGCTGAATTTGCAGGAGTAGAAAACTTAACTGAAGAACAAGTAAGGAATAGAGTTTTATCAACTATTAAAAATAATAGCACTATTTTAAATAATAAAGATTTAACAGGTGCTATTGTTTATGCAGATTTTGCAAATGGAAAATATCCTATTGTAAATGCAAAAGGTGATAAAATAGAAATTTACTTTACACCTACTGAAAATAACAAAGGTATTATGAGTACAGAATTAAAATATCCAGTAACAGGAGAAGATATTATTTTAGTAGATGAAAGCGATGGGTTAGATTATTTAGATTCTAGTCTCATTATTGATGAAAATCAAAACATAGGTAAAGAAAGTATTACATTAGGAAGTGCAGTTGATACTGTTGGTGATTTAACTAAGGAATGATCTAAATGATAAATTTTGGATTAGGTACATTTGAACCATCTGAACAAGAAATAGGTTCTTTATATAATCAAACTAAAAGTGGTTTTTGGGAAACTGCAGGTGCAACATTTATGAATGCATGGAATTATAATCCCACATCTTCTGTGTTTAGATCTGTAGAATATACTCAAGCATATCAATCAAGTAGCGAATATTTAGATAGAGATTTTTTAAATAAAGAATATGGAGATCTTGGTTTAGTTTTTGAAAAAGATACTAGAGCAGGTTTAGTTGATTACTTGGTAGAAAGAAAAAAATTAGAAAATGAAAGAGCAGATGTTATTGCGAGAGGTCCACAAGGTAAACTTGCTAGAAGTTTTTTCTTTTTAGAATCTCTTGGTACAAGTTTTTTAGATCCTATAAATGTTGCTGCATCTTTTGTTCCAGTTGTTCGTGAAGCAAGATTTGCAAATATGGTAGCAAGATCTGGTAAAAATGTTGCTAGAATGAAAAAAGGTTTTATTGAAGGTTTTGTTGGTAATACTGCAGTTGAACCACTTGTTTATGGTGTAGCAAAATCAGAACAAGCTAATTATGATGCTTATGATTCTTTTGCAAATATAGCTGTAGGTGGATTTATAGGTTCAGCAGCTCATGTTGGGTTTGGTAGAATTGGTGATTTTATTGCGGAAAAAAGAGGTAAACCAAATATTTATCAAAAACTTGCTGCAATATCTCCAGAAAATCAACAGGCATTATTAAGATATTCTGTTGGTAAAGTTATAAAAGGAGAAAAGGTAGATACTGGAAATCTTATAGTTGAAAAAACTAGAATAGGTGATGAAAGATTAAATAAACTAGAAGATCAAATTAATGAATATAAAAGTTTATATAAAAACTCTTTAAATAATGGTGATAAAAAATCAGCAAAAGTTTATTTGCAAAACTTGAGAAATTTACAAAAAACAGAAAGAGATTTAATTGAAGCTAAAAGAAAAGCAAATGATGAAGCAAAACTTCAAGAACAAAAAGAAGGTATTAATGCTAATAATAAAAAAACATTTATTGAAGAAGATTTAACAATAAAAGAAAAAGTAACTTCTGAAATAGAATCAGAAGCAGAAAATATTAATGCATCAATTAAAGTTAGACAAAAACAATTAGAAATTAAAGATGAAGATATTGATGTAGTACCTGGAATATCTGAGAGTAAAATTGAAATAGAAAAAATAAATAATAATATAAAAAATAAAACAAAAATAAGAGAAGCTATACAAGCTGGAACTTATTGTACTAAAAGGAATAGTTAATGGCAGATATAAAAAAATTATCTAAATGTTTTCAAGAAGTAAAAAGATTAACAGGTGATCTTATATCTGATGAACAAATTAATGAAATTTTAGATGAAGCTAAAATAAAAATTAATGAAAGTAAATTTGAAAAATCACAAATTAAAACAGATGAGATTTTAGCAAAAGAAATTATTGATAAATTTGAATATGAGCAAGCATTAAAAAAAAGAAATTTAGCCGATAATAATATGAAGGCTATAGATGTTTATCAAAAAATTATAGATGCAGTAGATTTATCTGCTGCGTCTGGAGTTAAATTTAAATTAACACCAGAAGAAGCTGTTTCAGCTGTACTTGTAGGTAATCAAAAATTTTCTAAAATTGCTAGAGATTCTATTGGATCAAGACAACAAACATTAGAGGAAATGTATATAACTAAATTTTTTAAAGAAATTAATGACATATCACCTACTGCTTGGGATTCTTTTAGTTCTGGTAAAATGGATTTAGAAATAGAAGATGAAATAAGAGGTTTAGTTTCTGGTAATGCAGAAGCTGCTAAGATTGCTAAAGCCTTAAAAAAAGTACAAGAAGATTTGAGAAGTCAATTAAATGATCTTGGTGCTAACATAGGTCAAATAGATGATTGGATTACAAGAATGTCTCACAATATAGAAAAAATGGCTAGAGCTGCAAATGGTTCTAAAATTATTGGTGATCATAGAATAGCATGGAGAGAGTACATTAAACCAAGATTAGATTTAAAAAGAAGTTTTCCAAATGTAAATGATACTAAAGAAATAGATAAAATTTTAGATAGTATTTTTGATAGCTTTATGTCTGGTGATCACATGAAGCATGATGGTGCTGGAAGTATTTTTGGTACTAAAAATGTAACTAACAGATTAAATTCATCAAGAGTTTTACATTTTAAAAATTCAAAAACCAGACAAGAATATAGTGTTAAGTTTGGCGAACCTTCTTTAAAAGAAAATGTATTAGGTGTTATAACTACTAGCACAAGAAATATTGCTTTAATGCAAACACTTGGAACTAACCCTAAAGACACTTTAGAAAAAATTTTAGCTTTGTTAAGAAAAAAATATAAAAGCGAAGATCCTAAACAAATTAGTAAATTAAATTTTAAAAATTTTGAAAATCAATTTAAAGAAATAGATGGAAGTATTAATGCTATTGCTAATGATGTGGCAGCAAAAGTGGGTATGGTCGTTAGATCGACAGGAGCAATGGCTAGATTAGGTATGACTCAAATTACATCAATCGGAGATATACCTCAATATATGGGTACTACAAACTTTCAAGGCAGAGGATTATTAACAGGTTTATTTGAAGCTCTTACAGGATTATTTAATGCAAATGATAGAGCTGCAATGGAAGTATTACAAATAGTAAGTAATTCTTATTCTGCTACAGCTTATAGAGGTAATGTTTATGCAGCAGGTAATGATAGTTGGGGTAAAATGGGTGAACTACAAAATACTTTTTTTAAATGGAATGGTTTAAATGGATGGGTTTCAAGACTAAAAAGCTCTATGATACTTGGATTATCAAGACATTATGGAATGCTAACTGAAACAAAATTTTCAAATTTAGATTTAAGAGAAAGAAATTTTTTAACTTTGTATGGTATTGATGAAGGTAAATGGGATATGCTTCGTTCAGTTAAAACTTTAGCAGTTGATAATAAAAAATATTTAACAGCTGAAGGTGTTGATGGTATTGCTGATGAAACAATAATCAAATATGTTGGTAGAAAATTATCTGAAAGAGAAATAAGAAATTTTAAAAAAGATTTAGAATTGACTTGGAGAAATGTTTTAGTGGATCAAGGTATGCATGGATCTCCAGAACCAGATGCTGCAACTAGAGCAATTATGAATCAAGGTTTAGAGAAAGGTACTCCAATGGGAGAAACTATTAGATTTGTTATGCAATTTAAAGGTTTTCCAATAAGTATGTGGAAAAAAATTATTGGTAGAGAATTATATTCTTATGGAGCAGACGAAGGAAATCTACCAATGCTTAAAGGTTTATCAAATCTTTTAATAATGGGTACTATTTTTGGATATATATCAATGTCAATTAAAGATATGATAAGAGGAAGATCTCCTAGAGATCCTAAAAAACCAGGTGTTATTTTGCAAGCATTTGCTCAAGGTGGTGGTGGTGGTATTTATGGCGATTTCCTAATAAGCGAAATTCAAAATGAATATGGCAATGGTATATTTGAAACTGCTCTTGGACCAACAGCTTCAGATATTAAAAAGTTTTTTGATATGGTTCAATCTATGAATGATCCAAAAAAAGCAGGTAAAAAATTTTACGAATTAGCTGAAGGTCATACACCTTTTTTAAACTTATATTATACTAAAGCAGCATATGATTATTTAATAGGTTATCAAATTAAAGAATTTTTAGATCCAGGATATTGGGAAAGAATGAAGTCAAATCATAGTGAAAAAAGAGGTCAAACATATTATATGAAACCAGGTTCAATAGTTCCAGATTTTAATCAATAAAAAGTAGAAAAAATGATTAAAAAAGAATATAAACAAGAATATTTATTTACAAAACCATCAACATTGTTTAAAGGTTTTTAATATATGACAATATCATCTACAACAGTAAAGAACTCATATTCTGGTGATGGTTCTACCACTACCTTTAACTATACATTTAAAATTTTTGCTAACTCTGATCTTCAAGTTATTATTAGAGATGCTTCAGCTACTGAAACAGTAAAAACTTTAACTACACATTATACTGTTACTGGTGCAGGTTCTGCTTCTGGTGGAACTGTAGTATTTACTGCTGGTAATATTCCATCAGCTACAGAAACAGTTGTGTTGAGAAGAGCAGTTCCGCAAACACAAGCAATC
>Ga0208160_1001240_pt1 | contig 10993 bp, 34 predicted proteins | sample CB_VirMetaG_FD_184536 | JGI IMG/M metagenome (GOLD analysis project Ga0208160, IMG submission 184536) | Freshwater to marine saline gradient viral communities from Chesapeake Bay - CB_1504_1 Viral MetaG (SPAdes) (version 4) | ecosystem: Environmental > Aquatic > Marine > Coastal | place: USA... | reverse complement strand
CAAAGAGATAAACTCCAATCCCTCGTTTTTATTTGACAAATGTGTATCCATAATCCCTCTCCCATACTTCTAACATTCTTTCGTCCCAAGTACCCGTATTCCAACCACTTCCACGATCATCGTGTGTTAGATAAGTGATGGTATATTCTTTCGTGTCTGGGTAAGTTTTAATAATCACAGCGAAAACACTTGTGTCTGATGATTTCGCATTTGCAACGATTAGTGTTCCTACCTTATGTTTCATTTACTTTCTCCAAATCCTGAAGTAAAGACCTTCTTTCTTTTCCATCACTTAGATTAGTTACATTGTAAATGAAGACCCTGTTTTGGTCATCAAAAGGGTGAGCATCTATTTTACTAATGTATCCTATTGTTCCTTTTGGGATTCCTATCCTCGCTCTTTTGTTTTTAACCAAGTCACCGACTTTCATTTAGAATCTCCAAGTTGTATGGAAAACAAACCTCGGGTTTGGGTCTACCATATAACTCAAGTTTATCAAATCGTTGGACCAACCAAATACTTCCTTCATAAGTCCAATCCAAAGGTTCCAAAAGGATTGCAAGTTGTTTGCCGCACAGTTCTGTTTTCACCCACACTAAGTCACCGACATTCATTTACAATCTCCCAACTCTTTGGTTTCCAGTTTCTAATACTAAAATAACAATCCTCAAACTCGTGATGCCAAAAGTGGTAGTATTTCTTTGTTTTTCCAAGGAAGACAACATGCTGTCCCGTTTTAATGTTCCTAACTAAATCACCGACTTTCATTTAGTAACTCTACTCCGTTGATACACCAACCATATTTGTCCTCCAACCATTCCAGAATAACATAAATGTCCTTCTCTTCATAGTATTCACGGCAAACTTCCGCTGATAAAATAACGACTTCCGGCAAATCATCTGGTCCGTCCCAATCAACCTTTACTGGAAAACCTAAACTCATTTTGTACTCCCGCACTTAAAGATTCCAACGACTTGTGCCTTTGTTGAGACATATTGGTATGCTCCCTTATTGTAAGCAGGAGCGGTACACTTCGCTTTGTAATCCTTCTCTTTTTGAGCATGGACTTGCCCGCAATCAAGGCAGGACAAGTAACCCAAATCATATCGTTTTTTATTGTACTCTTCACCGCAAAAATGACAAATAGCAAAATCCATTGTCCTACCTCCATCGCCCAAACAAGTTAGGACGGAATGGTCCAAAGTCAAGGTCAAGGCAACCCGTTAATAACTCTACACTTGTCCTTTTCCAATAACCAAAAACCATCACGGGTGCCTGGGTATCCACTATCGTTAGCAATCGCAAGTACCGATGCCCCTTGTGTATTCAGCGGAAACTGAGGTTTCGCCCACACATAAGTGTCGTCCCTATCCCGCAAAATCACAAAGCAAATCTTATTATCTTCTGTCCAATGGTCAATAAACTGTGAATCAAACCAATAAGAATACTCAACAAGATCACCGACTTTCATGATGACACCACCTCACAACCACTCTTGACTAACCATCCGATTTTACCATTAGTTAGAAGGACTTTGACGGTGCTGCCCTTTTCGTTTATCTGTAGAACAACGGAGAGGTCGCTGGGTGTCTGACAAGACCTAACTAAATCACCGACTTTCATGACACCACCACCAGTTCCTCTTTAGATTCAGCAACACCCCATTTCCATTCATTATCATAATGATGCTGGTTAAACCACTTTACGAAATAATAACTTGGGTTTTCATCCACAATAACACCTAACCAGTCACTAACATTATGACCACCATAAACGGCAGCGATACGATTTTTCGCTGCTTCTTCGCTGTATTTAACCAAATCACCGATTTTCATTTAGAACCTTCCAACTGCTTTTGTAGTCGTTTTCATCATGTGGCTTACCTTTGCTGGGATTTATGTATCTCAAATACAAATCGCCATCGCCATCAAATCCAGTAATAACTGCTAAGGTGTTGTACTTATTACCTTTTCTTGCTGGGTGAATATCTCTAACCAAGTCGCCTACTTTCATCCTACTACCTTCATGTTTGCGGGAGTCCCTTTCCTCAGTTCCCTTTCAAAATCCTCGTATTCCACCGAACAATGTTCGCTGTCTCCCCAATAACCAAGACCACTACCAGTCACAGATTTCAGAAGGAAAACAACATCTTGAATCGGACTTGAGTCCAAGTTCCTTTCATAGCGATTGTATCCCATATAACCATCTGGTTTCTCATGGAAATACTTTTCCAACCATCGCCAAGTAGGTCTGCGTTTTTCAGTAACAATCTTCGTCACATAAGCGATAGTAGTGGTTCCCGTATTGCCATAAGATGGTGTGTAAGAAATCAAAGAACCAACGGCAACTCCGTTTTCTTTCATCTCTTTTAGTCGTTCCTCAATAAAGTCCCTGCCAACCATGTCGTAGATAACCTTGTCTACTTTCTTATAGTTGCAACTCCGTTTATTGTGTCCCTGCTCTCCACAATAAGAACACTTGCGATTCTTAACTGCTTCTTTTTGCCTTTCAACAAGATTCTTTGCCCATTGTTCACCATTTTCTGCTGCTTGTTTAATCTCAGGGCAGTGGTTTTTAGTGTGTCCTCTTTGGTAACAATGACGACACATTGGACTTTGACGGTAGTTTCCCATTTTATTCTCCGTGTAAAAAGTTAATCGTGGTTTCCCATCACCACAAACAAGATAGGACGGAATAGTCCCATGTCAAGGTCATCCTAACTGACTGATTAGAAAGGGATGCTTGCAACGGTCAATATGTTTTTGTCTTCATCTCGACTAATGTTATACTCGTATTCAAAGACAGTCAGTCCAGCATCCTCAAACCATTTCAGATAGTAACCCCACCTATCGCCTTCATCTTCTCGTTGAGAGAAATCAAACTCCTTAACATCTGTAATGATTCCAAGACATTCGTAACTGATGTCGTAAATCAAATCGCCTACTTTATACTTCATGATAACTTCCTATAAATCTTAATGCCTTCCGGTGTCTCAGTTGAGATAGGGTCAGGGTCGGCAAAGTTCTCAAACCCTATAAACCAATGGACTTTATAAACTGGACCTTCAATCACTTCATCGTTTGGAAGGATTAGTTCGGGCAAAATATCAAAGATAAAACCTACTGCCCCATCACTATCATCTGTAATCAAATCGCCTACTTTATACTCTGTGGTAGTCATAGTGTTTATCTCCAGTGGTATAGAACACTCGCTTAACCCCAACAAATCTCAATGCTTGTTCACACATAGGACAAGGTTTAGACATTCGCCAATCACAATCGTTATTGATTCTGACGACATAGACATCTGCTCCCTGTGTAGCAGAACGAGGCAGACCCAAAATCGCTGAGATTTCAGCATGTTGGGTTGCTGGTCCCTTGTCCATATGCCTAAACCTTTGTCCAAACTGGCAGTGATTAGACTTGTTAAATCCAAAAGATACAACGGAACCACCTTTTACAACAACTGCTCCATGTCTCAGTTTGCCGTAACTGCTTTCCATTGCTGCCCTTTTTGCTAAATCAAAATATCGTTTTTTGGTTTTACTTAGTTTCCTAATCCTTTTCGGACTAATCTCCATAGGGCGACTCCCCATTGATAAGGTCCATCCATCGCCCCTGCTCATAATCAAATGCCATCGCCAAATCCATCATAGTTTGATAGAGTTGCGAGTCGTCGCAATACTGGTCCCATTTACCTTCGCCACCAAACTCAGAAACAACTACATGCTTATTGCCTTCCGTAAAAACATCAACAGTATTGAAGGGTCCGAATGAACCAGACACCGTTGTCTCATAACACTCATCATCGTGAACATTGATTTTCCAGTCAAAGTTTGGGAAGTTATCCATACATACTGACATTACTTTATTCATTTAGAACTCCTTATAAATGGTGGTCGTCCACCAGCGACACCAATAAAGGACGGAATAGGATAAAGTCAAGGGCAACCTAACTCGCTGTAATCATTGAGTTCGTTGCCCTGCCCTGTTGAATAGATTAGATTGTAAAGAAATGTAAAGAAATCTAAATATCAAAAACAAACCAACTGCTTGATATTATTATAGATTATTGGATTTTGAGTTTCGGGTGGACAAATATCTACTTGTCATCCGTCTCGTCGCTTGATACAATGGAGGTGTCGGTTTGAGATTTGTCAATAACATTCTCGTCAGTAAAATCGCCAAATCGCAGCTGCTCACCATCAGCGAAAGTAATGATTGTTTTGTTGGTTGGATGCGGCTTGATGTGGACTTTAATGAAGTCGTCCATAGATTCAAAGATAGCAATGCCTCCCCTTGGTGGTGGGTATAACCAGTGGATTATACACTGACCTGTTGCTAGTCTTACACCCTCAATAACAATACCGTCTCCGCTTACACCAGTTTCGTCTGCGGTTCTGTAAACTGTGAATGATTGGATGCCTCTAGGAGCCAGCTTGGCTGGAGCCTTTGGCAATAAATCTTCGTTACTATTTTTACTTTCTGTCTCGCTCATATGCGGGTACCTCTATAGTGGTAGGGTAGTAGAATACCATGATAGTAAATAGTTGTCAAGCCATCATATGTGTGCGGGGGTAGTAGGGTAGTGGTGGACTACTGGTCCTCTTCTGGTGGGATAGAACCAGATAAATCATATCTTGCTGGCAGTTTTAAGTCTTTGTGTTCGGCAGCAACTCTAAACAGTTTTCCGATTGGAATCTCCTCAAAGCCAATAAAATCTGTTTCTGAATCTATTTCTCTCGCCTTTGTCCCAGGATCAAGAGCCCCGGCATCATAAAGCCACTTATTTCCTATTGCTGACTGAACGAGGGCTTCGCTGTAACCAATTTCATCTCCAGGTTTTTGTTTAAATTTATCTCGCTCAGATGAATCTTTTGCTTTCTCAAGCTTGGTAAATCTATGAGTTGGTAATGCTTTAGCAATTTTAGCTAACTCACCATCGGGTTCATTATTAATTAAATCAATAGTTTCTTGAGTCTTAAGTAAAGTTGGTCCAACACGATTAGTTCCCTTGTAGGGTTTGAAGCCTAAAAAGACATGCCAATCTCCTTGAGCCTTATCTTTTGTAGACTTACCTGATGATTGGTAAAATGGAACTATTCCGTTTTCTTTTGTTCTAACAATCGCAAAGTACCTAGAGCCAGCACCATCACCGATGTCAACAGCATAAAGGGTGTTATCGACAACATCAATCTCTTCTTTTTCTTCTTTTAGGTATTGTCGCCAGGACTCAAGTATTAGTTTCATAATATTAATTAGTTCCTCTGCTTTAGTCTTTTAATATACTTTAGTAAATATTCAATCTGATCTTGTTGATCGGCTATTCTTTGTGTCATCCAAATATCATGCTGAACATGTGAATCAACATAAAGACAAGCAAACACAAGCATCAGTAAAAGAACGATTAATCTTTTGCATTCCTCACTCATCGTCCGCTTCTTTCATTTTAGCATAGCCATACCAAAACAAATTATCTAATATTATCCCTACCACAACTCCGATGAGATAGGTAAAAAACAAACTCATCATATAGTAAATAGTTTGTTTGTTGCCTCATGTAAAACGATAGAAGCGCAACTCGCCACATTCATTGAGCGAACTGAGCCCCATTGTCTAATATAAATGTAGTCGTCGCAGAGTTTTAATAACTCAGGAGAAACCCCGCAACTTTCCTCACCAAAGACAAATAAAGGTTCCCTGCTTTCTTTCGCAAGTGAATCCCAGTCAAACTCTTTGATTTCTTTTGCTTCTTTGATTCCATTTTCAATTCCTATAATTCTGTATTTTTCTTTTAAGGCTCGGACTTGTCCAATGGTTGAGAGGTGTTGGACATCTGTGTAGTGATGTGTTCCAACTGTTCCTCGCCTATCATACTTCTTTCCTCGCTTGAGATAGAAAACCTTGCGAACTCCAAACACATTTGCTGAACGGATCAAACAAGATTGGTTAAAATCACCGCCCCAATTCTCCATTAGAACTGCATAAGGAAAGGTATGTCTCTGAACATCCAAGCGAATCTCTTCAGTAGTCCAAGAGGAATACTTGTCGATAATGTTCCTTGGCATTTCGCCTCCGTTTATAATTCTGCCATTTGCTCTACATATTGATCGTCTAGTTCTGAATCTGACCAATGGACTTCAGGCTCTTCTTCTACAATTGATTCTGCTATCTCAATTGCTTCCTGTTCTGTGTGAGCGGAGATCTCTAACTCGGCATGTCTTTTATGAACTTGAACCAACTTTACTTTCCAGTCTCTCATTTTAGACCCTCCAAAAGATCCTCATAAATAGTGGGGTCTTGATTCAAAGGTCTCATGTCGTTGATAAAAATCTTTTGCTCTTTGCTGTACTCAAAAACATAAACTTTGTAGAGTCCTGCTTGGTATTGATCATCCTTTATGATACAAGCAAGTTTCCATTTCATCCCAAAATCACCAAAGGTATCTGGGTGATAGACTGCGAAACGAACCCAAACAAGATCACCTACATCCATATAATAACTAGGGATCGTTTACTTTTACCCACCCCGGTTCTCCACCAAAGGGAGTATCTACTGCGACCTCTGGTAAATAAAATGTCTTGTGTTCCATTGTCTCGCAATGAATAGTAATTCGATTCATTCGCCCGTGGTTTGTTTTATAGAAGTCTTCTTCTATCTTTACAACAACACCCAAGTGATCTGAAATGGGATGGGTCACGAGCAAGTCTCCGACTTTATATCTGCTTCTATCTACCATCGCTTTCCTCTCCCAAAATACCCCAGTAAATTCTACTCGTCTTCCTGCCTTCTGAACTGCTCCAGCATGAAAGGTTCTTGCCTTGTCGTTGAATAGGGCAATCCTTATAAACTTTGTGACGGGTTCATAGTCCTCAATAATAATGCCGTACTCAAATTGAGGTTGTTCATTTTCCATCCAAAATGCCGACACATTTACTCGGACTACATCACCCCGTTTCATCTTCAATCCAAACTCTTAGCAATAAGCGATCACCCACTCTGCCCCTTCGACCATGACGGCATAACTTATTATCAAAGATAACTGCTTGACCTTTCTTCAAGTTTATCTCTTTGACCTCGCCTTTATCTTCAATAAGAGTTGTTGCTTCGCCTTCTCGGATACAATAGAGCCCAACCCAATCGATGCTATGCTCAATTGCTTTTGCTATTGAATAGTCGCCGTCTCTGTGAAGGGGCAGGTCAATCTCTCGTCTGCTTCCTCGCTTACCGCTGCCTTCATCAAAGACACCAACCAAAGAGCATTCAATAGGCTTGCCCAACTTCAGCATCTCCAAAAGGAAATCGTCTGCTGTTGTGTTATCAATTATTTTATAGTTCATTCTTTCTTTTCCTCACGAAATATTCCGTTCTCTTCAATAAGAACCATAACTTCGTATTCATAGGTGAGGAGGCTCCACAACACTCTTCCAGCAACAGAACACTCTTTTCCAAAATAACCTTTGAGCCACTGATGCCGCTCCCAAGAGTTAGGCATAGGAACAAAAATAGAACCTGCTTCATTGTTGGTTCTTATGAACTGACATTGTTTCATTCTTTATTCTCCAGTTTTCTCGCACACTCAACTGAACAGTTCAACATCGCCAATAAACTATTCCCGCCTGTATACCCATTTCCCATATCAATTCCGAGAACCTCGCTGGCTTTGAATAAAATTGATTCTTCCAGTTCTTTACGAGTTGGAAGTTTGAATGTTTTTCCACACACTTTGCATTCTTGATATAAGATTTCTACATTATTCATTCTTTATTCTCCAAGTTTTGTTGAGCAAAACTGAACATAAATTCAGCAAACTCGTTTGAATATTCCTTCTTTTCATAAAGTTCTTTGTGTTCTTGGAGCATTCTCATCATTGATCCTGATCCGTGAACCACACAAAAAACATCAGGATCGGTTAGGTCCGCACTAACCACCCCCTCAATAGGAAGTGGTGGATGAATGCGAATTTTCCCCTCTTCGGTTCTGTATTCTTCTTTCAGGCTCACACAATAATAAAGCCAACAATCTTCTGGTTCTGGGTGTCCTTGTCCATCACTCATTACTTTTTTCCTCCACAACAATAAACTCGCTATTACAGCAATGTTCCCTCATCTCAACTTCGTCGCCTTCTTTATAACCTTTGCTATGCCAATAGGTGTCGCAACCCTCATTTGGTCCAATAACATAAGTTCCTCGGTAGATTGCTGACCCGTGTGAAATGCCATCCTCATCAAATAAAGTTCCAACTGGATAGATTTCTTCTTCGTAAAATGCCTCGCTTCCTTCCTTGAACCAAGTGTCGGGTTTGGCGAAGTATCTTTTATTGTTCTTCAACTTCCCACTCCTCAACATCGTAATAGCATCGCCAGTTATCATCGGTTTCTTTGTCTCGGACAAAGTTTTTTGCTGCCGTTTCAGTTGAGAAAACAGCAACATTGTTCCGGTCTTCGTGAAGTCGTCGCTCTGTTACAACCCAAACTTTCATTTCACTACTCCATCAAACCCGCCAATAAGGAACTCTTTTATTTCTTCCTTCTTCCAGAAAGTTCTTTTATAAAGTTCCTCGCCTTCTTTATTCTCTATTGTGAGAAGGTAGATAAGTGAGGGAGCATCCATAACAAGTCCCGGTAAGCATCCGTAGTCCTGTTTGAACTTTTGTTCCCATAGCAAGGTTTCTCTCACCAGATTACCATAAGTCAGTGTGGTAGTCAAGACCCTATCTCCACCCCAAGGGTCTGTCTCAACTATTTTCACAATAACTTTATTGTCTTTGTTTCGCAGGAACTTTTTTATTTTCTTTGTCTCGTTCATTCCCAACCTGCCGTAGTCGCTGCTTCGTCCCCGAATTCTTTCAGAGAATCTTCATAATCTTCTATGCCGTCATTATAACCTTTCTCAAAAGCAACAGGGTCAAAAACAACTGGAACTAAACGAATGTCTGTTTCCTCAACCCATTTCTTGAATAGGGTTTCAATAGGAACATTGTGGTATTCTGTGTTTAGTCCTCTATGATAACCGGCATTGTAAGAGTGGTTGCTCATTTCTTCATTCTCCAACCAACTTTGTAATGTCCTCGCAGAACTCTAAAATCATTTCGGTTCCCCTATCGTCTTCTGCGAGGTCGGCAAACTCTATCGCTGCTCTTGTGTCGTCTTCCAACTTGTTTATGCGAGAAAGAACACCCTCGTAAAGTGAGCGAAGGTCATAATAGTCTTTCTTGTAGTTGTCGCAAAGAGTTCTTTCGTAGTCCCTTTCCCTTACAGCAACTTTGTGAAGGGACTGAGCAACTTCCAGTTCTTTTTGTAAAGCATCAATGTTATGCCACATTGGGGCAACTGCTTGTCTTACTTTATCGCCCATTTCTTTATCTGATAAAACGGGCAGATACTTTTTTACAGCAACCTCAACTGCTTCATCAGACATTTCGCCAATCTCTTTGGCGAGTTTCTGCTCAAAGCACGGTTTCCAACCTTCATCAACTTCCAAATGGTCATAAGATAAACCGGGTTCGCCAAAGGCATAAAGTTCTTTTTTATCAGTCATGGTCGCCCTCCAAAGCAACACCCACATTATAGCATAGTGGGCGATGAAGTCAAGTCCTAACTCACCAACTCTATCCTGTGGAGATCACAGGAAAACTCGCCCTTGTGATTATAGAATAACCAATACCCACTTGAAGCAACATTTTGACGATAATAACGAGAAACAACTGCGAGTTCTGAAACCTTCTTATAGTGGTCTTGATAGATAATGTGGGACCAAACCCTAACTAAGTCGCCTCGTTTTAGGTCTTCGTCAGTTGTCTTGAACGACATTTACCTTCTCCAAGTCCAGTTTATGAAAATGAATCATTTGCCCTTCTATAAACACCTTCCAAATGTTTGGTGAAGAGACAACATCGTCTTTTACTTGGGTCATTACTATTCCAAGTTTGCCCCAAAACCTTTCCATTTTATACCTGTTTTGGTCTGGGACTTTCTTTATGCGAACCAAATCACCTTTCTGGAACATTTACTTTCTCCAAGTCGTCTCTTTTTATGTTTATCACACCTCTTTTTGAAGAGGCAAAATAAACAAGTTGGTGGGTTGCTTTTGGTCCATAGTTGTCGTCAAGAACAACACCTAAGTCGCCATCTCTCACACCCCAATAATGCCTTTCATTGAACATTCTCATTTCAATATCGATTAGTTCTGGAAGGGAAAGGTCAGAGAAGGTTTGAGAATCTGCAACCTTTTTTATTTTCAATCTTACTAAGTCGCCTTTCTCAAACATTATGCTATCTTCCTCATGTAACAAAAACTTGTTAGGGAAACAAAAATTTTTTTATTTTGTGAAGACCAATAAACTAAAGCAGACCCTCCCGCTCTGTTTCCCGCAGTCAATTCAGTTACTTTGATCACGACACCAAGGTATGCCGGGTCATGGTTATTGCGAAGACCAACATACTCAACTAAGTCACCTTTCTGGAACATCTTTCCTCGTTTCCTTTCGCCTATGTTCTTCACAGGTTGTTTCATACCAACCACCAACAGATTTGTTTGTACCTTTATTTCCGCAAACCTCGCAGATTTTGTAGGACATAGATTCTGCCATGCTAATCATTCCACGAACTTCATCTGGAACTCCATTGGTGTAAAAGCAAAGTCCTCCAAACTTTTCCTTTACTTGGACCACTTGAACTTGGTCTTCCTTCTTTTTCCACTTGAGATAGTTAGAAATTTGACTACAGAGAGTGTAGATAAGGTCATACCAACCATCACCGCATTCAAGCCCATAACAAATGGAAGGCATAACCTTTTCACCTTCTTTGCGAGGACGACGAAGTTCAAATAGTTCTGGGAAATCTTCAAAGATTTTGTCTTGTAGTTCTTGTTTCATTTCATCGTCCTGTGGCGAGCAACCGCCCACTCGCCTGCTGTTTCCAGCCCACCCGCAGATTAGCAATCATGGAGTTTATCTCTCTCCCGCTTCATCCTTACAATCGGGGTAACTTC
>Ga0208160_1001239_pt1 | contig 11011 bp, 6 predicted proteins | sample CB_VirMetaG_FD_184536 | JGI IMG/M metagenome (GOLD analysis project Ga0208160, IMG submission 184536) | Freshwater to marine saline gradient viral communities from Chesapeake Bay - CB_1504_1 Viral MetaG (SPAdes) (version 4) | ecosystem: Environmental > Aquatic > Marine > Coastal | place: USA... | reverse complement strand
GCAAGTGGAAGTTCTTCAATAAGTTTTACAACTGGAATAGACAGTACCTATAAAGAGTATATGTTTGTATTTAATAATATACACCCATCTACTGATGATGCAGTTTTTCAATTTAATATGTCAACAGATGGTGGTAGTAATTATAATGTAACTAAAACTAGCACTTGGTTTCAATCTTATCATTTAGAAAATAATGCTTCTTTTGGTTTAAATTATGAAAGTAGTCCTGATTTAGCACAAAGCACAGCATATCAACCTTTAACTAGAGAGAGTGGTGTTGGTATAACAAACGAAAGTGATGGTTCGTTATCAGGAACACTTAGTTTATTCAATCCTAGTTCAACAACTTACGTTAAACATTTTTTTTCAAACAATGTTTATCCATATAAAGATGTTCTTTCACAAATATATTGCTTTGAAACTTTTGTTGCTGGATATGGAAACACTACGTCAGCAGTTAATGCAATAGATTTTCAAATTAACACAGGAACATTTGATGGTACAATACAAATGTTTGGAATTTTATAAAAAAATGACAATAAATAATATTAAAAAGGAGAACAACAATGCCAAGATTTAAGTTAGTAAACGGTGTACAAGTTCAGTTTACTGCTGAAGAAGAAGCGGCTAGAGATGCTGAAGAGGCAACTTGGGCTGCAGGTGCTTTTGATAGAGCAATTGCTGATGTAAGAAGAAAAAGGGATGCTTTAATAAAAGCAACTGATTATCTTGCTTTATCAGACAATACTTTATCAGCAGAAATGATTACTTACAGACAGGCTTTAAGAGATATTACAAACGGTGTAACAACTGTAGAACAATGTAATTCTATTACGTGGCCGACAAAACCTTAATGAAAGATGTATAAATAGTAAGAAAGAATAAAAGATTATGCCAGCAATTATAACAAATAAGTTTAGAATACACAATTCGGAACAGTTTTTTGAATCATTTTCAGAAGCTGCACCTAATGTTTATTACTTAGGAATTGGTAGACCACAAGATTTTACTACTTCTACTAGACCAGACGGAAGAACAGAAAACGAAGGTACGGATTCTGCTTCACCAACACCTACAGATTCAGTCGTAGAAGAATTTTATACTTTTGACGATTTACTGGCAGTTAAAAAAATTACAAGTTCAGATATATCAAAAGTTATTCCAAGAAGAAACTGGACAAGTGGTGCTGTATATGATATGTACAGACACGACTATGGTAGATACATTACAGGTACAACAACAGCAAAAACTTCAACAAGTGGTGCTTCAAATTTATATGACGCTACTTTTTATGTAAAGACTGCCGCTAATAGAGTTTATAAATGTTTAAACAATGCTAACGGTGGTGCTGTCAATGATGAACCTACAACAACATCACCATCAGCAACACAAACTACAGGTGATGGTTACGTATGGAAATATATGTACACATTATCATCTTCACAAGTTGCAAATTTCTTATCTACAGATTTTATGGCAGTTGCATCCGATTCAGGTGTACAATCTGCTGCTCTTAACGGTGCAATTGATACCGTTATTGTTAAATCTGCTGGTACAGGCGGAACAAACGGAACACATACAAGTATTCCAATAAGAGGTGATGGATCAGGCGGTGTCGTTTCTGTAGTTGTTTCTTCTGGTTCTGTTTCAAGTGTTACAGTTACAACTGCTGGATTAAATTATACATACGGATATATTAGACTTGCAGATATTAATTCTGCTGGTGCTGGTGCATTAACAGGTGCTGAATTAGATGTAATTATTCCACCAAAAGATGGACACGGTGCAAACGCTGTAGAAGAATTAGGTGGTTTCTTTATTATGTTAAATCAAAATTTAGAAGGAACTGAATCTGCTAATTCTGGCGACTATACTGTAGAAAATAATTTTAGAAAAATAGTTTTAATACGTGATCCACTTTCAGGTGGTTCTGCTGCTTCAGCAACAACATTAAGAGCAACTAAAGCAGTTAGATTTGCAAGTTCTCCTACTCCAGGCACATTTACAGTTGATGAAAAGATTACTCAAGCAACGACTGGTGCTGTAGGTAAAGTTGTAGAATGGGATGCTACAAATAGAATTTTATATTATATACAACCAAGATTTACAGACGAGGGAGTAGATAGTAACGGAAATCTGACAGCATTTTCTACTGCTGCTGTAATTACAGGTGCTAGTTCAAGTGCTACTGGAACACCTGATACATCAATTACATCAACAGTTAACAATGTTGTATTTACAGGCGGATATTCTGTTTCAGAATTAGACGCTGATACAGGAGACGTAATGTATATTGAAAATAGAGCACCAATCAGTAGAGCTTCAGATCAAACCGAAAATATTAAACTGATAATTGAGTTTTAGAGGGAAATAAATGCCAAGTCCAACTGACTTTAACCTCACGCCTTATTATGATGACTATGCTGAAAGTAAAAAGTTTCATAGAATACTTTTTCGACCTGCATTTGCTGTCCAGGCAAGAGAGTTAACACAATCACAATCAATTTTACAAAATCAGATTGAAAGAATATCTGACCACTTCTTTGAAAAGGGTGCGATGGTTATTCCAGGTGAGATTTCTTACGACTTGGATTATCGTGCTATTAAATTAACAAGTTTCTCTGGTTCAGCAACACTTTCAAACTTTGTTGGTAAAACATTTAAAGGTGCAACATCTGGTGTTTTAGGAACAATTGTAAATTCAGTTGTAACAGACGGTGTTGATCCTGATACTTTATTTGTTAAATATTTAAACTCTGGTTCTTCAAATACTGCAATTGCATTTTCTGACTCAGAAACAATAAACGAAAGTTCAACTGCTGGAGTTTTAGTAAGTGGTGGATTTAGTGCTGTTGTTAATTCAACTGCTACAGGTTCTGCTGCGGAAGTTGCTGAAGGTGTTTATTACATCAACGGATTTCACGTTAAGGTAGACAATCAAACTGTTATACTTGACAAATATACAAACACTCCTTCATATCGAGTAGGACTATTAGTAACAGAATCTTTTGTTGCTTCTACAGACGATAATAGTTTATTAGATAACGCACAAGGAAGTTCAAACGTAAATGCTCCTGGTGCTGATAGATTTAAAATTAATTTAACTTTACAAAAAAGAATTATTACAAGTTCGGATGACGCAAACTTTGTTGAGTTATTAAGATTAAGAAACGGTATTTTACAAAACCAAGTTAGAACAACTGAATATGCTGTATTAGAAGATACATTTGCTAGAAGAACATTTGACGAATCTGGCGATTATACAGTTAGAGATTTTGATTTAGATTTAAGAGAACATATCGTTGACGGTAATAATAGAGGTATCTATACATTAGCACAAGGCGGTAATGAAGCACTTATGGCTGCAGGTTTATCACCAGGAAAAGCATATGTTCAAGGATATGAAATCTCTACAATCGGAACAACATTTTTAAATGTTGACAAAGCAAGAGATTTTGCTACTCAAAATAATTTCAATACAAGAATAGATTTACAAAACTATGTACACGTTACAAACATTTACAATGCACCAGATATAGGTTTTGTTTCTGGAGATGTTGAGGCACTTAAAGCAGTAAACTTATATGCTTATCCTACATCTGCTCGAGGAACACAAAATACAGGATCTGGTTCAACAGTTTATCAACTTGGTCGTGCTAAATCCAGAGGATTTGAATATGTAACAGGACCTGCAAGTGCAAATATTTTTGCTAGTTCGTCTGCTACATCAGCAGTATATAAACATTATCTATTTGATATAGAGATGTTTACTCACTTAAACATTTTATCAAATCAATCTTATTCTGCTGGAGATCGAATAACTGGTAACACTTCAGGTGCTACAGGTTATGTACACAATTCTTCAACAACTGAAGCAACTGCTGTTTCTAGTATTACAGTTGCAAGTCCAGGTGTTGTAACTGCTACAGGTCATAAATTTAGAGAAGGACAACAAATTAAATTTAGTGCTATAAGTGCTGAAAATAATTCTACTGCTATTACAACTAGTGATATATTTACAGTTAGAAATCCAGATACAAATACTTTTGAATTATATGAATCAAATGGAACAACAGCAACTAATATAACTTCTTTTTCATCGGCTGGTAATGCAATTCACGGTGTTGTAGTAGTTTCATCTGTAAACGGGACATTTGTTGCAGGAGAAACAATTACAGACGGAAGTAACACTGCTGTAATTCAATCAGACGCTGTAGGATTTAAAGCAGTAAGATCACACGAATTTTCTGCTGTTAAACAAGTTGGTATGGCAGGTGGCACTTTAATTTCTTATACTGCTGATACAGCATTAGACTCAACTTACGGAGATGTAACAGAATTAACAGGTCTTGTTTCAATTGTAAACAGTTCAACCGCATTGATAGGTTCAGGTACTTCTTTTTTAACTGAATTAAAAGTAGGTGATGAAATTACTTTTGATACAGACGCAGGTACAACAATTTCAAAAAATGTTGAGGCAATAATATCTAATACAAGTATAACTTTATCTTCTGCTGTAGGCGGATCAGACGTAACAACATCAAATGTATTTTATAGAAAAAGAAGTAAGTTAAACGGATCAAATAAAAACATTTCAATATTTCAGTTACCTTATAAAAAAATTAAAACATTAAATACAACTGCTAACGGCGGTGCTTCAGATACAAACTATTCTTATAGAAAACAATTTACTGCTACACTATCTGCTAATGGTGACGCAACTATAACTGCTGGTACAAATGAAACTTTTGCTTCACTATTAGAAAAAGACTTTGTTGTATCTATCGTTGTATTAGGTGCAGGATCAACAGGTGCTCTTGGTGATGTATTAAGTTTAAGTGGTAACAACCACGAAGGTGATGCTATCTTTGAAGCAGGTGGATCTCCTGTAGGTAAAACATTAAAATTTGACTTTGGTGCAAATTATCAAGGACATAAAATAAAAATTTTAGCAACAATATCTAAATCAATTGGTGATTTAAAAACTAAAACATTAACAGCATCCACATCTGTTGTAGGTTTGCCTAATATATCTAGTCAAACAGAAATAGAAAGTGGAACAATAAGATTAAAAAGAGCTGACATATTACGAGTAAATGCTGTTTATATGTCTGCTGATTTTTCAACAGCTGCAACTTCTAGTAGCACAAATATAACAAGTAGATTTGATTTAGACAATGGTCAAAGAGATAATTATTATGATATTGGTAGATTAGTTTTAAAAACAGGTGAATTAACACCTACAGGTCAATTATATGTTGACTTTGATTTCTTTGAACACGGTACTGGTGAATACTTTGCTGTAGATTCATATACAGGTAGTATTGACTATGAACAGATTTATACTTACGTTTCAGATACAACAGGTAAAGAATACGATTTAAGAGATTGTATTGATTTAAGACCTCGTGTAGATGACGCTTCAACTATTCCTGGTTCTACTTCAGGTGCAAATTACGAAAGATCGTTTGACGGTACAGGTGCTTCAGTTATTAATTATATTGAATTTGGTTCTGATATGTCAAATGACTTTGAATATTACTTACCAAGAATAGATAAAATCTTTTTAGACAAAGAAGGTAACTTTAAAGTTTCAAAAGGTAATTCTGCATTAGTTCCACAAACACCTTTAGATGTTGCAGGCGCAATGCACCTTTACACATTAGAAATTCCTGCTTACACATTATCAACCGAAGATGTAACAATTAAGAAGATTGATAATAGAAGATTTACAATGAGAGATATTGGTAAATTACAAGACAGAATAGAAAACTTAGAATACTATACTCAATTATCTCTATTAGAAACACAAGCACAAAATTTACAAATCCAAGACGCAAGTGGATTTGATAGATTTAAAAATGGATTTGTTGTAGATAACTTTACAGGTCACAACATTGGTGATCCAGGTAACGTAGATTATAAATGTGCGATTGATATGGCAAGAGGTGAATTAAGACCTATCTTTAATGAGGATGCCGTTTCATTAGTTGAAACAGATGATGATGGAACAGCAATTGTTGCCGCTGATAGAACAGCTGCTAATTATCAAAAAACTGGAGACTTGATTACTTTACCATACACAGAATCAACTTTAATAGATCAACCATTTGCAAGTAAAACTTTAAATGTTAACCCATTTGATATTAGAAACTTTACTGGTTCTATTCAGTTAACACCAGAAACAGACGAATGGAAAGAAACAGAAAGAGCACCAGAATTAGTCATCAACAACGTAGGTGGTTTTGACACACTTGCTTCAAATTTAGGAAATAGTGCATTGTCTGGATTTGAAATTGGTACAATATGGAATGAATGGCAAGATTCTTGGACAGGAACACCAGTTGATATTGCAAGTAGAGATACTTCAGGAGAATTAAGAGCAGGTCGTAGAGTATTTAGAGAAACTGAAATTGAATCTATTACTGCTGTTTCTCAAACAAGAACAGGTGTTAGACAAACAATCGTACCTCAAACAATTAGAAATAGTATTGGTGACAGAATTATATCAGTTGCCTTTGTTCCATTTATTAGAAGTAGAGATGTAGAATTTACTGCTACTAGAATGAAACCAAATACAAGAGTTTATCCATTCTTTGATAACATTGATATTACCGCATACGTAACACCATCAGGTGGTGCATTAGGTGGTTCTTTAGTTACAGATAATAACGGTTCTGTATCTGGAACATTCGCAATACCTGATCCTAAAGTTGACGCAAATCCTAGATGGAGAGCAGGTACAAGAGTATTCAGATTAACAAGTTCATCAACAGATGGTAGAACAGATGTAGAAACTGCTGCTGAATCAGATTACGTAGCAAGAGGATTATTAGAAACTGTACAAAATACAATTATCTCTACAAGAGAACCTACAGTTGTTAGAGAAAGTACAAATGAAACAAGATCAATCGCTAGATCATCTACAAGACAATCTACAAGAACAGTTGGTTGGGTAGATCCACTAGCACAAACATTCTTAATTGATGATGAAGGTGGTGTGTTCTTAACATCTATAGATATTTTCTTTAGTTCAAAAGATGACAACATTCCAGTATCATTACAAATAAGAGAAGTTATAAACGGTTATCCTGGAAATAAAATATTACCATTCTCGGAAGTTAGTTTAAATCCTGGTTCTGTTAATACAAGTGCTGACGGTACAACAGCAACTACATTTACATTCTCTAGTCCTGTATTCATACAAGAAAACATTGAATACTGTTTTGTATTATTAGCAAATTCAGACAAGTATCTAGTTTATGCAAGTAGATTAGGTGAAACAGTTATTGGTTCAAATAGAACAATATCTCAACAACCTTATGCAGGTGTTTTATTTAAATCACAAAACGGTTCTACTTGGACTGCTGATCAAAACGAAGACTTGAAATTTAAAATTAAAAGAGCAGAATTTAGTTCTACTCCAGGTACAGTTACGTTATCAAATGCAACTCTTCCTGTTAGAACATTATCATCTAATCCTATTAGAACAACAAACGGTTCAAATGTTGTAAGAGTATTCCACAAAAATCACGGAATGCACGGTCTAACAAATAGAGTTACAATTTCAGGCGTACCTTCTTCAGGTATTAATGGTATTGTACAAAACGAAATTAATGCTACTCACACATCTATTTCAAATGTTACGTTAGATAGTTACGATATTACTTTAACAGGAAACGCAACTGCTACAGGTGATATTGGTGGAAGTGCTGTAACTGCTTCACAAAACAGATTATTTGATGTATTGAATATAAATGTTTCAACACTTGCAATACCTGGTACTTCTATTGCAACAACTTTAAGAACAACAAGTGGTAGAGGTATACACGGATCAGAAACAGAATTTAGCAGACAATCTGCTTCTGAAGCAGAAGCTATTGTTACAAACGATAACATTTACTTTACATCTCCTAGAATGGTAGCAAGTGAAGTCAATGAAACTAATCAAGCAACTTTAGGAAATGGTACAAGAACACCATCTATAATAACAAACTATACATTAAGTACAAACAATACTAAACATACACCTGTTTTAGATTTACAAAGAGCAAGTGCTTTTGTTATACATAATAGATTAAATAATCCTACTGCTGGTAATACACCTAACTTTGTTGCTGAAACGGCAAGTACAGGTGGTTCTGCGTCTGCTGTTTATTTAACAAGACCTATTACACTTGCAAATGCTTCAACAGCATTAGATATTAGATTAACTGCTAATGTACAATCAAGTTCAGAAATAGAAGTTTACTATAGAACAACATCATCAAGTGAACCTAGAGATATTGAAAACTTATCATATGTACCATTTAACGGTGATGGAAGTGAAGACGTTGCAGTAACTCCTGCTTCAGATTCACAAACATACCAAGAATACAAATATTCAGCAACTGGAATAGAAGACTTTACTGCCTTTCAAATTAAAATAGTTATGAAAGGTACGATAACATCTTATCCACCAATTATAAAAGACTTTAGAGGTATTGCTCTGGCAGTATAATTTTTATGACTATATTAAAAGTACAAGGTTATGAAAGTTTAGTGAGAGATACAAGATCAAATGCGATTGTTAATACAAATAAAAGTGAATACAAAATGTATATGGCAAGAGCAAGAGCAAGAGAACAACAAGGTGATGAAATAAGAAATGCTGTAAAAGAGATAAATAATCTAAAAGCAGAATTAAGAGAAATAAAAAATTTAATAAAAGAAGTAGTTAAAAATGGCAGTTAGATCAGTAGCAATAACAGATACACTAGAAACATTTAGAACGCAATTTAATACACTTGCGGCAAGTGATTTTGGTGATATAGCAACTTTAGATCCATCACTTTCAGCAACAAGTGTCATTGGTGCGGTTAACGAATTATCAGCACAGGTTTCTTCTTCACTTGGTATCTTTATTGAAGATAGTTCATCTACTCAACAACAAATCGGTGCAGGACAAACTTTAACAGTTTTAGGTACATCAAATCAAATTAATGCTGTTGTATCTGTTCCTGATACATTAACTATTTCAATGCCTAATGATGTTACGATTGCAAACAATCTTACTGTTTCAAATCAATTAACGGTAACTGATACTGCTTTAATAGATGGCACATTAACTATTGCAACAGGTTCTATTACAGATTCAAGTGGTACAATATCTTTTTCAAATGAAAATTTAATTACTACAGGTACAATCAATACTGGCGGTGCGACTGTAACATCTTTATCATCTACAGGCGCTGTTTCTGGTACAACAATTACAGGTTCAAGTACAGTTACAGGTGCTAATTTAGTTTTAACAACAAATGGTACATTAACTTTTGAAGGTTCTACAAATGATGATTTTGAAACTACTTTAACAGTTGTAAATCCTACTGCTGATAGAACAATTACTTTACCTAACATAACAGGTACAGTTGTAACTACTGGTGATACTGGTACAGTTACAAGTACAATGATTGCAAATGGAACAATTGTTAACGCTGATATAGCAGACACAACTATTAGAGCAGCAAAATTAAATTTATCTGCTGATACACTAGTTGTAGATACTTTACAAGCAAATACAATTACAGGAACTGCTTCAGTTGCTCAGTTAGTAGAATTAACAGATAACGGAAATTTAAACGAAACAGTTTACTTAACTTTTGCCGATGGTGCTACAGGTAATCAAGGATTAGAAACAGATCCAGGTTTAACTTATAATCCAAGTACAAATATTTTATCTACAACTGCTTCACAAGCAAATTATGCCGACTTAGCAGAGAAATATGTATCAGATGAAGAATATTTACCAGGTACTATTGTTATGTTTGGTGGTTCACAAGAAATTACTATTGCAACTGAAAAAACAAAAGCAGTTGCTGGTGTTATATCAGAAAAACCTGCTTATTTAATGAATAGTGGATTAACAGATACATTAGCATTAAATGTTGCTTTACAAGGAAGAGTACAATGTAAAGTAAAAGGTAATATTAATAAAGGTGATATGATTGTTGTAAGTGATGTATCAGGAGTTGGTATTGCTGATAATGATCCTAAATTAGGAACAGTTGTCGGTAAAGCATTACAAAGTTACAATAGTGAAGAAGTTGGAACTATAGAAGTCGTGGTTGGTAGACTGTAATAAATATTACAGTTATGATTGCTGAATTGATGAACGAAGTAGTATCGTATGAACGATACGAAAATAATGAATTATTTTATATAGACAAAGACGGAAAAGACTTTTCTGTAAAAAACACTTTATCATTTTCTGAATGGTTAATAAAAAAAGATAACTTCCCTACTATCAAAGTTGAAGGCATAGAAACAAATGCTTTTATCACATCAAATTTTCCACGTATAGATTTTAATACAGTACATTTATTTGTACAAAACAAAAAAGGTTATAGTTTTGATTGGCACAAAGATGATACAAATGTTTATCTTTATGTAGTCAAAGGTCGTAAAAAAGTTTTTATAGATGATGAACAACATTGGGTTGGTTTTGGAGATGGCATACATATATTAAAAGGAAATAAACATAAAGTTGAAAGTGATAATGACACTTGGGCATTAAGTTTAGGTTATGAATAATGAATTGGATGTTTTATATAAAGACAACGGAAACTTGTCAATTAAATTGCAAACATTGTTTTACTAATGGTATAAACGGTGCAAAAATTTATTTCAATCCCACAAAGACAATAGACTGGTTTAAAAGATTTAGAGATTATCATCCTAACGAATTAGATTCTGCACACTTAGAGTTTCACGGTGGTGAACCTTTTTTAGCACCTGTTTCTCATATGACAAAAGTTCATAATGAATTAAAAGACTTATGGAAAAGACAAACTTTTGGTATAACATCTAATTTAGTTTTTAAATTAAAAGATGAACACTTTGAATTTATAGACGGACCTTTGAACAAAAGAATGGGTACAAGTTGGGATCCTAAAATAAGATTTGAAAATGATAAACAAGAAAAGTTGTGGGAAAAGAATATACAAACTTTATTGAATAGAGGTGTTACAATAAA
>Ga0208160_1001232_pt1 | contig 11040 bp, 6 predicted proteins | sample CB_VirMetaG_FD_184536 | JGI IMG/M metagenome (GOLD analysis project Ga0208160, IMG submission 184536) | Freshwater to marine saline gradient viral communities from Chesapeake Bay - CB_1504_1 Viral MetaG (SPAdes) (version 4) | ecosystem: Environmental > Aquatic > Marine > Coastal | place: USA... | reverse complement strand
TAGCATTACCAACTGTATTTACATCTGTAATATTATTAGCAACTGTATCAATTTCAGAAACAGCTTCATTTAAATCATCGGCTACAGTTTCTACTTCTGATATAGCTTCATTAAGATCGTTAGCTACCGTTATTACATCAGCAATATTTGTTGCTACCGTATTTACTGAAGCAATATTTGTAGCAACAGTACCAATATCTGTTGCATCATTTGCAACTGCTGTAACATTAGCAGCTATACCACTAACTGTAGTTACATCATTAGCTATTCCTGCAATTGTAATAATATCAGTTATGTCTTGAGCAAACTCTAATCCTGTACCTGCACTATTAACAGATAAAACTTTATTAGCAGATAAGTTTGGAAATGTAATATTAAATGTATTTGAAGTGGTAGCAGCAGCTTTTGGAGAGAATTTTAAATCTCTTTCTAGCTGTTGACACATAGCTATAATTTTATCTAGTTCATCATTTAATGAATTAATTTGAAAAGCACCAGATGTTGGAAAGTCAGTAGATCTAGCAATTGCTAAATCTCTATAAATAGTAATTACATCATTAAGAGTAGCCCCACTCCCCCCTAATGTTATTGATCCACCACCAGAAACTCCTGCTCCAGATACCGAATATTGAGAAGCAGTCGATGGTGATGCATTATAAGTTAATTGTGTAGTTCCATTAAAAACTTTAATATCTGCATTTGTAAAAAATTCAAATGGTACAGAAAAACTTGTTTGACCTGCTGTTGCAGTATATTGAACTCGTGGTTCTGTATCTGAAATAGTAATTGCCATTAATGTAATCCTTTTTGAATATCGTCAAATAACCAATCAAGATACCATACATTTTGAAATGGTATTAACCTACGCACATTTTTTGCAGTGTGATGGTTATATTGATTTCCACCAACATCATACAAGATGTTAAATATATTATAAATTTGTCCTCCAGTTGGGCCAAACATTGTTCCTGCTTTCCATCTATTAGAAGAAGCAAAAGGTTTATTTTCACCTAATGCTGGACTAATTCCAATTCTGTTATCTGTTAATGTTTCAATTGCTTTATTTATATCTGTATAAATACCTGCTAATCCAGATCTATCGAAAGCATTAAGTAATTTAGTTGTTAATGATTGTTTTGAATAATCTCTACCAAATCTAAATTCAGTATAAATTTTATCTATTAACATACCTGATCCCATTAACAATATAGAACCAAATAAAAAATCTAAATCTTTTTCTTGCATACCTCTTAATAACATTCTTTGAGTTGCTGCTATAGCAAATTTTTTAAATTGAGCAAATGTTGAACCTAATTCAGTACTCATCCATAATGGAGTATCTCCTAATCCTGGAGTAACAATTGTTATATTTATATCTTTATTAAGAGCTGCACCAAAAGCATCTACTGCAGCTTCATCTTCCCATTTAGCAGTATTTGCCATAAAATTATGTTTAGTTTTTTCACCATGTTTTTCAAATTGAACAGCTATTCTTCTAGCCATATCTTGATCTATACCAGAAGATGATAATGCTGTTTTCCATTTGTCTGTTAAAGAACCTTTAGTCCATTTAATAGAATCTTCAATAATTCTAGAACCAATAGTAACAGATGCCATTGATTTAGCCATTTCTGTCCATCTTGACATAAGGTTTACATACATAAAATTAAATGCTGATGCTTTTCCAACACTACTTTCTAATTTAGAAGCTAAACCAAACATATCTCCTACATCAGCAAATAACATAGCTCTTTGACCTGTAATCATATCAACAGCTTCACCAAAAGATTGAGCTTCTTTTTTACCCATTTTTAATATTGTTCCACCATCTAAAAAATCAGAAAACATTTCAAACTGTGTTTTAAATCCACGTTTAATTCCAGAAGTCATAATAGTTCTAGCAACATCTGGTATTGCTGCTGCAAATCCAGTTAACATTGTTAATGCATTATAATGTTTAGCTGTTCTCATTGCTACCGAAGACCATGCATGAGGATTAGAAGGTAATCCGTAAGTACCTCTAATTAATTCTATAGAAGCTTCAAGATCACTTAATACTTGATCTCTTTCTTTAATAACTGCAGCTCTTTCTTTAGAACCTCTTTTTAAAGTTGCAAGTTTATAGTTATATTCATTAGCTACTGTCATTAAACCAGGATTAAATCCAGACATTTCTCCATCTTCAATAAATTTAACACCTAATCCATTAGGATCTCCATATTTTCTTGTAATAAGAATATCTGGTATTATTTGTCTTGCATAAGTTTTTTGTAATGCAAATATATCACTCATAATAAATCCAGAATCAAGCAATTCTATTTGAGCTTGTCTATCTAAATTTAATTCTCTTGCTCTTACAGCTCTAGCATATCTTGGTCTATTAAATGCATATCTTTCTGTAAGATCGCCAATAGTTTTTTCAAATCTAACAAATGGAAAATGTCCAGATAAATCTTTAACTAATTGATTTAATTTTGATTCATTAATTAATATACCTGCTCTTTGAAAATGTCCTTTAATAATTTCTTTAAATTTATCAGGATTTTTCTCAATAGCATTTTTAACATAAATAATATTAATATAATCATTAACGCCTCTAGTTTTGACATTTTTTAATCTTTGATTTAATTCATCAATTGTTTTTTCAATTCTAGAAATGTTATATGTTTCTTGTACACCATCAACTTTAGAAGTGTATGTTACAGATGTTTCTCCTTTTTTTTTCATTGATTTTAATTGAGATTCCCAAAATCTTAATTCAGAAATAATAGGCATTTCTCTAATTTTTAATTGTTGTATTTGTTCAAATAATGGGCCATATACATGTTTTTGTGTATGTCTGGCAGCAGCAGCTATTTCTGGTATATCATGAGAAAAACCATTTAATCTAGCTTTAGTTACTTCATGGCTAAATTGATCTAATGATAATCTATCCATTAAACCGGGTTTAGTATCTTTAGATAATTTATTATGTAGTGCTAATCCTAAATTTGTACTAGGAACTTTTTCTACTCCTTGGATTCTTTTAATATAATTAATATATTCATCTTTAACTAATTTATGTGATTCAATTTCTCCAACTCTCATCATACGCATATCAGTTTCAATTGATTTACCACTTGCTTGAAATCCCCATTCTTTAGTATTTTTAAGTTTTAATAATGGTGTATCTAAAAGATCACTAATCATATTTTTGGCAGTTAATGATGTTTTTTGTTTAATTAATCTAAATACAGGATTCCATGGCCCATCTTCTCCAAATATATTTAAATTAGATTTAATAAATCCTTCACCTTCCATTTGTTGTTTTGCTGTAAATTTTTTAGGAGCAACAGGTTTTACATTATATTCATCTATAATTTCTTTACTTAAGACCATAGTGTCTTTTTGAGTAGCAGAAACTTTAGATTTTTCGTCTAATTTAATAACATAATTATCATTTAAATTTCCTAATTTTATATTAGTTTGATTAAAACCAACTATAGTTCCAGTATCACCTTTGTTATTAATAATTACTTTATCTCCTTTATTAAAAATTGTTCCAGAAGGGGCTTTTGCAGCTCCTACTGTACTTGGTGTAGGATCTGTTTTATTAGGATTAACAAATGTACCATCAATAGCAATATCAGATTCTTTAACAGTTTGATTACCAATCCATTTATCATCTAATTCTTTTAAATTTTTTTGTACTTTAATTGAAGTTGGACTTGATAATTTATTTAATATAAAAGGTACTGTATAACCATATGCTGCAACACCAGCAACATAACTATCATCTCTCATTGGATCTAAATTTTGTTTAATTAATTCTTCAGCTAACATTGCGCTACCAACTACTTTTGCAACATTTCCTAATTTTGTAAAAAATAATAATGAAGAAGGATCTATTACAGCTCCTGTTATTCTACCTAAATAATACCAAGGAGATGCATAATTAGTATCTTGATGTGCTTGTAATTTTTTTAAAATAGCACTTGTTTCAGCAGTGCTTTGACTAAAATAAAAATGATGCATAAAATCATCATATCCTTTTAATTGAGGATCTTGTGATGGATTATAATTTTCTTCTATTGGAAAATCAGAATTATCAAATAATTTTTGTGCTGCCATTGCAGTAAGACTTTCATCTTTAAAACCATCCCATGCATCAGTAAGAGGATTGTATTCTATTATTTTTTTTTCTTTTTCTTTTACATCTGAAACTGTAATTGGTTGAGGAAAAAATGTAGCCATTACAATTTACCTAATTCACCATTGTAAGAATTTATAGCTTCGTTAATACCTTGAAAAATTACAGAATTTACATATTCATTTTTTTGTCCAAATTTTTCTAAAAAATAATCTTTACCCATTTCATGTTGTACAATAAACTTCATTAATTTATGAAGTTCATTACTGTTCATAATATTGACTGTATCATTACGATCATAATTAGTTTTAGATTCTAAAGCATCAATATATGATTTACTATTTTGTGCATACATATTAAATATTTCTTCAAATGTAGGCTCTGATCCATATCTTTTATCTACAATATTTAAATTAGAAGTTAATGTTGAATGATTAATAATTGTTTTAACAGAAGCTCTAATACTATCTTTTGGATGAGCAAATACAGCAAATTTTCTATCACCTCTTATATAGTTTAAAGGTATTTCACCATCCCAACCTGCAGACGATACTGCTGTCCAGTTATTAGTTCTATGTGTTACTCTTAATTCTTCATTTTGATAATTGTCTAATGCCCATTGTTTAAAATTTAAACTCATTGCATTTTCACTCATAACTGTTTTTTCAGGTGGTAATAAAGATTCATTTACTTTTTCTTTGTCTGATAAATCTCTATTTAAATTAATTTTTTTTTGATAAGATAAATTTTCATTTGCAGTATTAGCTGCCATTTGTAATTCTGTTCTTATTTCTCTAAGATCACCATCAAAACCTAAAGTTTTAGCTATCCAAGCAAATGGTCTTATTTCTGCAGGTATATCATTTATACCTGGTATATCTGGATAAAATCTATAATCAGATAATGTAATACCATTTCTAATTACTGAATATATAGCTCTTTTAGTCCAATGCTGTTTATCTTCTGGTAATTTATCATACCAACTTGATTTTTTAAATTCTTCGAATATCTCATTAGTAGTATGATTAATTAATTGAGCATTACTTGATGGTACATTTTTATCAACTAAATTAGTCCATGCAGCAGGTTGGAAATTTTTATCTAAACTAATCATACCATCTCCAATATGCATAGTTAATTTATATGCATGTTTACCAGATTGATCTTTATAGTTTTGTCTATCTATAGCAATTTTAACTAATCCATTTTTATCATCTGCCCATTGTCTAAAATATGCTTCAACTTGTTCCCATTTATTAGTATTGTATTTAGACAATTGTTCATTTTTATCTAACATCATAAAATCTTCTTTTATCGCTGCATAAACATCATTATTGTCTAATGTTCCATATGTATGCCAAAATGGATTTTTAACTAATTTAGGTTTACCATCCATAGTATAAGTTGATATACCCCAACCTTCATCTTCCATTCTTTTCATAACTCTGTTCCATGCTTTAGATCTTAAATTACTATTTTCTTTAGACCAAATATCTGGGTTTTCACCAACTGTCATTGCAGCCATTTCTTCATGCCACATACCTTTAATTTGTGCCATAGCTTGTGGTGGTACAATTTCTTTTGGCTCCCAAGCTAACCAAGTTGTTTGATCTCCAGCAGCAAATAAATTATCATGTAATGGATCTTTTTTATTTTGAAAAAATTTAAGAAAAGCATTAGGTGATTTTAATTGTGTATTAAACATATATTCAAATGCTTGATTATTAGTATCAAATTTAGCATTTATATTTTCTAATTTTTTATCTAAATTTTCATTTTGTAATGATTCTAAAATAGAACTTGCTCTATTATAATCTTTATTAGCAATACTTTCTATTACACCTGCATCAATAGCTTTTTGATATAAATGATTATATTCTACATTTGGAAATAATTCTTCATTACTTACATATTGATACATTAAAGCTTTTTCCATAAAATTATTTAAAGTACCTTCATCTTTAAAAGATCCAGCATCACTTAAAGTTAAATATTTTTTAACTTGATCTGGAAAATAATCTTGACCTGCAAATAAATTAATTGCAGTTTTAAAACTATCACTATTTAAATCAGAATATTGAACTTTATTAATTCCATTATTAGCTAAAATTGCTTTAGCCCACATTTCTCTATCTTCATCAGATTCAAAATTATATATTAAATTTGGATTTTGCATTGTTTTAGAAACAATAGATTGTATTCTATTTGCATCAGCAACATATTTAATTAATTCTCTATATTTTGTAGATCCAATATCTATTTGAGGTAATTGGCTTAAAACTTCATCCATACTTACATCACCACCTTTAAATCTTTCTAATGCTAAAGGTCTACCAGGTTCTTTATAATCTTCTAAAGAAAATTCTGGTTTTTTAGATTTACCGTATATATTATCTCTATGAAAAGCTTTATATTTATTAAAAATATTATTAACAATTTTTGCTCTATTATCATCATCCTCATATAAAGATCTAACAATTTTATACATTGGATTTTTTTGAAATTCTTCATCAACCATTGCATCATATTTATCTTCATCTCTCATAAAATCATTTAACCAGTTAAGAGCTTGTACTTCTTGACCATTATTATAAAGCGTAGCCATAATATGAAATCCTCTAGAAACCATTAATGCTTCAGCTTGATCTGTAATATTTTTAACATGATCTTTTTCTTTCATCTTACCAGATGCAACTAAATTATTATAATCTTCATGTCCTATTTCATTAATTTGTAAAAGATTATTTATAAATTGTTTATTAATACCTGGCATAGCTAATTCTAAATCTTGTTTATTAAAGATTCTCATAGAAAATTCAGCTTCAGAATTAAAATTATTCCATTTTATATCTCTATCAGAAAATAATTTACCATCATCAAATTCTTTTTTATTTGCAGTTGCAGATAATATAGAGTTTTGACTCCATGCTGCTAACATTGCATTAGCTTGTATTTTATATTGCGCAGGAGTATTTTCTAATAAAGTTTTAGAATAAGTATCAACAGCAGATTTCATTTTATCTGGATTCATTGAATATTCATTTCTAAATATTTCAAATTGATCTCTTGTTTTAATTTGAAAATCTTGAAAATAATTTGCTTGAGCAGTTTGATCAGCTTCTGTTTGTAATCTATTTAATGTAGGTTTAAAAGCATCAAAAGCTATACTTACGTAACTTTTTGCAGGAACATAAGGTATATTAGAAGGTGCTTGTATTTTAATTTGTGATCTATCTTTTTTTAATGCCATAATTAACTTTCGTATAAATCTTTTTTAGCTTTATATTCATAACCTGCACTAGCTATACTAACCCATCCACCAAATTGTTCTTTACGTCTTTGTGATGCAGCTATATCTTGTGCATAACCAATGTCTCCAATTTGTGTTCCAACATTTAATCTTATTGTTGCAATGTCTTTTTCAAATGTTTCACTTACATCTTTTTGAATATTTAAAAATGATCTACTATCCATAGAAAAACCAGAACCAGCTTGAGTTGCTTTATTAGAAGCAATTGTTGCTAAATATTGTTCTCGTCTATTTGCTGCTTCTTGATCAGCAATTCTTTTTGCAGCTTTTTTTTGTTCTTCATATCTTTGTTGTTCTATTTCAGCTTGTTTTCTAGATTCCTTAATATCATAAATTGCTTTAGCTGCAGATACAACAAACATTGTGACTGGATCAGCACTCATGCAAAAACTACCTCCACTGACATGCCTAAGATTTTAATTGGTAAAGGATCATCTTGGCTAATTGTTACTGTAGGATTTTTACTATATCCTAAAAAGAAAAATTCTTTTTTATCTGTTACTGGTGTGAGGTCAGAGCCACCTTGAAAATTAACTTGTTGTATAACTAAAGCTTTAGAGGTGCTGTCTGCAGCTTTTATAGTCATATCAAGGGTAGAGTTAATATCCACAATGGCTCTTGAAATTCTTCTTGGTAATCCAGTTAATGGCCCTTCTGGTAATTCTTTATCAATTGGCATAGTTTCAATTATTGGAATATAGTTAAATCCTACTTTAAGTCCAGTAGCTTTTGGTGCATTTGTTAAAATTATTTGATCTGAACCAGATACTGTAAATGAACCAATTGAACTATTGCCATCAACAATATTAATAGATTCATTAGTATAAATACCATTAACATCATGTAAAAATCCTTTTACTAAAGTAATTACAGCATTATCTGCAGGTGTTGTTACTAAAGATTGATTTAAATTTAAAGTATAAGAACCTGCACCATTATTTGTTACAGATTGAATTATATATTCTGTACTATCTCCAGCTATTGTAAATGATTCATTAATTTTAGGATCAGAAGTAAATCCATCTACTTCTAATGTGGCACCAGATTGACTTGCTCCATTAACTAATGGAGTTCCTCTTTGATTTAATGTAGATAAAGTTTGACAATCTAATGTTTCTGAATCATCATCTGCAAATTTTTCTAATGTATAAACAGTAGATCCATTTAAAACTCTTTTAGCAATAATAACTAAATTCTCATTTAATGAAATAATTGATTGTATATAATCTCCATTTCTAGTAGACCATTGTGACCAACCTGCAATTTTTTCATCTCTTACAGAATGAAACACAGATAATGTACCAGGATATGTAGATCCATTATTTAAAAAAAATGCATATTGTTCTGGTCTAGTATTATTACCTTTCATAATTGCAATTTCTTTTGGTGAGTCAATTAAATGTTGTGCAAGAATAGATACAGCAGTAGATTTATAACCATCTTCTAAATCAGAATAAACAAACTCTCTAACTGCTTTACCATTTTTTTGAACAAAGCCTGTTGCTTGGTCAAACATATGAGGAGCTGTTCTAGATATACCATATGGTGTTTGTCTTAATATACTTACATTAGAAGGTGTTATAGTATTATCAGTAGAATCTGGAATGTAATATTCTCCACTATCTGTAAATACTTGTAAGTCTTTACCAGATAACATATGTCTAATTTCGTTTACTGAGTTACCTGTTATATCAGAGTCTATTGCTTCCGAATCTAATCCAGTTCCTACATTAAAATTAAAATAATCTCCAATATGAGATGCTATTATACTTGCAGGTCTAGATTTTATACCACCTAACCATAATCTATTATGATGAAATGTAACTGCTTGAGGATAACCTCTTGCAGCAGAAATAGATTCTTCTTGCCATTCAAAATGTGGGCCAGTTCCACCAGCTATTGTTTCAATTACAGTTACAGTTACTTCAGTTGCACTTGTATAACCAGTAATTTTAACTTGAGATCCATCTATAGTTAAATAATGTCCTACATAAGCAGATGTAAAAAATCCAGAAGAAGCTGTTACAGTTCTACCTGTTCCAGTTGCTGATGTACTTATTGTTAATGTTGTAAGTGCAGGTTCATATTTGTAAAAAGGTGCATTTGTTTTATATGCCCCAGAAACAACAACATCTTCATCTATTTTAAATGCAAATTCTCTAACAATAAAAGATGATGCTGATTCTCTAAATATTTCTCTAATTGGATTATTTCTATGTGTTATAAAAATAGTATCACCAAATTGTGCAAAATTTAATTCAAATAATTGAGATGTAGTCCAATTACAATTAGTTGTATAATTACTTGTTAATGCTGTACCACTTATATTATAAACATCCATTCTTTGATTAGATAATGCTATAATAGCTATTTCATCATCAGAAAATATAAATGGTATTAATCTTGTTTCTGCAGGTAATGTTGCAAGATAAGAAGTACCAGGTCTTCTCATTAAACCACCTTCTGCTAATAATGCAAAATTTCTACATTGTTTAGCGCCTTGAAAATAAGATGATATGTCTGTTCTTGTAGCTAATAAAGGATTAAGCTCACCAGACGAAAAATTGGTTATAACAGTTTTTAATGTTCTTCCCATTAAACATCCGTTCTGGTAGATCTTCTAAGATTAATAAATCTATTAGTATCTAAAACCTTTGTAGTAGTTTCTTGTGCATCAATATTTTTAGCAATTAAAAATTGTCTTTCTGCTAGTTCTTTAAATTGTCTAATCATAGCAGAATCTCTAGCAACAGAACCTGCAAATATAGATGCTAATTCATATTCTAAAGCAAGAACAAAATGAGGTGGAAAGTATGCTTCATCTACTCTGTAAATGTAATCCATAATTAATGTACTATTAGAACCATAGCCATTAACATAAATATAGTCTTTGTATCTTGAATAAGGAATTACAATATCATTAACTGTTATTGTATTTATTTGTAAAACTTCTGGATCTGTTGGTATTTGATAACCATAATCATATCTTCCAGTAGGAGCTGCTGCTAATAATGAAAGTGTTTGTTGTGTTGTTGAAAATCTCCATCTGCATCTAGTAAGTGCAGCTTTTGTAATATCTTCGTAAATATTACTAGCAACTAATGCTTCTGTGCTTCCATCAGAAAAAGATGTAATAGGTTGTGCGCCTATCATTACTAATGCTCTTGCACATATATCTATATTAGTTGTTGCCATAATTTATAAAAAAAAAGATCTAGGGGGATTACTCCCCCTAAATCGAATTAGCTTTATGCTAATTTAGCTGTTGTTACAGTAGTCGCACCAGTTGCTGATGTAACAGTAAGTAGATCTACTTCTGGAGTTCCACCGATTCCGATAGAACAAAGAATTAAATCACCTTGTTTCAATTCAGCATATGCGCTGTTAAAGTAACCACTAGCAGCTACAGTTGCGATAGCATCTCCGTCAGTGTAAAACCAAAGAGAGTTGCCACCCATCTGTGCTACCTTTTTAATAGGATTGTCAGTTGCGTAAGCCATATTATTATATCTCCTTAATTATTACTCTGCACACTTCTGTATTCTAATACCATCAGTGTCAATTAATACACCACCTATAGAAAGCATAGATGTAATTAAGT
>Ga0208160_1001231_pt1 | contig 11043 bp, 9 predicted proteins | sample CB_VirMetaG_FD_184536 | JGI IMG/M metagenome (GOLD analysis project Ga0208160, IMG submission 184536) | Freshwater to marine saline gradient viral communities from Chesapeake Bay - CB_1504_1 Viral MetaG (SPAdes) (version 4) | ecosystem: Environmental > Aquatic > Marine > Coastal | place: USA... | reverse complement strand
ATTATTATCATCTGATAATGGTGTTTGTTTTGGTTTTACACGTACTGAAGTTTGTGGGTAAGGGTTACCTTGAACTACTTCTACTGTCATATCAAATCCGTTTGAAGTATCTGTAAAGTCTCCGATATCTTCGTCGTTTGCTAATGACAATAATTCTTGGTAAATTTGTTTTCCGAATTCCCAGTAACGAGCTCCTTTTTCTTCTTCACCTCTAACAATAACGGGAGCAAATACTCTCATTTTAGGCTCTAATTTCTTAGCTAACCTCCAGTTTTCAGGTTCAGATGTTTTACGGAGTTCTTTTGCGAACTCTACAATTGGGTCTTTTTCACCGAAGTTGATTGGTGAAATCATTGTTCTATTTCCAATACCATAATGGAAATATACTTCTTGGAAAGGATTGTCCTTGTTTAGTACGGAAGGGACAACTCTAATTTGTTGTTTTCCTAATTGGGCTTTCCAAAAAAATTGAGATCGGTCCGTTTTTTGGCCGGTACCACCGCCTTTTGGTGTTGTAAGTTGTTCTAACTTGCTTGAGATAACACTTAAATCCATAACTAATTGAGTTTTAATTTATAACGATTGTAAATATAATGAATGTTCCTCGGGGAACCAAATATTTCTAAAAAGAAAGTATTTCGTGTATCTTTGTATCTAGTCTTTTTAATTCACCACTTGTGGTTAGAAGGATACAATTACGATATTCTTGCCAATTTACTCTATAACTTGGGTCAGCCTGCCCACCATTTAATTCTTTGATTAAATCGTTTAACGCATTTATAGTGTAAAGTGTATTCGATTCCTTTTTTCTATGTAAGAGTATAGTTTGAGGAAGGATGGTATTTGACATATTAAAAGAATCAACGTTATATGTGCAGACATATTCGTTTGTAGATTCAATATAAAGAACAAATATCTTATTAAATAAGATAGTATACTGGTCCTTGATGCTGTCTATGGTGGATTCTAGGGCCTCTTTAGAGGTGAATGTGCAAAATAATTTATTTGCCAAGTCGTCAAAGTTAATTTCGTAATCTACCATAAATATTAAATTTTATTGAGAGAATCATAATCAAGTCCGTATTCTACTTTAATTACGTAGCCGTCATGTTCTAAAAGTTGTTTGATTTGCTTTAATGTGTCTTTTCCATCAGATACCGCGTAGTCTATAAGGAAGGAATCATATGTGTATAATATAACATCACTTTGTTTATCAGCCAAATATTCTATGACTTTTTTTACGGATATTACGTTATTATATGTTTCTGCTGATTGGATTATATAGTTAAGTATTTTGTTTGGTGTTGGGTTTGTAATTTGTTCTGCTTTAAGAATCTTACCTCCAATTAATTCGAGTTCTTGTGTTTCGTTAAATGTTTTCCATAACGAATCTACATAAGTTTGCATTGCTTTAAAGAATGGAATATCAACATATTGTTTAAATACACCCCCATATAATTGTTTGAATGTAAGTTCCTTAGATTGTTGATATTCTGCGTCTGTCAGCGTCTCCTTTTGGAAATACATACGGCCTAGTTGAGTATGTACCGATTCATTATCGAGTTGATAGTCGATGAGTTTCGCCAAGATGCGTACGTGGTATGCATCGTAATCAAATTCAAAGAAGTAATCGTTTCTTGGTATAAATGCTGCTCTAGAACCATCGTTTTTATTTAATGCTGCAAAGTTTACACCATTAAATGAGTTTGTAGGACGTGTTGTTAAGTTGTATAAGTTATATTTAGTATATACTCTACTATCTTTGATGAAATATTCTTCATGCTGATATTTGAAGTGTTTGTCAAATAATTCTTTATTGATTTGAATACCTTTTTCTTCTATTGCTTTGAAGACTTGAGGGAATGTCTCGTTATAAAATCGATTTGTGGGGTTTTCAAATTTATCCTTGACTTCGTCAAAGATTTTTTCTTGTTCTTCGAAGTGCTTCGAGATAGGGATAATAGAGTTAGTGAAAGGTCTAGCAGGGAAAAGGCTATAACACCTATCACGAAATAAACTACTACAATTTGGGAGGGTTCCATAGGATACGTCAACGAGTTTGGATGTGGGAAAATAATATAAGCATTCTTTTTTGTTTAATGTGTAAATCGTGCTATACTTACTTATCCACTCTAAAACTTCGTCTAACTCTAGGGAAAATCCCTCACTATGGTTAATTGGAAATATATAGCCTTTGCCTTTAGGCGTCCGGAAATATATAAGAGAAGGGGAAGTAAGTGAAGAATGGTAATTATCATTCAAAGGAATAATATTAACGTAACATTCGTCTCCCGAACAGTATAAATTTCGTAATTGTTGTCTTGTCTCGACAATATAAAACATAACCTTTTTCTTATTCCGTAAATATACAACCTATTTTTTGATAGGCCTACTTAAGTTGTTTTTGTGTTAAAACTTATTACTACTCTTTTACCCCCAGTATTAACCTCAGTCTCATGTTCTAACCAACTAGGGAATAAATACAAATATCCTGGTTTAAGTGGTTGGGTATATTGTGATGAGTTATATGGGGAAGGTGAAGTATTAGAAAAATTACTTAAAATGAGATGTAATGGGGAATGGAAAATTAAATTACAGGTATTTTCTTCTAATAAGGGATAATATGCACCACTTACTACACTACCTCTATGATTATGTCTATAGGTTTTACCTTCATTTTCCATTATATTAAACCAACTATTAAATATTTTTAAAGAGGGGATTTTTGTAAGTTCACTATAACTATCTAAAGCTTTTTGAAAATTATTTCTTAAATCTATTAAAGAGGGGTGCTGTAAAAAATCTCCATCCTCTTTAAATGTGGTCGTGCCATTATCAACAATTTGATAATCATTAGAAGTAATAGTAGAAGTTAATTTTAATAAATTAGAAACATTGGGGTATGATGTAAAATCAAAACCTACAACACAAGTTGGGAATAAATTATATATTTCCATAACGATTTTTAATATTTAAGATCCTAAATTTGCTAAGGCATCTCTTACCAATGTATTAACTCTATTTTGAACTAACACGTTTCCAGATAAAAGTATTACATTTTTAGATTGCGCCATATCAGCACCGTCCATTATAGTTCCATCAGCCATTATATGATAGTATCCTATGTAATCACTATTGTCTTGTCTTACGGTAAATTCGTTACCAGCTGTATATTGGTTTGTAACTAGTGTAATATCGGGTTTAACTGAGTATTGGATTAAATCATTTAGGTATGATCTAATTCCTCTAAATTGTTGGTTAGCAGAATTTCTTAATCTCTCGTTTGTATTTACAATACCTGCCTTTAATACACCATTTTGGTCTTTAGAATCAAATAATGGGCCAGATATTTTCCAAAATAAGCTTATAATACTCCATAAAGCGTAGTTATACTCTCCATCTTGACGATTTATACTATCAAATGTAGATTTATTTATCTCTCTTACTTGAGGAGGTGTTTGATTTTTACGTTTAGCAAAATATCTTGTTATTGAACCTCTTCTATAATCCTCTCCTGTAGGTTGAACTACAAAGTAATCAGGGTCTTTACCAAATTTATATAGTTCCTGATTTGTAGAGTTTAGGGATTGGTATTGGGTATTAAGTGGTGATACAGGAACATTATTTCCAGAACCCGATTGTGTTTGAGAGGCTTTGGATTTAATTAATCTTTTAGAGTTTGGTGTTAATGGGGTTTTACCTGAATTGGTTTGTCCGTTAAATAATTCGTGGTAATATCCTTCGTAAGGTTTACCTTCAGAATCTGTAAACTCCCCTCCAGAAGTATACAAATTAGTATTAACCATGCTTTTAGGTATGTAAGTCATTAGTTACGAATTAAAGTTTGTCCTCTAAGTGTTGTATACCACTTATTATTTTCGATTGAATGGTTTATAGAAAATACTACAAAATCCACTTTTCCTCTATATCTCTTAGGTAATCTATTATCAGGAAGTCTAAAAATAGTATAAGGTAAAATACCTGATATTCCGTCCATTGTTAGATTATATTCTAGGGGAATTAGGAGAGTAGGGGTGTTATTAATAAGTTTATCTGTTGTACTTTGTAAATCAGCATATAAGCTAGTTAAGTTACTTATAGTACTTAATTTTAAAGGTTCTAAAGTATATACATCGTAAAGATGCATAAATAGTTTTTTTAAAGGTATCTTATTTTCTCCATCTTCAGGGTTGGAGCTCAATTGGGGTGATATTGCTGAATTTTTGACAACTGCAAATTTATCTATAACATCTCCATTTAATTTTTGATATGAAAGAACATCTTCTGGGAATTCTTGTATTCCTCCTGAATCTAATGCTTGGGCTGAAATTACTATTTGAGCAGCTAATTTAGGGGTAATTTTAGAAGAATAACTATAATCATAAACAGTAGATTTAGTTCCAAAATTTTCTAACTTTAAAATAGATTTTTCAGGATCTATAATAAGGGGTTTATTATAATTTTCATCAATTATTCTAATACAATTACTTCTATCATCATAAAAAGTTCTTAGAGCATTTACTTTTCCTAAAGAAATATTGATACCATTTAAAATAGTTTCTATATATTCTATTAGGTTAATGCTTTTATCTTCATTATTATTAGATAAGGTTTTTAATGTATCAAGAACAAAATCAATATTAATAAGAATGTTAAATAATTTACCTTGAAAACTATCTTTTATAGTTCTATTAACTGATGATGTATTTTCGTTGCCCTTAGCTAATAAATTAAAGTTTTTACTTCCTCTATTAGACCACCAGTAAATACCATCCGGGGAGTTTAGCAAATATGGATCAAAAAATATTGTTTGTTTTTGTGGTGTTGTTGAATAAGGAATTAAACATTTAAAGGGGTCTATACTTGCTTCAATTACTCCCCTTTTAATAATGGTAGTTTCGGGGTTGTAATCTATATAAACTACAGGAGTAGCTTTGTCACCACTATTTTCAGTAAATATACCTAAATGCTGGGTTAGGGCCATTAAATGTCCTAATGTTATATAAGTAGCAGCAGTGTATCTTCCCTCAGTTTCATCTGATCTAGCGGGGGATTTGTAAACGGTATAAAAATCTTGAGGAATAACTAAATCAGCTCCTGCTTCTCTGTGACCTGATAGTAAAGACCATGGATTGCCATACAAAACGTTAGTATTAGATGATTTATAATTTAGGGGAAATTTAGGGCCTTTATAATTAGGCAATTGAAATATACGATTTAATAAATCTAGGTAAGTGTCCTTTTTTTTAGTTTTTTGATTTATTAAAGTAGCATCAAAGTTAATTTTAACTAAATTATTTCTATCATTTCTAAAAAGTAGACTTTTAAGATCTCTTGTTGGAGCTATTGCTTCTACTGCAGGTGAATTTCCTTGAGATCTAGCAGCAAAGGTTTTTATTGTATATAAAGCATTTTCTAAAGTAGATGAAAATTTATCAGATTCTTCTTCTTTAGCAGAATATACATCAAATGTATAATTAGTAGCAGAATTTATTTTTAAAGATTCTACTAAACCCCCCGCTCCCATTATATGAGTTTTACAGTTGTAAGATCCATCCGAATTAGCTGAGTAACTAAAATTATAAACTGTACCTGTAATTGATTCGTAATTACCTTCAGTATTGATTACTTTTTTTGTAACACTTTTTCTTAAAGATTCTTTATCATTTTCATTAAAAAAATCTAAAGGTTGAGGATTTATTTCAAAAGTATTATCATTTTTAAAGTAATTAGTATTTCCCCATTCTAAAAATACAGTACATCCTAAACTCATATAAAGTTTAGACATTGTATCTAATTGATCTAAGTCATAACAAATAAAGTCAATATCGGCTTGTAATAAAGTTTGCCATTTGCCTCCTGTGGTTATACTAATATTAGTAATACCAGGCATAGGTTTAAAACCTAAATTATCAGTAGCACCTTGTGTATAAGTTTCATTAAATCCTTTTTTAATAATACTATTAGTGCCATTTGTAGAGATAGTTCCACCTTGTAAAATATTATTTTTAGCTAATGTAGATCTTCCACTTTTTACTTTTCTTTTATTTCTATAGTAAGCATTTAACTCTGCTCTAGTAAATAAATCATTAATACCTTGATCATCTTCCTCAGCTTGTTTATCAATTACTTGTACCCCTGAACTTAAACGTACCCAGGCGTTTTTATTTGTAAGATGTTGGAGTGTATTGTTGTCTCTAGTTTGAGAATTAGCAATGGCTTCTCGTTTCTTTATTTGGTCTTGTATTACGGGAGGAAATCCGGTACCAACAATGTTTTTATATTCAGCCATAACATTTAAATCTCGTTTTCTATATTGTAAGCATTTAAAGCATTTGATAAATTACCAGGTATTCTTAATTGAAATCCTAATGGAGTATACATTGAATCCCCAGGTAAATCATTTGCCATAGCAACAACCCACCATAGTGTAGGATCTCCATAAAAATCCGTTGCTATTAAGTCTAACCTATCCTCAGCTCTTGCTACAATGTATGTATCATTATTTGAGGGAACAAGTGAGGGATATTTAGTTGGTAAATATCCTACTTTTCCACTTTGGGTTTTTTGTATTCCTATATTTTCGTAACGTCTAGCCATTTGCAGGTAAATATAAATTACTGGTATCTGTTAATAAAATATGATTGCCCTTTTTAGGTAAAATGTCTAATATTGGTTTAAAAGAAGCAGCTACATCTATAATTTGTGGAGTTTGTAAAATAGTTTTATCATCTTTACCATCAGCATTCATTGCTATTTCCCAAGCATACTGATCATCAACATTTAGGTTTAATGAAGTTAATACACCCGGAGTTCTAACAAATAAATCTCCTATTGTTAATTTAGTAATATTTCCCTTCATGAATCCTGCACTATTATAGTCTGGGTATAATGATGATACTAAAAGGTTTAATTTACGATAAATGCGGCGCATTTCTTGTTTTGATTGGGCCGCTACTTTAAAATTAAAGCTAACGCTTCTATCAAAACCTTGATATGTATAAAAATTTTCACCTCTACCTGCATACCTTTTTCCGCTCCATTCTGCACTATGGCTATCTGAATATCCTGTTAAGAGAGCTCTAAAAATCATAAGGTCTGAGGTTGATACCGCAGTATTATTTATAGTTTCAAATGCAAATTTAATTAAATCCTTATCAGTATTTAGAGCGGGTAATACCTTATCTCCCTCAATGTTACTTTGGATATCTACCATATTAACACCATCCTGACCCTGAATGAATTCTTCATTCCAGTCTGTTCTAGTATTGTCCCTTCTTGCTCCAGGACTTCCTAATCTAACACGTGTAGTTTTATCCGCCCAAAAATAATCAACTTTTTGTACTGAATTTGGGTTTATGACATCTTTTCTAAAATCTGTAACAGTAGTGTTACCAGGGAGAATTTGTCTTCTACTTTTAATTTTGTCATACCCCATTGTATATTGAAAGTTTGAGGTAACGTCAGGGTTTGGAGATTGGTTTGCTCTTATATAATCTGCTCCTTGTTGTTGGAGAAGTGTGGTAGAATCAGTTTGAGTAAGTCCAGTTTGGTCTTGAGATAAACTAAATATTTTAGAAGGACCTACTAAGTTTTCGTAATTTATAGTAACTGCAGGTCTTGCCTGAATTATTGAGCCATATAAGTTTTTGTCATAATTAGAACCCACAAAGGTAGGAGCATCGCTTGTTATTATAGGATTTCCTTTAGCATCTTGTGCTCTTCTAATTATAGTATTTCCTAATCCATACAGTGAACCGGGTCCACCAGGGTAGAAAAATAATTCAGATTGGTTTACAGTATTTATGCCTAAAGCTGAGGAGACATTGGAGAATAGTAAATCACCAGGGGATTCGTTGTTTACTTTTATGTTAAGTAAATTAACTAGTCTATTTTGTTGTGTAGTTTTATGAGAAACTATATAGCTGTACTTCCTTTCATCAAATTGTAAATCATTTAATGTAGCACCTGCAGATGGGTGGTGGAAGCCAGTTCCACCTTCAGCGATTTGGGTCATTAAATTACGCCCATCACTGTATGCTCTAGTATTTACATCACCTAATGATCTTCCACTTTCCATAAGTGGATTTGAAAACATTAAACCTTTTTGTTTATCTAAAAAGGCTCTACCTCCAGGATAAGACAGTAAAAAAGCATCTATACGAGCAAAATCCGATCTCGCGGCAAGTTCCTCATAGGAACCACCACGTATAGGATAATCCAAACTAAGTGCTTCAGTAGTTAAAGAATTAAGTTCGCCCATGGTTCTCGGGACTGGGGCTTTTTGCCATGGTTGTCCTGAGTATCCACCACCTCTAATATCTTTACTGTACTTATTATCTTTAGAATTGTACTTGAAGCTAGCAGGATCGTTATATAGATCTCTTAATGCCATTATCTAGGTAGGTTATCTGTATATCTTGCAGGTATAACTCCGTTTAAATCTAGTTGTGAAGGTATTTTATCAGCAGCTAAACCTTGACCAGTTAATGATTCTAAATTGTGTAACTTTGATTCTCTTTGTTGTAATAGAGTATCTTGGTTTGTTCCTCCTTTACTTAAACTAGAGTTTGATTCTGTTCCTAAGATTGCCATATTGTTGTTATTTGGGTTTATTATAAATATTTTAAATTCCGTATTTTCTAGTGTTCATTGCTTGAGGTGTTTGGAGTGCATTGGATACTCTATTACCGTCTAGATTAACGTTGAGATTCGCTTTTGACGTACCACGTTCGGCGCCCATAGCTATAGCATCTGCTAATTTATCGTAGTCTATTGCTACTGAAGTTGCTGTAGGTGTGTTTCTTCCAATACCTCTTTCTGGTAATGGGGTAGATGTTGGTAAACTAGATTCAATTTCTCTTCCTAAGGGTTGTATTGGGGAAGAAGCTTGATTTAATTCTAACTGTTTGCTTTCTTGAACAGAAAAAACTGATAGAAGTTTGTCAAGTCCTCTTATCTCTATTGGTTTGGATTCTTGAGGTGTAGGTGTTGGAATTTTTTTATCTATTCCTCCTCCTTTTAATTTATCCAATAACCCCGGTGCAGCGGCATAATCATCATTTGGGGATAATTCAAATAACCCTCCTTCTCTAGGTGAAATAAGTGTTTTACCTTTAGAGGGGGACATAATGTCGCCTGCTCTATCTGGTTTAGTTAAGGAATATAAACCATAAGTTACAGCTCCTGCAGCTGCTAGTCCTGCTAATGCTGTTATTGGGTTTAGGGCGGCCCAGGCGGCAGCTAATCCTATTTGTCTAAATAGAGCCACTTGAGACTGACTGCTAAATATTCCCATCTGGACAATTGCTGCACCAAGACTAGTAATTAGTCTGGTTCCTATAAGAGTTGTTATACTGCCTAAAGTAGCATATAAAATAAAGGAATTTGAAACTAAAGCAGCTATAGCTTCTAGAGGACCTGCAAAAGCTTCAGCCATTTTAGCTATAGAATCATTTAAGCTTTGTTGGACTTCTAAACGTTTATTATCTGCAGCTTCTTTTTCTTTAATTTCAGCAGCACTCATTTTACTAAGAACAGACTGTTCTTGAACCATTTTAGCTAATTCATCTCTGCCTAATCCTAATGCCCCTGCTATTGCTTCTTGCTCTATTCTAGTACCAGTAGCAAAAGAATTTATTACTTCTTGATTATTAGCTATCTCCTTAGTTAAACCATCTATATCGTTAGTTAAAGCAAAAAATCTTGCTCGTTCTAAGTTTAATTGTTTACCAGTAATAACTTCAGCTTCAAACTCTGAGGCTATAGATTGTTCTATATCTAGTAAGCCGTTTGCTATTTTATCTACTTGAGATAAATTAAGACCTAATAATTTGGCATTAGAAGCGGCTTCCGCTAGTTCTTCATTACTATTTTTAAATGCTAAAGTAATTGAAGGAGATAATTTTGATATTTCTTGTAATATTTTCCTTTGGGATAATAAAGGACTTATAGCATTATATGCTTGAACATAACCATCTTTTAGATTTTCTCCACTTACTTGAGCATTAAATGCCAACATACCCGCTTCTTCAGCAGATAAGCCTAGGGCCTTAGTTAATTCAGTAGCTTCTCTAAGATTAATAGCATCAAAAGCAGCTAAGGTATTAAAGCCAAATTGATTTGTTAAGGAATTTATAGTTTCTAGCTGGTCAGCAACGGTGCCAAATTTAGAATCTACTAAATCTAGAGCTGTAGTAGTTTCTCCTAAATTTCTTCTTATGTCTGTTTGGACTTTATTTAATTTACCAAAAGAGCTTATAATAGAGGCAAAAAGAGCGGCACCTGCGAGATTTGAAAAAGCTATTCCTAATTCTTTAGTACCTGCTAAAAATGCAGATTGTGATTTAGCCGCATCTCCAAACTGTTCTTTTAATTTTGCATTTTGAGCTACTGTTAATCTTGAGGCATTTGCGGCTTGTTCAAAGGGAGCTGCAAATTGTCTAAGAATGGGAATATCTTTAACTATCCTACTTAACCCCTCAAAGTTTTTTACAGAAAAGCTATTTGCTATAGCCTTGGATTGAGATTCAATTTCTGCTAAATTGTTTACTAAATTTTGGGTAAATATTATTTGCTCCTTTAGAGCAAAGGACATATTTTTTTCTTCTTCTGTAGTACCTTGAGCAAATTTTTGTTGAAGATTATTTAAAGATAGTAATTGGTCAGTTAGATTTTTTCTATCTTTAGCTAATTTAGCTAATTGTTTTTGAGAACCTAAATCTTTTAAAGTAGTATTATAATTTTCAGATGCGGTTTTATTAACCTCTCTAACTAAAGAACGTATTTCTGCTCTTTCTTGTCTCTCAAATTTAAGATTTTTAAGTTGATCAGATATAACGTTACCAATATCACGAACATCTTCAAGAATATCTTCTTGGATACCCGCTCGTTGTTGAGTAAGTCTCAGTAATTCCTGTTCTCTATCTAATTCTTCTTGGGATGCCATTAGCTAATTATATAATATAAATATAAAAAGTGCCTACTTTTTAGCAGGCACTTGTGCATTATATACGTTAGCAGGGTTAATTGCTGGACGTGCTA
>Ga0208160_1001226_pt1 | contig 11073 bp, 8 predicted proteins | sample CB_VirMetaG_FD_184536 | JGI IMG/M metagenome (GOLD analysis project Ga0208160, IMG submission 184536) | Freshwater to marine saline gradient viral communities from Chesapeake Bay - CB_1504_1 Viral MetaG (SPAdes) (version 4) | ecosystem: Environmental > Aquatic > Marine > Coastal | place: USA... | reverse complement strand
TTTGATTATCAACAGTATTAAATTTTAAATATCCTGGGTTTTTTTCAAAGTATTGGTTTGAATCAAAAAATGTTGCTTGAGGTAATTCTTCTGAAAGGTTAATATAGTCCCCGAATCTAGGATTCCATCCACTAGTTTTTTGGTCAGTTAAATAAGATATATTGGTTTTCCCAATACCACCCGCACCATTAGGACCACCTTGATATGTTAAAAGGACATAAGGGTTATCTGATACTGTAGTTTTTTTAGGGAATGTTCTACCAACTCCTAATATCTTATCTGTAAGTAAAACAAGTCTATTAGTATTTACATTACTAATAAACTGTCGATTTTCAATAGAAAAATAAGTAGGTCTAGATAAAGAGGGGGTTAATCCAGTAGGATCAGAACCTTGTTTATTTAAAAATATACCAAGATTATTAACTGCAGCTTGGGCTATTGTTGATGTTGGGAGATATATACCATCATTAAGAGTTCCACCAGCTTGGGTTCTAACTCCTAAATTAGATAAAGCTTCTTGTTTAGCTGTAAATAATATTCCTGATGTAGTTGTAAAGTATTTGGTAAGTCTTACTACATCATCAACTCGGGCTTTACCTTGTCCTACTCCTCCTCTAAAAAAGTCAGTAACAGGACCATTACCCCCAGGTAAACTAAGAGCATTTGGTTCTTCTGTTACACCAGGTAAAGGAGTTTCAACAAGGAGTTTAGTATTAAAGTCCGAGTATTTTAAAGTCCTAAACTTGGAGTTTTCAGTTTTAATTTTATCGAATAACCCCATAGGAAATTAAATAAATTAAGGATTGTCGTCTACAAGACTTCCTCTACCTTCAGGAGCAGAATTACGATATCTACCTGATAATTTTTCTCCATTAGCATAATATGCACCTGGTTGGTTATCTAAAATAGAAGGGTTAGTGTAACCTGTATCTAAGAATGTAGATGTTTTTAAAGGAGAATCCATTCTAATATACTGAGCTTTATCAGTTCCAGCTACTGAAGCTGGGTTACCATCTAAAGAGTAACCATCTGTTGCAGGCTTATAGTGAAGTCTAGAACTATTAGCACTTGCTTTAGAAGCATTTACTAACGTAGATGGAGTAACACCATCCATAGCAGTAAGGTTAGATCCTTGGTTTATTAATTTGTCTTTTAATCCAGCCATTTTGTTTGATTTAGATTATTTTATTATAAATATTACAAATTATTGAATTTTAGCAGTATTTTGAACCATTCCTGCTTCTAAAGCATTTGTAGACATTACTACACGCATATTACCCATAGATTTTTGCTGTTCCATCATTCTTTGGTTCATATTATTAAGGGCTTGTAACATTTCTTTATTATCACTTTGAACTGTTGTTTGTTGTGGTTGTAAATCTCTTCTTTCCCTTACAGGAAGTGGGTTAACTTTAGCTCCTGTTGGGAGATTTATTATTTCAGGACCAACTTCACCTACCATCACAGAGCCTCCTCCTGTTACTTCAGCACCGAATTGAGCTTTAGGAACTTTTGCTTCTGATTTGGCTTTAGTCATCATACTAAACATTCCTACAACAGCAGCTGTGGCTAAAGCAGGTCCTACAAATGGGATAGCTGATAGAGAAGTGTATATGGCTCCAATTGCACCTATAATAGCAGGAAGAGCCATTGCTGCAAGAATACCAGCCATAGTTATAAGGAGGGGATTACCTTCTTTAATACCATTAAAAAATGATTTAATCAATCCACCTAATACTGAAAATCCTTCTATAATAGGACTTAATATAAAATTGATTGCAGGAAGAACAGTTTCGACTATTTCCATTAGGGGGGATAAAATAGACATAATAGGTTCTGCTAAACCTACAAATAATTCTTGAAGTTTAATTATAGATTGGTTAAATCTTTCTTGAAGAGATTGTTGCTCAAATTGCTTAGCTAATTCTTCATCACCTAAACGTTTTCTAGCTTCTTCAACTCCATAAGTAGCTACTAATTGATCATATTCTTCACGTGCGTCTTCTATACTAGATGCTCCAATTTTACGTAAAGCTTCTTGTTCTACTAAAGTTTTAGATAATTCTTCACGAGACATTCCAACAGCCCTAGCAAAAGCTTCTTGTTGGATTCGGTTCATTTTTCCAAATTCAGCTGCTGATCCTACTTGTTTAGTTATTTCTTCTGCTACAGTTGCTAAATCATTATTTAAGGCTGCTGATCTAGCTTTTTCTAAGTTGATTTGTTTTCCTGTTAATAATTCAGCTTCTAATTCGGCTGAAATTGAAGATTCAAATTGAAGTAAGCCTTCAGCTATTTTATCTACTTGTTCTAAGTTAGTGCCTAAAGCTTTAGCAGCTACTTGAGCTTCAGCTAAATTTTTAAGACTCATTCCCATCGATACTGTAATAGCAGATGATGTATTTGAAACTTCTTTAAGAAGTTGCTTTTCATTTAAAACTAAACCATTTTGAGTAGCTAAAGCTTTAGCTTGGCCTAAAAATTCAGCTGTATTGTCTTCTAAAGATGTATTAGTAGCTAATGAAAGTTTTTGAATACCTATTAATTCATCGTTAGTAAACCCAGCTTGTTCTCTTAATTTAGTAAAAGTTTCTAAGTCTTGTTGATTTAAAGCAGCATTAGTTCCTAAGCTTTTACCTACAGCATTTAAAGATTCATTTAAACCTTTAGTATTAAGAGCAACATCATTTGATGAAGCTGCTATTTGATTTAATTCTTTATTAAGAGCTTGGGATTCTTCAGCACTAATATTTAAGTTTTTGGCAGTGTCACCTGTCATTTTATCAAGCATTGTAAATGCTTCAATAAATTTAGTTACTAAAGTGACAGTTATAGTTAAAGGATCTAGTAATGCTCCTTTTAAATCAATTTGACCTAATCCGGATTTTAATACTTTAAATTTATTGTCTATACTGTCAACGTTACCACCGCCTTCTTGGATTTCTTTAGCGACTTCGCGCATCTTCTTTTGGGCTTCATCTAATCCAAGTCTATTAGCTAACCCACTAAAACCCATTTTACCTAATGCTGTGCTGATGCCTGCTAAAGCAGCACCACCTACACCCATTAGTTTATTTATATCTTTTTCTTTTTGAATTCTTGTATTTAAAGCGTCATCTATATCTTTAAAAACTTGGAATTCTTCTTGTGCTGCTAGTAAAATAGCATATTCTTCTTTTGTAAGATCTTTTCTAAATTTAAGATTAGTTTTACTTAAATCTACTATTCCTTTTTCTTGAGCTAGTTTTTTAGATTGCTCTTTAACTTCATTTGATAATTGTTGAAATTTACTTTTTTCGTTTTCAAGCTGTTTTAAACCAAGTTCAGTAATACCAGCTTGATCGTATTTAAGTTTTTCAGTAATACCTTGAATACCTTTATAACCTTTAGTAGCTAAAGAAGTAGCATCATTGCCTTTTTTTAATTCAGATACTATAGATTTAATTTGAGCATCTATCCCGGCAAATCCCTCAGAAAGTGAAGAAGCTCGATCTTTAGCTTCTTCTAAAGCTAAATTCATAGCATCTATACCTTTAGTAACATTTTCTATATTACTTTCATCAAATATAGGTGCTCTTTTCTTAGTAAGTTGTTCATACTCCTTCCTAAGTGCTTCTAATTTTGCTTTCTGTTGATCTAAGCTATCAGCCATTTAATATATTTTATTATAAATATTAAAAGCCCCAAAGTTTATTTATACTTTGGGACTTTATTTCCAGATGTATACTGTTTACTGGCATCAGCAAACGCTGGTTTGTTTACAGTTCCATCTGAGTTTATTACAGTGGTTTGGGAGCTGGGGTTAGCTGCTTTATTTTGTTCTTCATAAAATTCTCGCATTTCTTCGAATACAAATTTTCTTACCCAAATAGGCATTTGATAAACTGTATCCCAGCTATAACCACCTTGTCCATGAAAACATATTTCATGGATTTCCTTATATACGTTTTTACGATAGTAGGCGGCTATTTTCGAGGTCAGGCCAAAAAAATGTAAGCCCAATTGAAACGTTGCGAAATCGACCGTCCTCCCCCTCGTAGGACATATCCACATCTGGCATAACTGATTTATAAAAATCACGTAAAGCTCGCGAATCCATAGCTAATAAATAATTATCAACAAAATTACGAATTGCATTTTCATCTGTATTACCTTCTACCGATGTAATCATATACTTTAAACGAGTAGTAAGTTCAGGTGAAACATCTTTATTAATTTTTTTAAAACCTTCTAACTCAGCATCAATTTTCTTTTCGTCGTGGCCTGTTAAAAACTTAAAAGTGATTTTATTTTCAGATTGTGGCAAAACAAACTCAATTTCATTTTTACCTTCTGTAATAAGATCTGTTCTTAAAGGTTTAGAATCTAAAGTTTTAAGATCTACTGTGGTTTGTTTATCACCTACTGTAAACGTGTATTTAGAACCATATCCTAAAATACGTGCAGCAATTAACAAAGCGTTTTTATCACCAATAATCAAATCTTTAATATCAATTTTAGGTGAAATAATCATAGATTCTAATAATTTATCTAATACAATATTCTTATTAATATAAGATTGGTTAGATAAAATATCCTCTTCTTTAGCAGTCATGTATTTCATTTCTACTTTACCTTCTTTAAGAGGATGACCTTCAGGATATAATATACCTTTTGAAGGGAGGTCAATAATTTCGCTTGGGAATTTTAATTCGGCCATAAATTTTTATTTAGTTATAACTTTTATATCGAGTATACATATGTAAGATAAAAAAGAGCTTGGACAAAGCCAAGCTCTCTTTAAAGAAATTTGCGGGAAATTAGTAGTTTAATACACAATAATCCATTCCTAATGTCACTGTGATATTAACAGCAGCAGCGTCAGTATCCCAGTTATATTCACCAAAGTTAGCAGCTTTAATAAAGGCACCTTTAATAGCCCACTGTGAAACTACGTCACCAACAGGACCTAAAACACCAATTTGAACATCTTTTTTATAGAAATCTGAATAACCATCACGGCCTGTTACTGATTCGTGGTGTAGACGTAACCACTCAATTACTGCTTGAGCACCAGAAGGAGTGATCGGATCATATAAAGTCATTGTAAGATCATTCCATTTAACTCTACCTTTGATTTTACGATAGATGTTAATGTGGTTTAATACGATTTCACCAGCGTCAAATCCTACAGCTGAGATTCCTTTAATCATAAATGATGGGATACCATTTACTTCCATGAAGAATCTGTTCGCTACTTTAGGTTCGAACGGCGTGAAGAAAATATCGTCTACATCTAATATTGCCATGTTGCTTATATTTTAATTCTATTATAAATATTCGAGTTTAAAACCTTTACGCTGGGAATGTAGCTCCAGTTGGTAAGATGTTGAAATCTAAGTAAATGAATTCAGCAGTTCTAGTTGGTTGGATATAAATCTGACCTACTAACTGGTTTCTATCAATCACATCAGCAGTATTATTTGTATCATCCATAATCACTCTAAACGCGTATAAACCTTGACGTTGTTGAACTGATTCTAAGTATGGGTTAACAGCGTTTAAGAATTGGTTTCTAGTAGTTCTAGTATTTTGTTCAAATACTAATGTATTAGCTACTTGTGAGATGTAAGACTTTAAATTAATTAATAATCTTCTAACATTTACTCTATCTAAAGCTGATGCTTTGGTTTGTAATGTTTTTTGACCATATACTACAGTTCCTACACCTGGGAATTGGGCGATTGGGTTTACTTTATTATCGTATAAAGTATCTCTTTGTGTTTGTGAAAGTTGTTGTTCAGCTCTAATTACACTTAAACCACCTCTGTTAATACCTGCTGGGGCAAACCATGGAGCAGAAGCTTTATCGGTGAATGCATATACACCTGGGATTACTGTTGAGGCAGGAACCCATACGTTCTTAGCTGAATCTGGGTCAATTAATTGAACCCATGGCCAGTAAGTAGCAGCGTATGAAGTATCTCTAGATGAAGCTTGTGAAGATACTGTTGCAACAGAGCTACCATATCCTACCTCATCAATTACTGCAATGCTATCACCTCTCATTTGTGTATTGTTAATAACTGAGGTAATTACGCTTCTGTTAGTAGCAAATGCATCTATTAAGCCAGGAACAGTAATAATATTAAACTGATAGTTGTCTTGGTTAGACATTAAGTTTACCATGCTTGTGTAATCACTACCACTTAAACCTTGAGAGTTAGTGTTGTTGATTTGATCGTAAAACTTAGCATTAGCTGGGGCAATGTTACCAATACCACCTGAGAATGAACCACCATATGAACCAGAGCCATTAGATGGAAGAGATCCAGTGTAAATATCTTTAGCTACACCGGTATTATCAAAGTAATATGGAGTGTTTAATGCTACAGATTTAACTCTTACATAATTAGAAGCATTAGGATATGAACCTGAAACTTCAATGTAATTATTTGTTGAGTTGTAGCGTAAAGTTTGGTCACCAATTACTTTAGAAATGTAATTGTTTTGAGTTGGGTCTAATGATAAATTAGTCCAAGTTTCTAATGGGTTCTTATTATTTTCATTATCATCACCTCTTCTGATGATTAAAGCAAATGTGCCTGAAGATGTATTAGCATTTTGGATTTCCCATCTAATATTATCAGCTGAGCCTGAACCTAAAGATCCACTAGCATCAATACTGCTGGTGTTATTCCAAATAGCACCTTTACCAATAGTTTCTAAAGTGAAAACTGTTGTTTCATTTGTAGTGTTAGTTCCACCTGCTAATGTTACTTTAGTAGTAAAGGATGATGTAGGGTTACCTACAGTTCCAACATCTCCATTAAATGAAGTTCCACCTACACTTGCTGATAAAATTAATATAGCTGAACTAGTAGTTGCTGTTAATAAAGTAGGGATATAAGAATTAATACCTTCTTTTAAATAATTAGCAGCATCAGAAGGAGTAGCGGATGCTGTAAAATAGTATGTATTAGAACCAGTAATAAAACTAGCTGGGTCAGATACTGCTATAAATCTGTAGGTAGTTCCACTGTGTGTAAATCTAAATTCTTCACCTACAGAATCAAAGTATGAAGATAAAACTTCAAATTCACCTGATGCAGTGGCTAATCCAACTGTTGTTCCGGCTGTTGGAATTGCTTCAGCATAATCCCAAGTATTAGAAGCACTTACTACTCTAGATACTAATAATGATGTTCCACCATTATTAAAATAGTTGTAAGCTGAAATAGAGGTTAAGAATGAGTATACATCACCTCCACTTACAAATGTAGTGCCAAATTTATTTTGGTAATCTGAGTATGAAGTAACTAATGTTGGGATTTCAACTGGGCCTTTAACTGTAGGACCAATGATAGCAGCTCCAGCTTGAACAGGCTGAGCTGTAACGAATGATTGGTCAGTTTCCCTGGCTAATACTCCTGGTGATACTAATGTTTCTGCCATTGTAATAATAAGTTATGTTTTGTTATAAATATTGGATTTTTTCTCAAAATTATAACTTAACAAACTCACCTGTGTCGATATTGATAGAACCTTCTCCGTATTTGGCTTTAATATTTTCTAATATAGTTACTTCTTTAGATCTTAATCGCTTTAATTCTTCGATTGACTCTTCTTTTTTAAGTAATATATCTTGAAGTGACATTTCTAGGGAACCTAAAGTTTGAGATAATCTAAGTCCATCACCTTGCAAACCTTTAATTTCTTGTAACTCTTCGTTTGTTAAGATTATTTTTTGATTTTCCGTATTTTCCATATGTAATAAATATTAAAAATTTAGTTAAAATTAATTGTTAGGATACCATATTTTATTAACACTGTTTTCTTCTTCTCCATATCTAGAAGGAACACTAAGTGGATCATTTGGATTGGTTTCATATACCCAATCTTTAACTCCTAATTCTGTAAAACGTTCAGCAATTTTATCATTATAGTGATACATAATAGATTTTACTTTACGTTGAATATCTTTTCTTGACACATCTTGAGAATTAGAAGCATGCATAAATTGTAAGTATCCTAATTTAGGAATTTTTACAAATGTAGTGTGAAGAAAAGTTCTAATAATTAATTCGTAATCATCAGCTATAGGTAAATTTCTATTGTGACCTCCTACAGCAAAGTATGTATCTCTTCTCCAAGCACGAGTATGATTAGGAACACCTACAATATGTCGAATTGTTTTAGGATTAATATTAGGAGTTTTGTTTACTTGATAAATGCGACCCCTATAAACTTCTTCTTGATATTTTCCATATGCTAAAGCAAACCCATCTTCATATGTAAAACTATTAAAGAAATTGTCTATTTCAGCAAAATCATTATAGAAAAAGCCTGAATCAGGGTGGTCTTGAGAAGCATTGTATAAATCTAATAAACAATTATCTGTTAACATATCATCGTGGTCTAATTCTACTAATAGGTAACCACGAGTTAAACTAGCTGCTTTATACTTTATATCACCAATATTACCTTTAGATTTTTCTTCAAAAGAAAATACTTTTACTCTAGAGTCTACTTTAGCAATGTTTTCAGCAATAGATAATGTTTTACCTCCATCATTAGAATCATCAACAATTACCCACTCCCATTCAGTATAGGTTTGTTCTTTTAAGGTCATGTAAGTATCATAAAGTTTTACCCCGGTATTGTATGAAGGGGTAAATACTGAGATTAATTTAGAATGATCTTGTGCTAAAATTTGATACATAGCTACATTATGTGCTATATTACCTACAGATTCATTTAATTCTGGGAGGTGATACCAACGTTTTCTGATATCATAAGGTTGGTTTAAGAGTTCAGTAAAGTCTAAATCATTACCTCCTATAGTTATAATACTATCTGGTTTAAAGGATGTGATAATTTCTTTAATATTTTCATCAGAATTTAGATACATTACATTTAATGAGTCATCTTCCCATTCGTATGGATTATCTGATTTTAATTCAGGGGTTCCAGGACCAATATATAAGACTTTAGGAACATTAGCTTGTTTTAAACCTTTTTGTTGAGATAATTTAATAACTTTTTTTCTAGCTTGAGTATTTTTACTTCCATAATAAACACCTTGTTCTTCAGGACTACGATCTAGTAAACTAAATTGTTCAATATAAGTAAAACCCCATTCTGGGAGTTTTTTCTCACACATTTCTCTAGTAGCGACATCGTGATATTCAAAAGCAATTTCCTCAACACAGTCCATTTCTTCTTTAGTAATAGACATAAAATTAATTTCAGCGCCTTCAATATCACATTTAATAACTTCAGGTTTAAGTTGAAGTAATTCTCTAATATGAGTATCACTATTTAACCAAAGTTCAAATACTTGATATTTAGGATTGTCTTTATAAACTATGTTATATTTTTCTACTTCTGCGGGGTCACCATCAAAGCCAATAACTTGCCTTGCTCCTTCTTGAACAAACCATTCAGCAGAACTAAGCATTCCTGGGTGGTAGTATGCTTCGTAAAAAGAACAACCCATATCTAATACAAGTTTTCCTTCTACTTGTAAAAACGACCAGTGATCTTTAGGATCTTCTGTTGGGATATTTTTCATTATTTATTTGTTTAAATTTTCTAATGCTAAGTTATGTAAAAATTCGGGATATTCCCCGGTATCTTGATAAAAACTAGTATTAATTAAAAATACTAAATCGGGGAATGGACATTTTCTTTCTGGGTTCATCATAAAGGTAGTATAGGCTAACATTTTATCCCATTCACCTACTTCTCTATAACACTCAGCTAAACCTATTAAATGTTCATTACGTCTAGGGCAAAATGATTCTGCACGTTGGTAGTATAAAATAGCTTTAGGATAATTTTCTAAAAATCTGTAAGCACGAGCTATACCACAAACCGCCCAATAACCCATTTCATCCATATGAGAAGCTGTTCCTGTTTCTTTAAAATTATGAGTTACATTTACTAATTCTTCATAGTAAAAAATTACTCTACGAGCAAATTCTTCTGAGTGGGCTCTTCCAAGTGGGTAAAAATCCCCTTGATAAGTGTCTTCGTAACTTTTTCCAATATAAAAGAAATGATATAAATTTTCTAGTAAAGTATTTTCTCTAATTAATCTTTCTTCAAATTTAAGAGCATCAGTTAAAAATTTAGTAGGAACACTCCAACTTTGACCTGTGTTATGTCCAACATGTCTAAATGTAGGAGGGAGTGGGTGTCTTTGAAAACTTTCTCCTACTCCTTCTAAATAAATAGTTTCATGAGCTGTATCGTGGTTAAATCTCCAAGGTAATTTAGCATTCCAAATCCAAGTTCTATAATAAATAATACCACCGCTCTTAGCAGCTACATCAAAACTTTGAATATCTGTGCTCCAAAATATACTCCAATCAAACCCATTAGGATCAATTGTATTAGTAGTATCTACTTCAAGGGTTTCATCGCAGTCCATCTTAAGAATCCAATCACAACCATGGTCTGTATCTAAACATTTTTGGAGCAAGTGATCACGGTTCCAACCAAAACCAACCCATCCTTCTTCTACATTATAAATAAAACCTGGAATATCTTTGTCTTTAAAAAAATCGTAAACAACTTCAGGAGTTCCATCTGTAGAACCATTATCTTGTAAGATCCAAAAATCAATGTATTGGTAACAAGACTCTAACATTTGTCTAATATTATGAGCTTCATTTTTAAACATTGAAATCATTACAATGTGGGTGCGAGCTGGGTCTGGGTCTTTGTAGCGTCTAAGAGCGTTATAATATCCTAGATTTTTATCAATTTTTAATATATTTTCTTGACATAATTCAGCTGCTCTATTTGCATAATCACCATCAGCTTCATAGTGTGATTGATATCTAAGAGTTTTAACAGCTCCCCATTTCATCATATATTGAGCAGTGTCTACTCTATCAGTAAGTAAATTATCAGTAGCGTTAAAACGAGTGCGACCATCATAAAAACATTGACTCCAATTTAACATTGAAGCAGAGTCAAGTTTATCTTTTACATTATCATACCAATCTGGGTGGAGAATATTATCATCATCTAAGATCATAAACCAATCATTATCGCTCATTTCTAAATTATCTAGAGCATAATTAC
>Ga0208160_1001223_pt1 | contig 11086 bp, 14 predicted proteins | sample CB_VirMetaG_FD_184536 | JGI IMG/M metagenome (GOLD analysis project Ga0208160, IMG submission 184536) | Freshwater to marine saline gradient viral communities from Chesapeake Bay - CB_1504_1 Viral MetaG (SPAdes) (version 4) | ecosystem: Environmental > Aquatic > Marine > Coastal | place: USA... | reverse complement strand
AAATGTGTTTTATCTTTTTCACTCATTACCAAGGTTTATATTTTACCTTATTATCTTCCCTATATGCAATGAGACTTTCTTTTTTATTTAAGTCTGATGAATAGCTGCAATGGACCCACCCTGATGACGGTTCTCCTTCCTTGTAGAATTCAAGAATTAGCTGATTCCAAATAAGGTTATCCCTAATCCATTGAGCTAATTCCTTATTATCTATGCCTGGAATCTCAAAGTCAGCTGCTGCTGATTTATTGTCTGCGCAATGTTCACTGGTAATTTTTGATCCTATTTCTATGCACAATTCTGCACAACGAAATCCCGAACTTATAATCAGAGGCCTGTCGAAATGACTACGGATCGGTTGTAAAATATTTACTGCCAATGCTTTTAAATTTTCTATTTGCATTGGTGATGGATTATTGTTGATGCCTTTACGCTCGGCAACTTGTGACTTTATCAGTTCGTCTAAACTGATATTAGCTGTAAGTTTCATTTTCGATAATTTAATATACCTCCAGAGATATCGGATAAACCTGTTTCTCTGTTTAAATATTTATATTCTATCTTAGTCAATTCAAAATCTTTTGCAATCTTTTTACAAATATCATGTTCATCAAATTCACCGCAAGAATACACATCTAATTGTATCATTGCAGGATTTAATTCATCCCAAGTATGCATTACAATATGTGAAGTTTCAATTATCGCTGCAACTGTTAAACCTTTATTACCTGGAATTTCTAGGTATTTAGCAAATGGTCCCATTAAAATTTTCATCCCTATACTTTCTACGAAATCTCTCATCCAATCCGTGATGTGTTCTTCATCTTTCGGTGGCCGTTTTGATTCGGCGCGCACAATCAGATGTTTATGTACTAATAAGTTAGTCTTCATTAGGACACTGGCATTGTTTGATGCCAAATATTTTGCAGATGATTTTTTTAATTAGTCTCATTTAACGCCAAATATACTAAAACACCCATAATTACAATAGCTAAACCTAGAGTTTCCATTACTTTGATTTAACAATTTTTTCTATGGTTAAACTGCCATCAACGTTTTTTGTTATTTCAGCTTCTACTTCCCCACACATAAATTTCTTATTATCCATACCTATATTTCGCTCTGCTTCACGTTTGTGTTTTAGGCAATCAGAAATAGAGTTTTGAATTCTATGTTCTACCAATTCTCCGTTTATAAATAAACAAAGTGCTATAACTGCTTGTAACATTTTATTTTCTCCAATACTCCGTTATCTGTTTCCACTCACATTCAAAGTCTTCGCAAGTGTAATCATATTCCTGGAAGGTCCCTGCGTTAATGCCCGTTTCCATTCCCATTGCTAAATTGAATATCTCTTGTTGCGTCTTTAAGCTTTTCAACATCTTTTTTTAACTTTTCAATTTCTTTTTCAGCCTGCATAAGCATAACTTTAACGTGTAGGTTTTCTTCTAATATCTTTTGTTGTTTCTCAGTATCTTCTGCCAATGATTCCAAAAGAAAAAATTGTTCTTTATCAACAGGTATTTGATCTGCCTTCTTTAATAAATCTGCTTCCATTAACTGAAGTCTTGTCTCTAAAGTATTAATGGTATTAGTCATACCAATGTACATATAGACTGCAAAACCTGCGCCAGCAATGATCATCCCGATCGTTTTCAGATCAGTCTTTACGGCCGTCTCTTCATTTATCTTGGACATAACTATTTATAGAAGCCTTTAAAAACCCAATCTATAAATTTTTGCCACTGTTTTTTAATCCAGTTCATGTTTTTCTCCTTTGTTTGGTTTATTTCGTGATTACAAAATAAACAATCACATGCATCACAAATGCTTTCACTAACATGGAAACCTTGTCCAATACAATGACATTCATGACTACAATCAGTACATAGTTTTTTATTTAAACTCATATTTATTCAAGTTATTTATTGATTAGCGCACTATTTATATATGCGAAGAGAGGTATTTTAGACCTTAATTTTATTCAGTCAAGAATTTATTTTATGTCGCCCCAATTAGGACCTGATTCATAGTCCACTTTATTAGGTATTTCTAAGTCTACGGCATTTTCCATAATATCTTTTATTTTTTTAGCATGTTCTTCTGATTCTATAGAAAAGTCTAATTCATCATGTATTTGAATATGAGAAACTATTCCTTCTTTATATAGTTCTAGCATAGCTCTTTTAGTCATATCAGCAGCTGATCCTTGAATTAATTTATTTAGAGCTTTGTAAGTCATAGCTCTTCTTGTAGGATTTTGATACCAATAGTTTTTCTTTCCTGTATCTTTTCCATCTTCATCTATAAGTGTAGGACCCATTTGTTGTAGCTCTAGCATTCTATCATAATCTTCTGCTGGTACATATTTACCCCAATCAGAACCTCTTAAGATTGGTTCCCATCTAGGAAACCTACAACGTCTGCCAAGTAAAGTTTTTATTTGTCCTTTGTTTTGTGCGGCGCTCATAACACTATTCATTAATTGTTTTACGAAAGGAACTCTTGAATGATATTTTTCAAATATTTCATCTGCCTTATCTTTTGAAACGCCTAACTCTGCTTGTAGTTTTGCTTTACCCATTCCATAAAATAAACCTAAGTTAATTACTTTAGCTTGGCTTCTAGGTATCTCAGCCATGTCGGCTACAATCTTATGAAAGTCTGTACTTGGATCATTTTCATATGAATCTGCAATTACATTTACTGATGGTAATTTAAATTTTAATGCGTAGTGTGCAACTAACCTTGGTTCCTGTTGCGAGTAATCAAAACAACCCCACTTGCACCCTTGTTCTGGTATGAACAATGATCTAATCATAGGTCCTAATTCTGGATCTCTTGCAGGTATTTGCTGTAAATTTGGATTAGAATAACTAAATCTTCCCGTTACTGTACCACCATCATCAGATCTAATTTGATTAATATCCGCATGAATCCTACCTTTATGCTCATGTTTTAAGATGGTATCTATAAAGGTTGTACTAATCTTGTTTACTTTTCTAGCTTCTGCTATCATTTGTACAACAGGATTTTTATGGTTATTCAAAAAGTTTTTAGTGAAAGAAGGTTCTTTTGATTTCTCAGTTTTATCATAAGATAAATTTAATTTATCAAAAACTTGCGCAATACTTCTTGCAGCCCATAACTGAGGCTCTATTCCTGTTTCTATTTTTATTGATTGCAATAAGTTTTTTTCTTTTACTGCCAGTGCTGTTTTTAATTGATTGGCTTTCTCGGTGTCTACTCGAACGCCAAGAAATCTCATATCTACTAAACAAGGAAAAAGATCAGTCTCAAGATTAAAGATATCTTCTAAATTATCCTCTACTAAAATTTTACTTACCTTATTCCAAAGTTCTAAAGTTAGTTCAGCATCTTTTTCAGCATATGCTCCAACTTCCATTGCTGGTAGTTTCCACATATCTGCTTTAGGATCTAATCCTCTTTCTTTTGCAGCTTGTACTAATAAAGTTTCATTCTTACCTTTGTTTAAAAAATTCCAGGACAAGGTATTTAATGTGTATGAATATCTATTCTCATCAATAAGAGAACATGCAATCATGGTATCTACAATCAAACCATTTATTTTATATCCCAGAGCCCTGATCCAACATACGTCGTACATGGCGTTATGAAATATTTTTGTAGCGGGTGATTCTAAAATATCTTTAAACCATGAAAGAGTTTTAACTCTATCCATATTAGGTCCTTCACCATGAGCTATTGGAAAATATCCAGACCAACCCTCTACAGCAACAGCAATACCAACGATTTCACCATTACCAGTAATGGCCCCTGAACCCAGACTCTTTAAGTTTGGATCCCTGGTCTCTAAGTCAATCGCTATTTCATCAGCTTGTCTTAAATCAGGATAATTGTTTGGTTGTACCCATTCCGTAGGCGCTAGATATTTAGGAACTTTCACTTAAAAAGCCCACCAAATTAAAATAGCGGGTATAACAAAATGTTCAAACACTTCATACACTGCTAAAAATAATAACAAGAATGTAAACCACAAACTTGTTTTAGATTTTTTTGCAACGTAAGTGAATAATCTAAAATGCCAACTAGTTATCTTATCTGTTACTTTTAATATTTTACTTCTTATTTTTGGTTCTTTCATTTTTATACTCCTAAGATATAATATGCTAAACAAATTGCCATAATTAAAGTTATGTCGATCAAACAAAGTTTATACATTATTTCTTTTTATTCTTCTTGTTATAACATTTTTTACACATATAGCTATAGTTGAATACAATATTTTTCTTTTTACAAACAACACATTTAATGTTTATCATCTTTAAGCTTTAAGATTTCTAATTCACAATAATGAATTATCTTTTGTAGATCTTCTATTTTATTTTTTGACAAGTACCTACAAACGTACTTCACAACGTTTCCTTGAAAGAAGCTAAGATTGTTTTTAGAAATAAATTCATATGGTTGAATGCGAAACTCTTTATAGTGATTCCCGCCCACCTGCCTTTCTTGTGGAAATGCTTGTTCAAACATTTTTTTATTTGTCATAATTGATATCCTTTCCTTTTTATTTTTGCTTTTAATTTATAAAGATTATTTTTTGCTCTCGTAGTAGCTACATACCAAACTCGATGTTCTTCATCTTGTTTGTCAATACTTTTCTTTATAGACTTCTTTATTTTATCCCCTTGCTCTAACAATAAAATTACGTTATCCTCTTCGCCGCCTTTTATGGCATGTATTGTTGATATCCATATTCTTGCATTGGTATTTAAATTTTCCCCTTTTTCTAACATTTCTTTTATGTAATTTTTTTCATGTGCATCAGCATTTATAAATGCTTCATCCCAAGTATTTTCTTTATTTAAATTATTACCAGCGTATTCAATAATATCTTTCATGTATTTTTCTTCTATAGTTGCACCATTTCTCCATGCTTCGTATTGCAACATGGTGTTATATAACTTAACCTTAAAACTTTTACCTTTGTTTGTTTGATAATATAAATTTTTCTTTTTTACTTCATTCATCATCTTTAATAATTTGTTTTTAGTTCTAGTTAGAATGAGCCATTTACCCTTATTTAAGTCTACTTGACCTAGATTAGATATGTGTTGACAGTTACCCCCTATGTCTTTTGGTAAATAATCTTTTACTTTTCTTTGACCTAGTATTCTATTTACAATTACATTTGATTGTTCTTGCACTGCTTTAGATATTCTTTTTGAATATTTTAAAATTCTTTCTTTTGCAGGTTCATTAATAAATCTATTTACATCTGCCCCTGCCCAAGCAAATATGGCCTGGTCATCATCTCCTGCTAAATAAATATCTTGTACCTTTTCTTTTAACAGATCATATAATTTCCATTGTAGTGGTGAAAGATCTTGTGCTTCATCTATGAATACAACTTTTAATGGTGGTATGTGTTGCATTTGCATTAAACTAATAATGTCATTGAAGTCATACAATTTATTATTTTTTTTATAACTTAAAAAATTTTCATAAATATGATTTAGTTCCGCCCATTTAATCTCTTTTTTATTATGTTCATTTCTATCAAACTCTTCTCTGATAGATGTGTTTCTATTAATGGCTCTTCCAATCATTTGAAAATAAGGATTGTCACAAGTTAAATAGTGTGTCTCTTCTTTATTAATTTTATCCACGTACTTAACTTTAATATTAAGAATTTTTCCAAGGTCTTCATAATGATAAGGTTGCATGATACTGTCATCACTTAGATTTAATCTACGATATGAAAATGCGTGTAACGTTTGAAAGTAAGGTATCTTCTTTTCATCCATTAACATTCTTTTTCTAGCTTCTTCTGCAGCTTTTCTAGTAAAGGCGAAATAACCTATTTGATCTAGAGGTACTCCTTTTCTAATGTATGCCTTTGCTCTATTAATTAATCTATAAGTTTTGCCTGTACCTGGTGGTCCATAGAATTTGTAAATCATACAATTTCTTCTTTCTTATCCATTGCTATAATTTCTACAGGAGAACTTTCTTGTTCAAAGACACTTAATTGTAATTGCATACATCTAATTGATGGAAAAGATTTACCTTTACTGTCTTTGCCTGGGAATCTTTTTTGCACTTTAAACACAACTCCAAAAAATTTCTCTAACATATGGGAAGTTCTTTGTGCTTCATTTCTCCATTCTCTACTTTTTAATTCATCAAAGTATGGTTGAAATTTACAATAAGCATAATCACCTTCTATGTAAACCGCACCACTATTAAATGAAGTATAGCTTGTTGCTTTAGGTCCATTTAAATATTCTTTAGTTAATTCAAATAATACTTCTCTAGGTGTTGTTTCAAAAGCTGGATGTTGCACATCTAGATTAGCCCACAGACCATTTAATATTGCTTGAAAATCTTTTGATTTAATTGGTGGTGGAACTACTTCTGTTTGTGAAGCAATCAATGCTTTTAATTCTTTTTGTTCTATGATTTGTTTTACATGTTTAGCATGTATTAATGCTACTTCACCATTTGGTCTAGCTACATTTATATAAAATTCTGGATCTGGTTTGTAATCTATCTTTGTCAATCCAGATAACATTGGCCAGTCATTGTTAACTTGAGATATTATTCCATACTTTCTTTTTAAACAAACTGGTTTAGAACATTTTCTTGCAATTGGATTTTCATGACAAGTATGCCCTGCCGTATCTTTCTTCCAATCTTTTATTTTCTTTTTAACTTTTTCATCTCCCCAAGTATTATCATAAACTATATATGCTCTAGCTGCTTCTAATACTTTATCTTCCCAACTATCTTTAAATTTCTTTTTAGCAAAAACCATGTAGTTATATAAAAATCTATCTCTCTCATCATTTAATTTATTAGTTGGTGTAAGCTCTTTAGTTATTGCTTGTAAACATGGTGGGCCATCTGAAAATTCTTCTGGTCCTCCTGTAAGTTGTTTTCTAATTAAATCTTCCGCTGACTTTCTTAATGATTCTTTTGTTTGTAAATTTTCTTTTACAACATCTAGGAATTGTTCAAAGGTTAGCTCTCTACCATCAGGTAATAATGCCACACGTTCTTTTTTATTAAAATAAGGTAAGTTAATAAAATTACCATTAATATATTTACCATCAGTGTTCATTCCTAATTTAGTTTGTTTAGGATAAATTTCTGTGTTTGCAGGTAAACCAAATGTAAATAATAATGTTTCTAAAAATTTTCTTATCTCACTTGCTTCAATAGGTTCTGTTGTAAATACATAAGTGTGTAGACCACCACTTTTTGATTTGATAGGTATAACTGGTAAATTATTTTCTGCTATTATTTTTAAGTAATTTTCTATTTTAAAATTAGTATAATTTTTTGGATCAATATCTATTGCACCAAATGATGCCATACCTTCATCATTACATGGTTGTATACCTATAGATTTTTTTCCATTTAAATGTTCTATGTAATCTTTATCTAAAATTGGTTCTGCTGACCAACCGTAGTCCCCTGGATTGAATTTTAATTTTCCTGATTCCTGATCCGTGTATCCTTTTTCAATATTACAGAAACCATAATTACGCTCCAATCCTCTAAAGTATTTTATAAAGTCTTTCATATATGTTTGGGGCGACCAAGGCCGCCCCTAGATTAGATATTATACAATATCCTGAGTTTGATTAGATTCTTCATACTTAGGTTTTGTAGTACCTTTAACCGCAGATTTTTGCATCTCTGCTGCTATGGTCCACAAATTAACATCAGCTTCTTTTCCTAAGTCTAATTGTCTAACTTTAGTTGGCTTGTATACATGCCAGCTTTTACTTCCAGCCTGTTTACCAACTGTTTTTAGATTATAGACAAAAGCAAAAGATGGTGCATTGAACATGCCTTTTGCATCTGACATTTTACCATTTGCTATAAAATCATTTAACTCTCTTGCTGGAGTTAAGTTTGATGATCTCATAGGTATGATTGCAGGTCTAACATCACCGTCAACCAATGCTAGTACATAGAAGTAAGCAGTTTTTTCTACATAGTTACCGTTTGGTAATCTGTATCTGCCATTTCTTTCTTCTCTAGCATCAGATGGTAATGTTAAATGAGTTCCAACTGGCGCTGAAGCACTATCGCCTCTTTCTTGCCATTCTGGAAATCTCATTTGTGTATGAGCTACCACAACATTAATTCCGTCCTCACCGTCTATTAATGTTCCAAAAGATTTTGCATATATCATTCCAGGTTTTGCATCCTTGACATACTTAGAATCTTTTGAGTTACATTCAGGAGACAACTGATGTAGGATTTTTAAAATCGGTGTCGATTTATCATCTGAAGATATTTCTTCAGCTCCTCTACCAGCAAAGTCTCTTGGATTGATTGTAGATAGTGCACCTGCACTATTCTTTTTAACTAATTTACTTTCAGTTTGCATATTTACTCCTTTGTTAGTTTGTTAGTCTATTAGTTTAGTCTTTAGTTTTTATTTTCGTTTGGTTACCTTCAAACGTCCAAAATATATCAGATGGAACTTCATTACCTTTGTTCTTCCATTCCTCTAATATTACTTTGAGAGTTGCAGGGTGAACCTTCTCTTCTTGAGTCGGTTCATAACCCTGCCCTCTTGCAAGGGTGACATAAGTCATTGCCTTGTTTTCTTCGCCTTTGCCAAAAGTAACAATGATATTATTTTTAATAATATCACCTAGGCCGTTCTTACGAAGCCATTCATGTGCCTCGGCTTTTTTGTCTGCCTTTATAGTAGCACTGTAAATTTCTTTAACTGAAACTTCAGATCCATCTGCTAGTTTCAAAGTTTTTAAATTCATGTCTGTCATTAATTTTGGAATGACAACATTACTAAAAGTTTTTTCTTGTTCTTTAAGTGATTTAATTTCAGCTTCTTTATTTTGTATTTCTTGTTGAACAGATTTTAATTTGTGAATCTCTTCTGATAAAGTTGCTGGATCAACAAAGTCCGCTTGATCTGGCGCATATTTTCTTGGGTCTATCATATTATCTTTCATACCTTTTTATATAGTTAGTTGTTACATTGATGTCAATTGTTCTTTTAAATTTATTTCTACAGGATAGTATTGCATTTCTTGTCTGTCCCATTTTAATACTTTAACCTTTCCATACATTTCAGCTATAACTAAACCAAATGTCAAAATTATGGCAGGATCGCCAGACAGTAATAAATAATCTTCTTCAGGATTAAATTTACTTAAGGCCATTCTTATCTTCATAATAAATGGAGCAGGTGAATAAAGCATTTGAGATTTTCTAGGAAAGATAACTTCTACCTTACCATATTTTTGTGCACCTATGATATTATATTTAGGTTGCCCTGTTAATTTATCGATAGGAATATCTTGTGTTAAATAAACTTTGCTCATATTGACTTTCTTATTAATTATGCATATATATCTTTTTAGAAAGAATTGCAATATGCATTACAAAAATAAAACAAAGCCTTTTGCGCATCAATCCAAAGCATTAGAAATGTCTTGGAATAAAGAAGTATTTGCATATTTTATGGAAATGGGTACAGGAAAATCTAAGGTCCTTATTGATAATATCGCTATGTTATATAACGCTGGTAAAATCAATGGAGCATTAATTATAGCTCCTAAAGGTGTTTATAAAAACTGGTTTGATTCTGAAATACCAACACATTTACCTGATTACATAGATAAAAAAATAGGTCTATGGAAAACTGATCCAAATGCAAAAGAATTAAAATGTTTGTTTAAAGTTGATCCTGACCTTCATATTTTAATTATGAATGTTGAAGCTTTCTCTACTAAAAAAGGTGTAGAGTTTGCTAAAAAATTTTTATCTTGCCATACTTCTTTAATAGGTATTGACGAATCAACTACTATAAAAAATCCCCAAGCAAAAAGAACTAGGGCTATTATTGAACTTGGTATTAATTCTAAGTACAGAAGAATACTTACAGGTTCTCCAGTAACTAAATCCCCTTTAGATTTATTTGCACAATGCTATTTTCTTAATCCTTATTTATTAGGACATGAATCTTTTTATACATTTAAAGTTAGATATGCTGTTACTAAACAAGTTAATGTGTCTGGTCGTATGATACATCTTGTTGTTGGTTATAGAAATCTTGGAGAACTATCTGAAAAAATAAAACCGTTTTCTTATCGTGTATTGAAAGATGATTGTTTAGATCTTCCTAAAAAAACATATACAAAACGTATCATAGAATTAACCGATGAACAAAAAAAACTTTATAAAACTATGAAAGAACAGGCTATTGCATTTTTAAATGGTAAAGTAACTTCTACAGCTACAGTAATTACTCAATTAATGAGACTACATCAAATTACTTGTGGTCACTTTAAAGCAGATGATGGTTCTGTTCAAAAAATTAAAAATTATCGTATTGATGAATTAATGGATGTGTTAGAAGAAATGGAAGGTAAAGCTGTTATCTGGGCTCATTACAGAAATGATATTGAAAGCATTGTTGAAGCCATTACAAAAAAATATGGAGAAGATTCTATAGTTACTTATTATGGTGACACATCAACTAATGATAGACAAAAAGCAATTAAAAAAATCCAGGACCCTGAATCCTCAGTTAGATTTCTTGTGGGTACTCCTCAAACAGGTGGATATGGAATTACTCTTACAGGCGCAAGCACAATGATTTATTATTCTAACGGATATGATTTAGAAAAACGTCAACAGTCTGAAGCAAGGATAGATAGAATAGGTCAAGAAAGACCAATGACTTATGTAGATATTATCGCTGAAGGGACTGTAGATGATAAGATCGTACAATCCCTTCGTAAGAAAGTTAACATCGCCACAGAAATTATGGGCGAAGAACTTAAGGATTGGATATAATTATTTAATATTTATATCTAAAGGTTTGATTTCTTCTGGTTCATTAACACCTAACTTGATTGTTAATACACCATCTTCCATTTTAGCATCATTAACAACTGCTTTATCATGTAAAGCAAATTGTTTGAAAAATTTTCTAGCTGCTAAACCTTTTTCAATGTAGTCTTTTTCTTTGTCTTCTACTTGACCAGAAACAGTTAATACACCATCTTGATATTGAACTTTAACATTCTTCTTGTTGAAGCCTGCAAGTCCT
>Ga0208160_1001221_pt1 | contig 11089 bp, 3 predicted proteins | sample CB_VirMetaG_FD_184536 | JGI IMG/M metagenome (GOLD analysis project Ga0208160, IMG submission 184536) | Freshwater to marine saline gradient viral communities from Chesapeake Bay - CB_1504_1 Viral MetaG (SPAdes) (version 4) | ecosystem: Environmental > Aquatic > Marine > Coastal | place: USA... | reverse complement strand
AGCAGGAGATGCAAAGAAATATGGATCTTTATAGTCTTGAAATGGGTAAAGCTGGATTAGCAGCTGAGCAAAAGCAACAGGCTCAACAACAAATGATGAGTGGGATTGGCAACTTAGTGTCAGCTGGAATATCAGGATATAGCTCTGGAGCATTTGGCGGTGGAACACCAAGCGCTTCTAATTTAGCAATGGCGCCAGGATCAACTCTACCTGGAAATACACTTGACTCATCATACATGTCTCCTACTTATGGTGCGAACCCTGCTTTCTCAGAAATATACAACTTTGGACCTCAAGATCTGCAAATTCCATACGGGCCAGAAAACGGTACAGAAATTAACGTAGGCGGTGGTTTTCCATCATATAATCTTTAAGAATAATGGCAAAGAAACAAGATATACTCACATCGTTTAAACCACAAGATTATTCTGGGTTTGTTCAATCGACATTAGCATTAGAAAAAGCTAAAGCTCAAGATCCAATGGCTGGTTTTGCAGCTTTTGCAACGCCAATATTAACAGAACTTGATCGTCAAGCAGGCGTGGTTGCTAAAGCTAAAGAGACTTTTTTAGAAAATATGCCTGATGATTTTCAAGTAGAACTTGTATCACCAGAACTAAAAGGACAATTAACTGAAAAACTAAAAGATTATAAAACTGAATATTTAGAAGGCGTAGATCTTTTGTCTAAGCATGCTAACAATCCAAACTCAATGGAGTACAAAAGAGGTGTTGAGATTACAGAAGGTGCTAAAAACAAAATGATGAACACCTACAATGGCTTAGTAAAACTTCAACAAGACAGAACGTTTGAAATAAACAATGCTAATAGTAGAGGTTACAATGAAACAGCTAACACAGCTTTAGCTGATCAATTAGTAATAGGTCTTAATGCTAGTCAAGTAACTTATGATGAAAATGGTAACCCAATATATAACTCTGGCTTAGAAGGTGTCAATCCTATAAATGTTAATGATTATAAAAGAACAACAACGTTTGATAAAAATTCATTAAATAGCATTAACACACAGTTTGTAGATCAACCATATAACCTTGGAGCTAAAGGGTATGATAAAGGGCAATTCGACATAATTAATAAAAACTATGCTTCTTCAATATCTGGAAACAAGCAGCTAGCTGATCAATTATTTTTCATGGGGGTCACCGGCGATAACAATGGTGAAACAGCTATTTTAAATCACATTGAAAAAGTAAACAATGACAGTATTACAGATAATGATTTAATACCACTAGAAAGAGGCGCTAACGGCAAAGTGATACCACCTAGCAAAAGTGCTAATAATATGAATGCTTTAAAAAACTATCTTGTTACTATGGGCGAAGATTCTTATGCTAATGGTGCTAAACAAGTTAAAATAGAAGCAGAAAAAGAAAGAATTAATATTCCTAATTTGGGTGGATATGTTTATCCTGGTAAAGTTAGAGAGTTTCTTCAAAATGTGGACTCTGGAAAGAACATTAAGCCGCTTGGCGCAATATACCATTACAAGAAAGAAGCAAACGGCAAATGGCGAGCTTACTACATAAGCGATAATACGCCTGTTCTCGCTAGTGGCAATAATTTTCCAATTTCATTTAACTCAAATGATGAATTAAAAGAATACTTTGATGTAACACCTTTTGTATCTGATAAAGTTGGTTACGAGTATACTGCTCCGGCAACTAGCGAAACAACTACATCGACAACTACTACTAGCAACGCTCTTGATGACGCTTTAAGCGTTGTAAGTGAGAAAGAGCAAGATTTAAGAGATCAATTAAGTAAGGTTGAAGAGGAAATTCAAGGTTTAACAAGTTATTATGGTGAAGGTGTTTTTAAGCCTCAGAGAGGACTTACAGAATATCTGAGCTTTTCAAGACGTAAAGCTAAAAGGCTTATGAAAGAAAAGCAAGACCTTGAAAAAAAATTAAGCAAGTTTGAAAAACCAAAGGAATCCAAAACAAACGACGAAGGCTTTAGTGGCGAATTAAGTGAAGAGGCAAGCGAAATAATAAATTCATATCAAGATGCAGAAAAATTAGAAGCGGCTATAAATGACGGTACAATAACAAATAAAGAAGTTATTGCTTTTGTTAACATGTTGAAAACAGAAAACGCTTAATAAATATGTTTGAATTTAACGGTGAAAATTGGACTGTAGAAGATATACAAGCTGCAGCAGATAAACAAGGTATGTCTTATGACGAGGCTTTTGAAAAGCTAACACAAGCTGGAATGACTAAATCCTATAGTCTAGATCCAAGGTTTAAACCTATAGAAGACGGCTATTTTGCAAAGCCAGCTAGCATTAGAAAAACTCCAGAAGAAATAAAAGCCGAGCAAGACGCTATTAAAGCCGGTAGAATTAATCTTTTATTAGGCTCTAATGTACCTATAGAAATTGCCGTAGCTTTAGAGCCTATAGTTGGAATATCCGCTGGTTTTAGTAGCGCTATTCCTAGGCTTGCGGGTGGGCTAGTTGAAGGTGTCGATTCATTTTGGCAACCATTAGTTGCCTTAGCAACTGGTAAAAGCTTAAGAGAGGTTGATGAAATGGGATATGACATACCTGGTGAAAAACTTATTGAAATTGCTAACGAACTTAGTGCTTTGCAGTCTACTTTTTACGATGAAAAAGGTCAACAAGAAGAATTAATAGACTTAATTAAAGGCGGAAAATATGATGACGCTGGCGTTATGGCTGCAGAGCAACTTTTCGCAAATATTCCTCAACTAGCTATTTCTTTTAGTATGCCTAGAGCCGGTGGAGCTTTATTAGGCGCTTCAGTCTATGGGGAGGAGTTTAGCAGACAACAAAAAGAAAGATTAGATCAAGACATGTCAAAAGTGTATCTTAACTCTTTTATGAAAGGCACGTCTGAGTTTGGAACAGAATATCTTGGAGGTAAGATAGGTAGATACGCGTCTGGACTATCAAGATCTGGATTAGCAAAAAACGCTGTCAAAGATTTTACTAAAAACGCTTTTGTTAATTCGCTAGCAAAGGCTGGAATTGGATTTACTGGTGAAGCTTTGACTGAAGGCGCAACTGGCGTCTTTCAGAAGCTTTCAGATGCAATTGTATTTGACGACGAAATTTCAATACAAGAATATTTTAGAACATTTGTAAATGATGCTTTAATAGGCGGTTTTCTTGGAGGGACTGTTTCTGGAGTAACTTACAATGTAAATAGACCTACAAAAGAAAATATATATCAATTATTAGCACCAAAAACGTGGCAGCAAGAACAACTAGCAATAAGCAAAAAAATAGAAAAAGCTGAAGCTGAGCTAGAAACAGCTGATGAAATTGCCAAGCCTATTATACAAAAGCAAATTGATAGTTTAAAAAAAGTTGAGAAAGATAATCTTAATAAATTATATTCTTCTTTTGACAGCTTAACAAAGCAAGAGCTTGAAGCTTATGCCGCGGAGTTTGACAGAATACAAGGATTAGAAAAAATAATAACTGGTGGAAAAAAATATTCTGATTCAGCAAAAGAACTTGCAGAAACTGAACTGCTACAAGTATACGCAACTTTAGAAGGTTTAACTGGAAAAAATGTTAATATAGATATTGAAACTGAGCTTGAATTAGGTAGAACAATAAGAAACTATCAAAACATCGTAAAAGAAAGAGGTAGATTTGGTTTTAGCAAAAAAGATTTAGACATAAAATATTTAGAAACTACAGATCAAGTTGACAAGCTAATCGAAAGTAGACCAGACTTGTCTGGCGTAAACAAAGCTGACGGCATGTTTTTGACGCAGAATAAAGAAACTGGAAAAAAGACGATATATATAAATATGCCAGTTGCCTCAATAACAGGTCAAACTAACGTACTAGGTCATGAGTATTTGCATTATATTGTGTCTAGAGCTTTTAAAACAGACGCTGAAAATTTAAAGCCAGCTGTTAAAGCGTTTTTTGACTACGTTAAATCCGTTGATAGCGATCTTGCTACTAGAATTGAAGATAAGATAGCAAATAATTATGGTAAAATTATTGGTTATCAAAAAAACAAAAACAATGAAGATATACCTATAAGAGTTAAGCGATATAATTCTGACGGTTTATTAGACTTAGAAAGAAAAGATGATATAGAAGAATATTTTAATATATTTTCAGATTTAACTAAAAATAATAAAATAGCTAAAGTTGAAGAAAAAACCGCTGGTCTTATAAACTCTTTTAGAACATTAACGAGAGGTTTAGGATTTGGTAAAGTAGACTTTAGAAATGGAAAAGAAATATTTGATTTTATACAAGATTACAACACTAATCTAAGCAAAGAAGGCGTTATAGGTAAAATAGCAGCAAAAAGAATTTCTAAAGTAAAACTGACTGGATTAAAAGCCGCAGACAAACAAACTACAGCACCAACGTCTAAAGAGTCTCGTTCTTACACTAAAACACCAAGAGATATTCGCATCGACAAGCTTGGCGAACAATACACCAAAGAACAATGGGATAAGCGTGGTGCTGAAGAAGCTATAGGCGAATTATATATGAGTGGCGATCTTGAAGCTATTGTAAAAAACAATTTATCAAGCGCGCTTAGAGATTTGCCAGGATTTTCAGAGGAAGACTTTGTAAGCGAAACCATAGCAGAGCTAATACCTCATATTAAAAACTTTAACATTAACAGAAAAGAAGATCAAGCAAGTTTTGGTTTATCTGGCTGGATTAGAGGACAGGTTAATAATAAGATAGGTAATGTACTAAAAGCTAAAAAAGCTACAAGAGAAGCGTTCGAGAGCGATATAGAAGAGTCTACGCAAGCTCAAGTTGCTGTAGCTGAAGAACAAGAAATAGAACTTCTTGAAGAACAAGATTTATCTTTAGTAGGTCAAGCTAAAGCTTTAAAAGAAAAAACCGAAAGACAATCAAAATTTAGAAGACAGCTAGGGTTTGAAACTGGCGGAGAAATGTATAATAAAGTTTTAAGCTCTGCTAAAAAAAGTGTATTATTAGCGTATAGAAAAACTCAAAGCATAGAAGATCCAGCTCAAAGAGCTAAAGCTATTAAAGACTTATTAAGAAAAGAATATTTTACTAGCGGTTTAACTAGCGATTTATTTAAAGCTACTAAAAACTTCTTAGGCACAAAAGACTATATTAAAAACTTAAAAGAATATAGAGAAGCAATTATAGAAGGTTTGTCGACAGCTGATTTAGTTCAGATGGAAAGAAACGTACCTGATAACGAAAGAGTATTTACGGTATTTGATAAAAAACTTACTAAAATTCAAGAAGTTGAAGATGCTGTAAACAAAGGTTTACTACCAACAGAAGCTATAAATACTATTGGAAAAGGTACAGCTGTAAACTTATATAGAAAGCGCATGCCTACTGAACAAGAGCTTGTGTCTTTTGCTGATCAACCGGCTATAAACCCTGTTACAGGCCAAAGATCTGGTTTAAAAGGAACTAGAAAAGATGGCTTTGCAAAAGCTATATCTAATACTTTAGTGCTTGATGCTGTAATGGAAGTTAGACAAAGCGAGGACGTTGTTGAAGCTTTAGAAGACGACGCTGTAGCTCAGTTAGATTTAATGGCGTTATCTGACGCTGTAGGTAGAGAAGTTGATGTTAAATTTTCTAAGTCTACAGCAGTAGCTGAAGTTGAAATCGGCTTAGCTATAGGTAGTTTAAATACTCGTGCTTATAATAATATTAGATTTTCAAGATCGCATCGTGAAGCTTATGAAGCTAGACTAACTAAAAAAAGAACTGACTTAAGTGAAGAACAAATCAAAGGTGCTGTTGAGTCTGTTTTTAAGTTTGTTGATGGTGACAACATACCTAACAATAAAAAATATAAGTATGAAAAACTAGCTATGCACTACATGGCTAATGGGTACTTAATATTACCTGAAGATGGCTACAAAGTTATTGAAGCTGAAAGATTGGCCTCTATAAAGAAGATAGATCCATTCTCTGTTGGTAATCCTAATGAGATAATAGAAAAGTACGCTGGAACAGTTAAAGCTGCTAAAATTAATCCTAACAACGTTAAAGAGCTTAGCAACCCTAAGGAACTCTACAAAGGTGTTGTATCTTATGATGTTGAATGGACTAAAGATGGTCAGAAAGCCGTTAGAAAAATTGTTGACTCTCACTGGGGCAAAAAATCCAATCCTTGGTGTTTGATCGCTAGACAAGGTGAATACTACGGCAGTGATCAAGCTTATTCTAAGCAAGAGCGTGATGAAATGATTGCAGAACAAGAAGCAGTAGGTAGATCTGTACAAGTTACCGAATATAAAGAAGACGGACAAACTGTATATGAACTAACAATTACAACAAAACCTGATCCTAAAAACGAACTTAACGAAGCTTATGATCATTGGTTATCTTACAACAAAAATTCTAAAACTAATAAAGAGTTAGATGGTTATAAGTTAATATTCCAAAATGGAAAACTAACTCACTTTCGAGACGGATCTAGAAAGTACTGGGATAAACAAGATGAATCTACTGATTTTTTAAGTAAAAATCTTCCAGATGCTATTTCTAAAGACGGTTATACTCAAAAACGCATCTTAAACTTAGAAACTGGTAAAGTAGAGATAACGCAAGAGGTTAAAGAAACTGGTGACAAGCAGAACGGTCTTCATGTTAAAGCTAAAAGAGATTACATTTTCGATCGTAATGGTCAGCGTTATAAGTATGAGGATGTTCAGGAAACCATGTATAAAAACGGAGAATACGTTTCAAGTACTAGATTTGAGAAAAGTGATTACGGAAAAGGTAACATTAGAACATTTAAAACTACTTTTACTGAAGATGGTAGAATGATCAGAGAAAGCACAGAAACGATTAGCGGTGAGCTTAATACTGATCTTCTTACTAAAGCTAAAAAAACTATAAAAACATTAACTGGTAAAGACTCTGCTCTAGATATTAAAAATGTATTAAAAGTAAAAATCGAAACTAAACTAGTAGGAAGCGACTTTGGCCCTACTGTAGAGACTTACTATGGTGAGATAAATGGTAAAAAAGCTACAATAGAATTAGAGCACGATGGAGATACGTTTATTACCGGTTTTAAGTTTGACGATATAAAAGTAAACGGCGAAAGCGTTTTACCGATCTCTGCAAAGTCTATTAAATTTAGCATGAGCGCTAATGATAATTTCGAAGGTGTTAAGCAACTAACAAAGTATTCGTTTACAAAAACACAAACTGAAAAAGTATTACAAGCGATACTAAAAGAGCAAGTTACCATTGAGAAAAGGCTTAACACTGAAAATGAACAAGACGGAGATCAAACCGCGTTAGTACTTTTATCTGAGCTTGAATCTACTATTCAAGATGATATTCCTCCTTTAGATGCTTATAATAAAATAATAAGTAAGTTTCCACAAGGATCAGCTAATGTAAGTTTTAAATCTCCAGCTGAGTTTGTTAAATATGTTAAAGAAACTACTCTACCTGTTATAAGGCAAGAAGGTTTTAGATCTTTAGTAAAATACTTAGAAAATAAACTAGAAAATGTAAAGACTGATGCTGATCGTAAAAAAATAGTTGACTCATTTATACGTAGTGTAGGTAGAAGTGCTAGAACAGCTAAAGTTTTTGGTATAACTACTAACAGGGCTTTAAAAGAACAAGTTTTAGATCAAGTTTTAAGTAAAGATCTTTTAAGTCAATATAAGCTAGTTGACGCGAAATTTGGAGGTCAAACATTTGAAAACGTAGAGCTTTACGAAAATATTGAAAATATAAAAAATAATGTTAGAAATCCTAAAAGTGGTCTTAGAGAAAAAATAAATGAACAAGCTGAAGAAGCTAGAGAGTTTATGCTTGAAATACTAGACAGTGATTTGTCTTTGCCAGAAAAGTATGCCATTATAGATTTACTAGCCGTAGATCAAAGAGGTACTATTAGAAAAATGTACACAATGGGCACTAGTGTAACGTCAGGTAGTGAATTGTTTTCTAAAGAACTAACGCTAGAGCATGAAATAACTGTAAGTGACATGGTTAGCTATTTAAAAGCTTATGCTAAAAACGAAAACAAAGCTGAAGCTAAAAAAGTATTAGAAGGAATATTAAACCAAGCTAGAGTTCATGTTTTACCTAAAGGAATAGATGACGTTTTAAACTCAGAAGGTCTTAAAAGTACTGGAGGCAGAACAAGATACCAAAACGAAAAAGTAAAAAATTATTTGAATGATCTTGCTAAAAGAGGAATAATCGATAGTCTACCAATTGAACTTACAGAAGTTAATGATATAGCAATATTAGGCAAGGCTTTAAAATTTTCTAGATCAGCTAATAATCCAACAAAAGGAATTACTGTATTAGATTTTGATGATACACTTGCAACTAGTAAATCATTAGTTAAATTTACGAGACCAGATGGCTCTAAAGGCACACTGACGCCAGAGCAATATGCTTCTACTTATGAAGATCTCTTAAGTCTCGGGTATGAATTTGATTTCTCAGAGTTTAGTAAAGTTGTCGACGGTAAACCCGCGCCACTATTAAATAAAGCTAAAAAATTAGCTGGTAAGTTTGGAACAAAAAACATGTTTATATTAACTGCTAGACCAGCAGATTCAGCACCAGCAATACAAAAGTTTTTAAAAGAAAATGGATTAGATATACCTTTAAAAAACATAACTGGTTTAGGTAATTCAACAGCTGAAGCAAAAGCTTTGTGGATCGCAGAAAAAGCTGCTGAAGGTTATAATGATTTTTACTTTGCTGACGACGCTCTTAAAAACGTTCAAGCTGTAGATAACATGCTAGAGCAATTTGATGTCAAGTCAAAAGTTCAACAAGCTAGAATTAAGTTTAGTAGATCAATGAGCGATCAATTAAACAAAATGATTGAGCGAACTAAAGGTATTGGATCTGAACAAACATTTGATGAAGCTACAGCAAAACAGTTAGGTAAAGATAAAGGTAAAACTGAAATATTCATATCTTCTGGAGCTGATGATTTTAAAGGTCTCATGATGCGTTTAGCTGGTAAAGGTGAGCAAGGAGATCGTGACATGGAGTTCTTTAAAGAAAATTTATTTGATCCATACAACAGAGCTTATCGTCAAATGGACGAATATGCTTATAATATGTTAAACGATCTTGATTCATTAATTAAAGAATACCCAGACGTTAGAAAAAGATTTAAGCAAAAACTTAAAGGCACTGAGTTTGAAATTGATCAAGCAATAAGAATATATTTGTGGAATAAAAATGGTCAAGAGATACCAGGGTTGTCTGAAGAGCAAGCTAAAAAAATCGCTGGTAAAGTCGCTTTAGATTCAAGATTAGTTGAGTTTGCAAACAAGCTTAACAGAATACCTAAACTGCAAGACAAATATACTGATGCAAAAGAAAATTGGCAAGCTGAAAATATTAAGGCAGACATTTATAACGCTGTAAAAGATTCTAGACCAGGATTTTTAGATCAATGGCAGAAAAATGTTGATGAGCTATTTAGTCAAGAGAATTTAAACAAACTAGAAGCTGTTTATGGGACTCAATATGTCAATGATCTTAAGAACATGCTTTATAGAATGAAAACTGGTGAAAACAGACCCACTGGTAAAGATGCAGATACTAATAAATTTTTGAACTGGATTAACAACTCTGTTGGTGCTATCATGTTCTTTAATGCTAGATCTGCCGTGCTACAGTTGCTTTCTACAGTGAACTATTTAGATTATCAAAACAATAATGTATTTGCCGCTGCTAAAGCGTTTGCTAATCAAAAACAGTTTTGGTCAGACTTCGTCTTCTTGTTTAATTCACCAATGTTAAAAATGAGACGCGCTGGAACACAGATAGATGTTAGTGCGGCTGATATTGCTGAAACAGTTAGAGGTAAAAGAAATCCCGCTAAAGCTGTTATTGCTTATTTATTAAGAAAAGGTTTTACTCCAACACAAATCGGTGATAGCTTAGCTATTTCATTTGGAGGTGCAACCTACTATAGAAACCAAGTTGAATTTTACAGAAATCAAGGTTTAAGCTTACAAAAAGCTGAAGAAAAAGCATTTTCTGATTTTCAAGAAAAAACTGAAGAGGCTCAGCAGTCTAGTAGACCTGATAAAATTTCAAGACAACAAGCGTCTGTACTTGGTCGTTTAATACTAGCGTTCCAAAATACTCCAATGCAGTATAATCGTATTATTAAAAAAGCTGTATTAGATTTAGTTAATAAACGTGGTAATACTGGAACAAACATTAGTAAGATAATATACTACGGAACAGCTCAAGGATTAATATTTAACGCTCTTCAAAATGCAATATTTGCTTTAGACTTTGATGATGAAGAAGAAAAAATGACTGAAGATGAAAGAGCTAAATACGAAAAATTCAAGAACACTAAATACGAAAGAATAATTGACGGCATGATTAGCTCTTTGCTTAGAGGTTCTGGATTGAAGGGAGCTTATATCGACGCTTCTTATAACACTATTAAAGAGTTTCAAAAACAAAGAGAAAAAGAATGGAAAGCTGATCATGCTTACACAGTAATAAAAGCAGTAAATGTATCTCCAGCGATTGGATCTAAGTTAAGAAAACTATATCAAGCTACTCAATCTGATAAGTTTAACAAAAATATATACGATCACATGAGTTATGGTGATATTAATCATCCAGTATATGACATTGCATCAAGCGCTATAGAAGCGACCACTAATGCTCCAACCCAGCGTATACATAATAAGTTAAAAAATATAAGCACAGCATTAGGTGATAATATTGCTACTTGGCAGCGTTTAGCTTTAATGCTTGGTTGGGATAGATTTGGATTAGGCGTTGAAGAACCAGACTCTAGAGTAAAAGCTAAAGAAGAAGCTAAACAGGAAAAGAAAGAAGCACTGAAAAATCGCGAACCTAAAAAAGGTGAGGTTAGATGCGGAGCGATAACCTCTAGTGGTAAGCGGTGCAAAAATCTAACAACAAATAAATCTGGGCTTTGTTATGCTCACGAATAATTATGTAATAATAAAAAGTAATGGCACCTGTAGATAAAGAAATAGCTTTAATGCAACAGAGAATGGATCAACTAGACAACAAACTTGATAAGTTAGATGAAAAGTTAGATATGTTAACTAAGCAATTACT
>Ga0208160_1001219_pt1 | contig 11093 bp, 11 predicted proteins | sample CB_VirMetaG_FD_184536 | JGI IMG/M metagenome (GOLD analysis project Ga0208160, IMG submission 184536) | Freshwater to marine saline gradient viral communities from Chesapeake Bay - CB_1504_1 Viral MetaG (SPAdes) (version 4) | ecosystem: Environmental > Aquatic > Marine > Coastal | place: USA... | reverse complement strand
CTACCGTTCCTTCTGACCGTCACTTTCGTGGTGCATGGTCTCTTAATGGAAGCGTAATCAGTGAAGACATGGACTCTGCACGGGCAATCTTCCGTGACAAGATTCGTGAAGCACGTAAGCCATTGCTCGAAGCAAAGGACGTGGAACTGATGAAGGCACTAGAAACTGGTGCAGATACCAGTGCTATTGCTACTGCAAAGACTGCCCTTCGTGACGCACCTGCTGCTGCTGCTATTGACAGTGCCAGCACGATTGCTGAACTCAAGGCAGCTTGGGATGCAAGCCTGTTGGGTGATAGCCCATATGCATAAGGGGTAGCTAATGGCACTTTCAAAGATACAATCCGAAAGCATGAATCTTGCTGACAACTATGCGTTTACTGGAACTGTTACTGGTGTAGGTAATGTTCTTCAAGTGCAGTATACGCAGTATGATAATATAGACAGTCAGTCTATTACAGGTCTTACACCAACAGTAATTAATAATCTTACTGTTAATATAACCCCGTCTTCTACCTCTTCTAAAATCTTACTGCTCTCAACCCTCATGCACGAGTTTAGTACAGGTGACCATGAGGTTATGTTTCATTTTATGAGGGGTTCTACTGTAATCGGTGCAAATGCTGCAGCGTCTCCCGGAAGTCGGATGTTAGGTTCAAGTTCTGCTTTTGTAGGATATGGGGCCGTTGATAATAGTTCTACAGCAAATGGTACATACGTTCAATATATAGATTCTCCTGCTACTACATCACAAGTAACTTACGGACTTGGTGTAAATGTACGCACAACCAGAACTCTGTATATTAATAGAACCGCAACAGATTCAGATAGCCCTGATTATGAAAGAGGCTTGTCTTCAATCATTGCCATTGAAATAGCAGGATAGTGTAATGTCATATATTGGTAAATCCCCATCCTTCGGTGTTCGTCAACGCTACTACTTCACTGCTACTGGCGGTGAGACATCACTCAGTGGTGCAGATGACAACAGCAAAACACTTATCTTTTCAGATGGGGAATACATTGATGTGTACTTGAACGGTGTCTTGCTTGTTGCTGGCACTGACTATGTAACCACGACAACCAACACAATCAGCAGTCTTGCTGCCCTTGCTGCAAGCGACATTGTTGAAGTTGTAGTGTATGATGTGTTCAGCGTAGCCAATGCGTTTAATCCTACGGTTGGTGGTACGTTTACTGGTGGCGTAACGATGAATGAAGTCACCTTCAACAAAGCAGTACAGGGTAACACACAGACTGCCAGCGTAACTGGTTCAACTGTTCTTGACTTTGACACGTATCAAAACTTTGTGCTAACACTTACTGGTAACACTACGCTTGCTAACCCAAGCACTGAAGCAGTAGGACAGTCAGGCTTCCTGTCTATTACACAGACTGCTGGTTACACCCTGTCGCTTGGCACAGACTATGAAACAGCAGGTGGTGCAGGTATTACCCTGTCAGCCAGCGGCACAGACCTTGTACCATATCTCGTGATTGCCACAGACCGTATTCTGCTTGGCGCACCACAACTTGCATTTGCATAAGGATTAAGTATGTCAGGACCACTTGGTTCACAACAATGGATGTACGCATCGGGTGGGTTCTATCCCTATGAGATAGACAATTCGCTGCGGTTCAATGATGATGACAGCGCATATTTAAGCCGCACACCAGCTTCGGCTGGCAACCGCAGAACTTGGACTTGGAGTGGCTGGGTTAAGCGTGGGAATTTAAATGCAAATGTTGTTGGAAATATACCTACTCTTTTTGCGGCTCAAGATTCTGGTCCCGGATTGTATAATTTTCTTATATTTCTAAACAGTGTTGGCAACGATGTTCTTTATGCACAGCTTTGTTCAACGCCTTCTAATGCGGCTTATATATTAGAAACATCTCAAGTATTTAGAGATATGGCTGGATGGTATCATATTGTTTGGTCAGTCGATACAACCCAAGCAACTGCATCTGATAGAGCAAAACTGTATGTTAATGGTGAGCAAGTTACTAGCTTTTCAACAGAGCAATATCCACCACAAAATACAGATACCGACATGAACTATACTGTTGAACATAATATTGGTAAATTCCCAGATTACACTCGCTACTATGACGGTTATATGGCAGAAGTTAACTTCATTGACGGTCAAGCCCTAGACCCTACCAGTTTTGGAGAGCTAAAGTCAGGCATCTGGATACCAAAGGACACGTCAGGGCTAACCTTTGGCACTAACGGTTTTAGATTGCAGTACGGCAACAGCGCGGCGATTGGTGATGACACTAGCGGCAATACGAATGACTGGACGGTGAACAACCTAGTTGCAAGCGATGTCGTGCTGGACAGCCCGACTAATAATTTTGCTACGATGAACCCATTAAACTGGAACGTAATGACGTTTGCAGAGGGCAATCTTAAAATCTCAACGACAACAAACAGCAGGTCTGTACACTCAACCTTTGCCATTCCATCGACAGGCAAATGGATATATGAGTTTCAGGCCTATGATTATACCAGTGGCGGTGGGGTTTACATTGGATTTTCAAACAATATAAACGAAGGCGATAACGAATTTACTGGCGACCACGGTGTTTATTACCAAACCTATGATGGTGGGTTTAATGTTGAAGGCACTGTTTCCACAGCGACTGGTTACACAGTACAAAGCGCAAACTTTACATCTGATGGGGATATACACACTATCGCCATTGATATGGATAATCAGAAACTTTACTTTGCAAAAAATGGAGTATGGCGCAATAGTGCTGACCCCGCCGCTGGCACTGGTGGTCTTGATATATCCGCTTGCTTTACAAGCCCAGAAACAGATTTTCATGCTTGCATAACAAGGGGTGGTTCACTCAACGAAACCTATATATTCAACTTTGGTCAAGACAGCACCTTCGCTGGAGCAACAACGGCTGGCGGCAATGCTGATGCTAACGGCTACGGTGATTTCAAGTATGCCGTACCGTCTGGTTTCTTGTCGTTGTGTTCAGCCAATCTGCCAACAGGTGCAATAGACACGCTGGCTGATGAAACGCCAGAGGATTATTTCAACACTGTGTTGTGGACTGGTGATAATACAACAGGTGGTCGCTCTGTAACTGGCGTAGGATTTCAGCCTGATTTGGTTTATGCTAAATGTAGGTCGGTGGCATACAGTCCGTTGCTTTATGATGTTTTAAGAGGAACTGGTGCAACTGCTGAATTAAAAACCGATGGGAATGAAGCTGAAGGCGGCTCAAGTTCTAGTGAACGTGGTTACTTAAACTCGTTTGATGCAGATGGTTTTAGTTCTGTTGTAGGTTCAAATGGAGATAACTTATACTTTAATCAAACAAGCCAAACCTATGTTGCTTGGAACTGGAAAGCTGGCGGCTCTGGCGTATCCAACACCGATGGCAGTATTACCAGCACCGTGAGTGTGGGTGCTACAAGCCAGCAGAACTGGTTTAGTATTGTAAAATATACAGGAAGTGGCGGCAGTGACGACTATGGACACGGGCTTGGGATTGCCCCGAATATGGTAATAACGAAAGATATGACTGACCCTGCGAACTGGGCAGTTTATGTTTCGGAAATTGGCACTGGGAAATATCTACAATTAAATTTGACTGCCGCCACTGTCACAAATCCTGTAATATATCCATCAGTCTCATCAACTACTATTGGTGTTGGTGTGCAGGGTGACGGCTCTATTACAAACACATCTGGCGATAACTATATTTCATACTGTTTCGCAAACGCCGAAGGGCTGTGCAAGGTGGGCAGCTATGTCGGAAATGGGTCGACAGATGGGCCTATGATTTTTACAGGACACAAACCTGCTTGGGTTATGATAAAAAACACCGATGTTAGTACCCATCACTGGTCAATTTATGACAATAAAAGAGGCCCATATAACGCAATCGACCCGTTTATTTATGCTAACACTTCATCAGTTGAAGGAAACACAGGCGACCAAATAGACTTTTTGTCTAATGGGTTTAAGGCAAGGAAGAATGATTGGAATCTTAACACCAGTGGTGTGACTTACATCTACTTAGCCATAGCCGAACAACCATTCAAATATGCCAACGCGAGGTAATACAATGTGGACATATCAAGGTAAACATATCAGAGAAGGCAGAGCGTGGAAGAACGCTGACGGCATCCAGCACCCGACATCGTGGGGCAGATGGTCTGACGCAGAGAAGGTAGCGGCTGGCCTCGTCTGGGTTGACCCACCAGCGTCATTTGACAATCGCTTTTACTGGGATGCCAACACGCCTAAAGCATTGGATGATGTCAATGCTGTTGATGAAGATGGCAATGCTATTCTGGATGAGGACGGTGTACAGGTTGTTACACTTGGCTTGAAGTCCACGTGGATTAATACAATTAAAGCACAGGCAGGGGGCTTGCTTTCTAACTCAGACTGGTATATAATTCGTTATCAGGAAGATAACACCAAAACTGTACCCACCGACATTGCTACCTACCGTGCTGCTGTTCGTACAGCAAGTGACACAATTGAAACTGCCATCACAAATGCTGCTGACCATGCTGCTTTCATAGCATTGTTTGACACACCTGTTGATGCAGATGGTAATCCAACTGGTAATGCGCCAATTGCCGATTGGCCTGAAGAGGTGAGATAATGAGTAGAGCAAGAGATTTCGCAGACTTAGCTGGTAGTGCAGATGCTGGTGGTATCACAGGCAAGAACCTCATCATCAATGGTGCGATGACTGTTAATCAGCGTGGTGATAAAACAGGAATGACTGGTGACGATTATCAAATAGACAGATTTAAGTTTGGCATTGGTAGTTTAGGTACTTGGTCATCTTCTCAATCCACTACTGCACCTGATGGGTTTGGATACAGCTTGAAATTAGACTGTACAACTGCTGATGCTTCACCAGCGGCTAGTGACACGCTTTATTTGTATACCCGATTTGAAGGGCAAAACTTACAACAAATTAAAAAGGGTACAGCTAGTGCAAAAAGTCTAACGCTTTCATTTTGGTGCAGATGCAACAAGACAGGCGATATTCAAGTAAACTTGCGTGATGCTAATAACACTCGTCAAGTGGGTGCTACTGTTACTATAAACTCAGCAGATACTTGGGAATATAAGACTATAACTTTTCCACCAGATACTACTGGTGCATTTACAAATGATAATAACTGGTCAATGAGTGTTGAGTGGTGGTTGGATAGTGGTTCTGACTTTAAAGGTGGTGCAGTGCCAACTGCTTGGGAAGCGGCAGTAAACACTGACAGGGCTGTTGCTGAAACATTGGCGTTGGGCGATAACACCAGTAACGAGTTTTATATCACAGGCATCCAACTAGAAGTCGGCGAACAGGCCACGCCGTTTGAGCATCGGTCGTTTGGCGATGAGTTGGCTAGGTGTCAGAGGTATTACGAACACTCATACCCCTATGGCACAGCGGCGGGTGCATCTAACGGCGGTGTAGGTGCAATGCACCTTCATGCAGGGGCTTCACGGGCAAGTGGCTATGGTTTTGTAACCACAAGATACACTGTTCAAAAACGAGCATCAGCCACCGTTACTATATACAGTTATGGCGGCACATCAGGCCAAATGTCTAATGGCGATAGTGGTGCAGACATAGGTGCAGTAGATGTCATTCAAAACGGCACAACCTCTTTTTTAGTGCGTAATAATTCGGGTGGCACATTTTCTGAACAGCCGATTATATTTCATTATCGTGGAGATGCGGAACTATGATTGTTTTATCAGCACAATATGTAGAAGATAGTATCGGTAATACTGTCGGCATAAATGCAGTTATAGATAGCGAGAATGTTAATGTGCCTATTGACCCAGCCAACCGCCACTACGCAGAAATCATGCGTCAGGTAGAAGCTGGCGAATTAACCATAGCGGATGCCGACTAATGGAAATGACCAACCTCATTGATATGCTTCTTGGTGTCATCGTAGCTGGTGGTGCATGGTTCTTGGTCGGCTTGAGTAACGAAGTCAAGCGTCTCAGCATTCTTTTGAACAGAACACGTGAAGACTACGCAACAAAGGTGGAGTTACGTGACGACATGGATAGACTGATGGAAGCATTACACAGGTTGGAAGATAAGCTGGATAGAGTATTGCAGGGGAATAGATAATGGCAATGTTTAAAGCATTTAAACCTGAAGCAATGAATAAGATTGCAAAGGTTATGGGCTATTCTGGTGACATGAACCAGTTTCAGCAATACATTGAACAAGACCCTATGCGTCAACAGCAAATGCAACGCTATACTAATGCCGCAATGCAGATGGCTAAAGGTGGCATGGCACGTAAGAAGTATCAAGAGGGTGGTGCAGTTACTGATGAGACTACACAAACACCTAACCAAGATATGACTATTGGTCAATTCTCTGCACAACAATTGTTCTCACCTGCTATTCCAACAGGTGCGGTAACACAAGCGTCACAGGTTGCTTATCAACCGGGGCAAGAGATTGCTCCAACTACAGCACAAATTGCACCAGTAACACCCCTACCAACTATGACGGCACAAGTTGCTACAGCCGCACAAGCACAAGAAACACAAGCCAATGTTATGCAAGCACAGCAAGCCGCACCAGCAGTTGACGCAGCGGTGCAAGCAACGCAAGCGGCACAAGCTACGTTAGACCCACGTGCGCAAGTAGTGGCGGCACAACAGACCGCAACAAGTGTAGGCAATGTACAAGCCGCACAAGGTAACGCTATATTACTTAATAATCCACAACAGCGTGAAATACAACAAGGTGAATTAATTAGTGGTAGTGCGGTTGACGCTACAAAGGTTGAACAAGCTAATGCCCAAATACAAGCTGCTACCGCCACACCATCTACACAGGCTACCGTACAAGGGCAATTAGCACAACTTACCGCAAACTTTGACGCTACTAATCCACCGTCATGGGCTGCTGGTGCATTACGTGCCGCCAATTCTGTACTTGCACAGCGTGGATTAGGTGCTAGTAGTATTGCTGGTCAGGCTGTTGTACAGGCGGCTATTGAATCGGCATTACCTATTGCTCAAGCTGATGCCTCTATGATAGCACAGTATGAAAGGCAGAATCTATCTAACAGGCAACAGGCTGCAATGTTTGCGGCTGAACAACGTGCTAAGTTTCTTGAGATGGACTTTACACAAGAGTTCCAATCACGTGTACAAAATGCCGCAAAGATTAGTGACGTAGCTAATCAGAACTTTACTGCCGAACAACAGATTGCATTAGAGAATAGCCGTACCGCTAATACAATAAACTTAAATAATCTGTCTAATAGACAAGCCCTTGTAATGGCTGAAGCGGCAGCATTGTCACAACTTGACACACAGAACTTAAACAACAGGCAACAATCTGCCGTACAAAATGCGCAGAACTTCTTGCAAGTTGATATGACTAACCTATCTAATAGTCAACAGACAGAGTTATTCCGTGCGCAACAACGTGTGCAATCGTTATTTACAGACCAGTCAGCAGAGAACGCCGCTAGACAATTCAATGCCTCTAGTCAAAATCAGGTAGACCAATTCTTTGCAAATCTTGCCACACAAGTATCACAGTATAACTCGTCACAGATTAATGCACAGAATCAGTTCAATGCTGGTCAAATTAATTCACAAGAAAAGTTTAACCAAGAATTGCAAAATCAACGTGACCAATTTAATGCGCAGAACCAACTTGTTATTGCACAGAATAACGCACAATGGCGTAGAGAAATTGCTACAGCCGATACCGCAGCCATTAATCGTGCTAATGAAATTAATGCCAATGCGGTACTAGAGATGTCACGAGATTCTTACGATAACTTGTGGAACTATTATGCCGACACTATGGAATGGGCATGGACATCTGCTGAAGCACAGCTTGATAGATATCAAGAGATGGCTGTTGAACAACTACGTGCCGATAAGACCATTGAAGCAGAGAATATTGCAGCACAGACTGAATCAGGTAAGAGCATTGGCAGTATGATATCCGCTCTTGGTTCAGCCGCTATTACGAAAGGACTGTTTGGATTCTAATGGAAACGAATGTAGGTAAAAGAACATACTTTACTATGGAAGCGTTAGCTGAAGAAATCAATAGACGTTCTTCTGATAAAGAAACTGCGTCATCTACTGGATTACTTGCTCCAGTTAAACGCCGTATGCGCGATAGTAGTGGTGTAGAGGAAAACCCATCGTATCGTGTTGCAACTTATTTCAATACAATACGTCAAAAACGCATGGAGTTAAAGAATGGCAGAGCCTAGTTTTGACGCTCCCGTGCCTGGCATGGCAATGACTCATGAGTTAGGTGCAAGACCGTGGCAAAATCCACCACTGTACACTACCGTTGAGGAAGCACTAGATTATTATATTCCACGTATGGCAAGTGATGAGTTCTCAACTCAACTACTAGACATTATGGAAACGGGCATACCATTAACCACACTTGCCAACACGGTACAGATGGCAGGGGTTATGGACGGTAAGCATAGTGCTGACGTAGGTATTTTAATATTGCCAGTATTAATTGAGATGATGCGCTTCTTGGGTGATAGTGCTGACATTGATTACGTAACGGGTCTTGATGAAGACACTACTAAGTTACGTTCCTCTATGATTACTAAGGCTGTATCCAGACTACGTAAAGAAGATATGGAAAAGAAAGGCGCACCAGAAGTGCAACCTGAACCTATGCAAGAAGAATTACCATTAGAAGAACCACAAACTGGTCTAATGGCACGGAGGGTGTAATGGCTTTGTTTGGTAGTTTAGGTAAGATGTTGGGGTTAGACTCACCATTTGGTCGTGGTCTTGTTAGTGGCTTTGCAGAAGAAACAACACGCACAATACGTGACGATATGGAAAATGAACGTGACCGTATTGACCGTATTGCTGACTATAAAATTAAAAAAGACCAAGAAGAAATAGCACAGTATAGAAAAGAGTACGAAGAAAACCTTGAGAAGTTACGTGCTATGCAAGGTCTTACAGGAAGTGTTGCAGGTGCGGAATATCTTGTGCGTACATATGGTATTGACGAAGGTTTAAAACGTGCGCAGTCAATAGATGTACTAAAAGGTTATGGATTAAAGCCTGAGTTTGTGTCAGAAAATAATGCAACAAGCATCGAAGATTTAACTAACTTTATTACCAATGCTCCACAACTTGCTCAAATTGGTACTGTTGAAGGCACTGGATTCTTATCAAAGATTGGTCTAGGGCGTGATATTGGTAAAGAGGCACAGCAACAGGCAGACATAGCGTCTCAAAGTTTGGGATATGGTGTTACTGTAAAGCCTGAATTAGGTGCTATTCCCACAATGACTGGCATTGACCCAGAAGACTTTGGTATGCTTGCTGACATTAAAGATGAAGCAGGACGTTTACTAAGGCTGTCTATTGCCGCACGTGAAGCTGGTAATATAGATGAAGCTAATAGACTAGCATCAGAATCTACAAAACTTATTCAGTTGGATAAGACATTAAATAAAACAACAGCACTTAGTGAGTCAGGTGGTAGGGCATTTACTAAACTTATTACAGGGCATATTGCTGATTCAGCTGGTTATCAAACTACAACTACGTACAATCCAGATGGAAGTGCTACTTTTAAAACTAATTGGGAAACAACTCAAGACCAAGCCACTGCCAATACTGCTGGTGCAAGACTTGCAGAACTATATCAATCAGCTATTGAATTGGGTATACCAACAACTACAGCATCACGTGCAATTTACGAATCTGTTGCAGTTAATAAGTTGCCAGAAATTATAACATTAAATGATGGTACTGTTCAAATAAAAACAGGAACTGCAACGCTTATTGAAGGTGGGTTTAAAAGTGGTCAAGGAGCATATGCTCCACCATCACCACAAAATAATATTATTCCATCACCACAAAATAATATTATTCCATCACCACAAAACAATGTTGTTACACCATCGCCGACAACAACACAACAATCAACTCTACCGCCAACAAGTGCTAGTACAATATCATACCCAAAATCTATTTCGGATTTGGTGACTCAGCACAATAATTCACAAGATGTCAATGAAAGAAACACAATACTTGCTAAAATTGGTAGGTATTATGGTGGCACTATTCCTCAAAACATATATGATGATTTAAATGTATAACGAACAGACAGAACTAAATCGTGATACACTATTAAAAGATGAGCAGTTTCTTGATGACGCTACTGCTTTTCTTATTGACCGTGGTGGTTATGACCCTGAAGATTTGATGACAGCAGAAGATGTCTATGATAATTACATGGAACACTTCCGTTATCAAAATGTTAATGAGGTTACAGCCATAAATGATTTGCTGTACGCACAGAATGCCGATGAGAATGCAAAGGCACGATTTGCACGTCTTATGGATACGTATGATAACATGGACAGTGACCTTGGTTGGGCAGCAGCAGGTGATTATGTAGCTGGTGTACTTACAGCACCGTCAACATATGCTGGTATTTTTACTGGTGGTGGTGCAAAGGTTGGTGCAGTAGCGGCACAACAGGGTGTTAAGTTAGGTATCCGTCAGCTACTAAAGAGTGGTGTAGCAGGACAAGCCTTACGTCAAGCTGCAACAACAGGTGCTGTACGTGCAGGTGTAGTCGAGGGTACAATAGGTGCTGGTCATATGTTGGCACAAGAGAAGACACGTGTTGAAACTGGCTTGCAAGAAGAAGTTAGTGGCGCACAAGTTGCTGTTGGTGCATTAGCATCTGCAATTCCTGGTGCTGCATTTGGTGCGGCTTCACAAGTTAAACGGGCTATTGATGAAAATGTTGCTACTCGTGTAATGAATATTACACAGAAAACAGTAGAGCGACAGACTAGACTTGCTAACCGTGGTGTAACAAAAGAAGTATTTGAAAATGAAGAAACCAGTGAACTAGCAAATAACATTTATAGTGCATTAAAAGAAAAGAAGCTATCACTAGAAGAAACGATACCAGAAGAACTTGCACGTGGTAGAGAACTAAAACAAGAACTTGCGCCAGAACCTGCTGATGTAGTAGATATGCCGGGTCGTAAGATGCCGTTAGAAGCTAGTGTTAGTAACATGCATCTACAAAATATAGCTG
>Ga0208160_1001213_pt1 | contig 11109 bp, 12 predicted proteins | sample CB_VirMetaG_FD_184536 | JGI IMG/M metagenome (GOLD analysis project Ga0208160, IMG submission 184536) | Freshwater to marine saline gradient viral communities from Chesapeake Bay - CB_1504_1 Viral MetaG (SPAdes) (version 4) | ecosystem: Environmental > Aquatic > Marine > Coastal | place: USA... | reverse complement strand
ATCTGATACGTTGTCTACAAGAGGGTCTGTCTGAATTTCTTCTCTTGCAGAGTCATCATCGTAGTCAGCTGGTAGGAAGTCGTTATACTTTGCAATGTTGAGGAAAGTACTTCTACTAATAATACCAGACTGATACCACTCAGAAACAAGTCGCATAGCACCCTCTCCGCCGACCATCGGTGCAAAGTCGCTAGACATTTGAAATCCAATATCAGAACCGGAGTAGTCCGTGTTATACTTCCAGTTTAGCATAAAGGCAATAACCTCTTTTAGCGTACCAGAGATTTTAGCGTTAAGAGTACCTAGCTGTGCTGTTTGAGAAGCATTTCTAATCTCAAGAGCAACACCAGAAGCCGCCTGTTCAGGTGACAACATCCGAATGCCCATCTTAGCCATTTCTTCGATAGTGGAGGAAATTGCACGATCCATGTCTGCCAAAGCACCTGTGGGGGTCTCAAGCACACTAATGCTCTCATCTTTACGAACACGCAACCAAGATCCAAGCCCAGAGTTAACTAGCTCTTCAAACTCTTCGTCAGTCATGTCAGACTGTACGATAGGTGTGTAAGTTGCTGCACCGTATAGTAGGTGGTTACGACGAGATACCTTGTTGTAGAGAGACACCTCTCTGTCAATGAGCGGCATAAGTACAGGTTCAACAGGTTCAATTTGACCGTTAAGTGGCCAGGCTGGAATTCTGTCAATTCTTGTACCAAATATAGTCGGGTAAACTGTCTTAACCTTTTTAAACTCCGCAGAAGCTGCGTAGTCAACGTAGTCTTGCTTAACATCCCCGTTTAGAACCTTAAGCTCATTATTCGTATCAGCATGCTCATAGTAATCAATAACTAACTTACCACTTTCGTCAAGGTAGTGATCACAAACAGTGTCAACATAGTTAGCGTGCCAGGGGTTGTTATCCTCATAACGAGTGGTTAAATAACGTGTAACGAGTCTGCCAAGAGTTTTCTGTCGTGTAATAGGGTGGACAATTGTTTGAACGTTAATAACAGTCTCTGCCTCAAGCAAAACAGGGTAAGGACGAATTGTATCCCTTTCTTCAGGAGACATGTTGTCATATTCTTCTTCGCCAATATCAGGGTAGTCTACGTAAGCCCAAGCTCTAGATGTCTGAAGTTCTTCCCAAAGAGCATTGTCCAAAAAGTTAAAGAGGGATCTACCATCTAAGGTAAAGTTATCTTTTAGCCAGTAGTAAGCATCCTCTGGGAGTTCTTCTGGGAGTTCCAGCTGAGACTCTTTACGAAGCAAAGCACTAATAAGGACTTTACAGTATTGAGCAGTTAGACCAGGAAGCTCTGCTTCTGACTTGTAGAAGTCATACTGAGACTGGCTCATGCTTGGAGAAAAAGGAATCAACAAGTTAGTGTAGTTTCTCTCGATATACTCATCGTGGGCTTTTACGTTAGACTGGCCTTGAAGTACCGCTCTGGACTTTTTCCACAAGGGCTTTAGAGAGTGATAGCTATCGCTTGGATCCGCAACTGACTTCTTAATAGCCTTTGTCGGTTTAGTTATTTGTGACATTTATAGTTCCTTTACCATTTGACTTTATTCGCCCAGAAAGCAGCAGACATTGGGCCCTTGTCAATATTTTTTTGATGGCGGGCTTTCCAAGCTAAACGTCTTTTACGATCAGCCTCAGACTCGCCTTCTTTTTTAGGAGAGCCTTTAGCACCTTGAGAACCAAACCGAATTGTTTTAATAGTATCACCAGACTTAGCAACAACAACATGAGACTTAGTGGGGTGATTTGGAGTACGTTTAGGCTTATTAAAACCAGATACACCAACCTTAGTTAGTCTTGAATCTTTAGCCATCATAACGACTCCTTAGAATAGTATAGTTAAAGTATACCTTAAAGTATATACTTAAAGTATAGTATAGGGTGGGAACCCTGGCGGGTTATTCTTAAACGTCAGGTATTAGTGAGGGAGGGATACTTAAACCCCTCCCCAAAGAGACTGTCAGAAAACTTGAGAGTTTGTCTGTCTCTTATTCTTAAACGTCAGGTATTATTTCCTGCCCGTAATTTGCTTAACTGCATGGTAAAGACTGCGAAAGATCTCTCTAGGTGAAGGGATCAAAAAACCACACAGTAAACCAAAAGCAAGGATCATCCACGTAGGAATCTCATTGACAATTATAGTATCTACACTTTCGGTATTAACTCTACTTGTGTTGTTTGACTGGTCAATTTTCTCTACGGGGCCTGATGTGCTTGCTTGAGGTCTAAAGGTTGTGTTTACACCAACATTTTGAGTGTTCTCTTTACCAACTTGTGTGTTGGCGGCAACATTAGTGCCTTTGCCAGAGAGTAGACTAAGCGGACTTAGCCCACTGCAGCTAGCGAGAACCATCGTCAAGATGATTGTTATTGTTAGTTTCCGTAACTTTTCCATTTACATAAATCCCAAAGAAGCCAGCGCCAGCGCCGACAATTACAGAAACAAACCCTGCTTGTGCGTTAGTAGGGTCTGCCAAGGCCATGAACCACTCTGTAGTACGGTAGAAAACCATACCATAAAGAGTTATTATAAGTCTTGGCCAGATGCGCCACCTGTTGAGCCACTCTGGTGTAAACATCATATTAGCTCAAAGTGAGGGCCATCGATAAAGGGTCGTTTACCTTGGGCTCTGCGAGTGTCTACGTAAGACATCATAGCCTCTTCCATAGTGCCCTTCCATAAACGAATATCAGGTACAGTCCAAGCGGCACCCCAACGAACAGGTACCTTAAGCTCTATAGCGGCCTCTTTCATCGCATCAGCAAGATCGTCATAGACGTTAAGCTGCCAAGAAACATCACTACCAATATAGGCAACAAGATCGACAGCGTGGCCTGTTAAGTGCTTAGAGTTCATTGTTTGAGTTGCTCCGCTTTTTAGCAGAGCCTTTTGTTGTTCAAGGGTACGAAGACCTTGTGTTACACCAAAATCAACTTTAGTTAGTGTAATGGCCTTTTTTACTACTTTAACAAGCTCAGGGTGAACTCCGTCTAGCTTATTTAAACTTCTTTGACTTAGTTGATAACTCATAGAGTAATCTCCTTTTAAAGGTAGGTTAAAGATGCCCCCGTTAAGGGGCACCTTTGTGTTTATGTGGGAGCCACAGGCCAAGTTACTTCAAAGGGAAAGGCTTCTTGACTTGTAATATCTCTTAGTTCTTGACGGTAAGCCGCCCAAGCTACCTGATCGACAGGTGCATCTGCGACCTGTGTCCAGTCTGATGCTGCGAGCAGTGTACTGCGTTTCTGTCGAGCAGATGTGCCTTTTGCCATCAACATCAATTCTTGGTCTTGTTTGATAATCCTCATGAAGAAACCCCAGTTATGGTTACGTTATGTGTAATATTGTGATGCGGAAACGGTTGCTGGACGAACAAGGTGTAAACGCCAGCGTCCTCAATAATACATTCTTCAGTTAAATCGGTTATCTCGATATCAGAACCAAACTCACGAGAAACTACGACAGTAGAACCTTGCGCCAATTCCGAAATCGGTATAGACCATGGAACGGCTACTTCTGAAGGCCATAGTAATTTTTCTGGCCTTAAACCCACATTCTTTGATAGGACAAAATGCGTTTCTTGCGTAAATGCTAAATCGCTCACTATTTCCAGCAGAAACTGTCCTGATGGCGTGTTAGCTTCCGCCTGTTCGAGAGAAACATTGCTAAATTTATAATGTATGCAACCAATGTCATCGTAAGTGATATAGTCGCTCATTTCTTCAACTCCGTCACTGTTATAGTAGGTGTTCCAGTTACCAAATAATATGCGCTTCCAGAGGCATACTGAACCTTGAAGCGATAAGTATAAGTCCCAGTATAAGCTGCTGTGGAAAGTATAGGCATTAGCAACCCAATATTGTTAAAGTTCATGACCCGCAGATTAGTAAACGCAAATAAAATTGCTTCTGGTTGACCAGGCGGCTGAACCGTCAAAACCGCATTGTATAATACATTTCTTGAAGAGTTGACAGTGTAGTTAGACTCGCAATGGCCCATCATTCCAGAGGCCTGTATGTTTGCGAGAACACCCGCTGTTCTGTTATGCGTATGAGTTACAAGCGTATTAAAGGTCGATGCGTTTAGTGTGGTGTATTTGATACCAACGTATTGTGCCGCAGTAGGGAACGTCACAGCCTGATCTTGGATTTTAAGCGTTGACACCGCCAAGTTGCCAATCTTGGCGTTAGTTATCAGCGCATTGCCGATCTGGGCGCTGGATGTGATAATGCCGCTTGTCGCCAACAATCCTCCAGTAATTGTGTTAGCAAAGATCTTGTTGCCAGTAATTGTATTGGCAGCTATCTCAGTAGCTGTCACCGCCCCCGCTGCAATCTTTGCACTTGTAATCGAATCAGCGGCGATGGTATTTGCAGTAACGGCATTTGCAGCAATCTTCCCTGCGATGATCGCATTAGCTGCTATTTCAGTAGCTGTCACCGCCCCCGCTGAAATCTTTGCACTTGTAATCGAATCAGCAGCTATCTCATTTGCTGTGACAGCGTTAGCCGCAATCGTCCCAGCTGTAACAGCACCTGCTGCGATAGTTCCAGCTGTAACAGCACCTGCATTGATTTTACCCGCAGTTACTGCGTTAGCCCCAATAGTTCCTGCAGTTATTGCACCTGCTAATATTTTTGGCGTTGAGATCGCACCGTCACTAATTTTTGTTCCAGTGATTGCGTTTGTTGCAATTTTGGCTTCTGTTGCAGCGCCATCTGCAATCTTGCCCGCAGATATTGCTAGATCAGATATTTTAGAGGTGGTAATAGCATTCGCAGCGACCTTACCTTCGGTAATAGCTAGGTTAGCAACATTCTCAGCTTGTACAGCATCGTTAGCTAAAAGGTCATTAGTAATTGCATCAAGGGCAATCTGATTTGTTTGTAATAGACCCTCTAATTCGCTAAAATTCGTAACACCTAACCCGTTCCAAGTTGAGCCATCCCATTCATAAAGAAGACCATCTGCCCTGTTAAAAATCTTTTCACCAACAAAAGCGCCTACTGTTGGAAGGCTTGTTACATCTCTAATCGCATAAAGGCCTTGGTCTGTAAATAAGCTATAAATGCCATCCTCAAAAGCGGGGTCATCTATCCAAGCAGAGCTTGCAGTAGCCATAGAAGAAAACGCTGACTTGTTACCACTGTTATCCACTGCTTTTAACCAGTAGTATCTCGTAACACCCCAGCCCAAGTTATTTCTTGCATAGTCAGAACCTGCAATTTCTGCAATTTTAATTGAAGAAGCAGATGAAGTGGTGCCAGACTCATAGACCTCCACATGTGAAAAGTCTAATTCTGGAGGGTTAACCCAACTCAACTGGATTCCTTTTGGGAAACCAGTTCCGACAATTGAAGTCGGGCTACTTGGTGGAGATGTATCTTTGATAGCTGTCACATTACCCACACCTGACCAAACACCATAAGTGCCAAGCGCAGAATAACCCCTCACACGGATATCATAACTCGTATTTGGGGTAGTATTTAATATTGAGTATTCCGTCGTTCGGGTTGTGGAGCTGTTAGTATAGTTGGTATCTGTAGAAAGTTTCCATTGCAACTCATAGCCAACAACATTTGCTTGAGAGATATCATCCCAAGTTACTTGGATACTACTATAAGCTGTGCCATCCCCCCCAATACTGATTTTAGGAGTAATTACTACGTTAGTGGGTGCGCCAATACGATACGTGTACTTTGGTTTATCCTTATAAGCGATAGTATCGGAAACATTCCAAGCAAGGGCATTAACATCAAAAAAGTAAGCTGTAATTTCTACACTTAAATCTTCTAAAACTTTGACCTCTTGTACTCGGAAAACATCCCCAACAATACCAGACTGAGGTAGAGTAATTTTAATCATATCTCCAGGTTCTACCGTTAAGGCTTTTCTTGAGGCTGTGAAACTTACAGTCATAATACTGCGGGAAGACCGCACGAGTTGCTCTGCACGAGCCATGGCGTGGTAGGGGTCCGTGAGGCCTTCTACACTACCTTCGAAACGCAAAGGTTGTTGGTTGTCTTCTGTGAGATACAAGTTGTGTGCGGCAGACCCAGTAGTTGGCCAGGTTGCAGAATCAGTATCAAAGTCCTCATGCTCATTCTCGAATGTAATTGTAGCTTGATTAAACCGGTCAGTAGCTGTTGGAAAACTAATGTTGAAACCATCTCGCAAAATGTCATCAGCTGTAAAGTGATGGCTTGCATCAACAAGGGATTCTAACCCCTCTTGGTTAGCTGGGTAATCTAGGTGAAGCCTATACTGCCCTCTCTCTGACCAAGTAAGTTCAGCATAGCTCATTGTGTCCAAAATAGATTCAATATTATCCCTAATATTCTGTGTTGTGTCGATGCTTAGGTTACATTCGTAAAGGGGAATTGTACGTTTTTGCACAGTAGTCAATACGTAGTTACCAGTAGGCTCTTCATCCGAACCACCTGTCTTGTTCCAATAATAGTAAAGCCCCGTCGCGTTGTCTTTAAACAACGTGTCCGAAAGCCCTTTATCGTTCGCATCAGGAAAGTTGGCGAGAGAAGGGTAATTGCTGATTGGCAACATGTTGTTAACATGCCCTGCAACATCTTGACCCGACATAACAGTAATGTTACAGATATCTGCTGCGTGTTTGAAAGACATCAAGTCAATTTCATCAACTGACAAACCCCGACCACTGATCGGGTCTAATAAATAATCAAGAAGCACATAAGCTGGGTTGTTTGAATAAACCTTAGAGGTGTTTAATTCAAAGTCGGGTGTAATGGTATATACCTTTCGCCCTTCCACATAGAAACTTACGTCAGGTGCACCACCATAGTTATTCTCATCTCTGTCTAAACGAAAGACCAGAGCAGCATAAGATACACCAGAAAACTTGTTAGTAGAGGAGTACCCGTTGGCTGTCATCATAGTGTCAACACCGCCAGCAGGGTGTATACGGGCAATTAGACCGTGTTTGTAGTCTTCGTGATTAAAAGCTTTACCATTTACTTCAACATGCTTGATGGCATTGATGCCACCTTGGGCGAAAGCCTGATAACAATAAAGGAACTCGTTTTTGCTACCATCAATGTTGCTTGTATTATTCATAGTATTATTAAAGGTAACAACACCTGTAGTATTGGAACTAGCGAAGTAATCAGAAGAGACCTTGTGGTCGTATTGAACACCCGCTACTCTTTGTTTACCATAAATGATAGGTAGAGAAATAGCATCGTTCTTTACTGCAAAAACAGAACCTTTTCGTTTCTCCTGCGCTCGCTTCATCTTATTGGCTTGGCTAGTTTGGTAAGCCACAGAAGCTACAGTCATTACTGCTTGTATTAGTTTAAGAATCGGCATTACACTTTACCCCATCTAACTTGAAGGTCGTAGCCTTCGTGAATTCTATCAAAGCACGTATCTGTTACATCAAACTGATCCATACCTGTACTTGTTGTATAAAAAGATCTCATAAGGTCTAAATCAGACATAGGAGAAGTACCCTGTATTGATAAGGTTTTAGATTCAAAGTCATTATTGATTTGTGGAGAATCTACATAACCTTTGTAAACAGGAACTGTGTCATTCACGTCTAGCAAAGGGACACCAAGACTGTTGAAAAATCCAACACGGACTTCTATACTCTTACCGATAATACCTGTACGAGCCTCAGCTAGAAGCTCATCATCAGGGTCAGCTACTACAATTGTATAACTTTCCCTGTCCAAAACGGAAGAAATTTTCGGGCTATCTACGCTGAGAATAGCACCGCTAGCAAGGAAAGTATTCCCATCATAAGGTGTGTTGAAGCTAAGGCTTGATAATCTGTAGGTAGAATTAAGCTTTAGCGTAATTAGAAAGAAAAAGTCAAGCTTGTCTACACTATTTATTAATGTTTGGAGGTTATTTGAAAACACTCTCATACTATAATGCCTCGATTAGTGTTATACGGCCAGGGTCTGCTAAAATACCATCTGAGTATGTTATGCCGGTTATGTCATCAACAGAACGATAGTAAGTAAAGTCTACAGCATCCCTCATGACGAGTGAATGTGAGGTGGTCAGCGCTACGGTAAGAGCGGGGTAAATGCTAACAGAGACGGTACCTGTGCCGGAAAAGTTTACGTCCTGCTTAACTATGTAAACTTTATCATGGTTACTAAATTTAACAAAGCTACCACGGGGGAGCAACCCGCTATTCCCTGTTTTTAAAACAGTTACGAGAGAATTGCCGCCAGAAGCAGCCGCAGCAACTGACGAAATATCAGTAACAAGGGTATTTCGATCAGACACTTCTTTAAGTTGTGGCATAACCATAGAGCGGGAAGAATCGATTTCATCAATAGAACCCAAGAGTAGATCCGCAGCGTTGTTGTTAGTTAAAACGTTAAAAGAGATCTCCCACCTTTGAGCGCCTTGAGAGGCTCGTAGCTGCTTCAACGATACAGAGTCGGTTGAGTATACAGGTTCATTTGAGGTAATTTGTAAAGGAGCTAAAATTTGGCTACCATTATAGTAATAGACTGACATGTGATTATCCTTAAATTATTGGTCTAGCAAGAAATTCGAGAGTATTCTCAACGGGTCTTACCCTTCGCCCGTCAATCACCCCTGTGTTTCCAGAGGAAGTTATCCACCAATTACAGTCTGCAATAAGTGCAGTACCAAGACCATCTCGAGTCATGGTATAGGCTATATCTCCGTGTCTTGGTCTTTTGTTATTTACTTTTTCGTAATTAAAGCTTTTGGAAAAGCTGTCAAAATCAGGATAGCCATTTCTAGCTATACCACTTAAAAATTCTTTGTAGTTATTGTAATCTAAATTTAGATCTTCCAAGGGTGTACTACTACCTCTTAGGAATTTGTCATAGAGTACCACGAAAGACCAGCAGTCAGTATTCCCCCACTCTACATTAGGGGACTGTAACACGCGGTCTTTTATAGCGGTTTTGGCTTGTCTGATAGCTGAATTGATGCTATCCTCACTAAAATACTTCATTCTAACTCCTACAGAGTGGCACGGAGGTGAGCATCTTAGGTAGACACAGGGGTGCCCCATACAATAACCTAAGGTGCTCACCCTGTGTAGCTCTCTACATATCTTCTTTAATGAACAGACGAACAAGGTCTGCTACAATGTCGCTACGAACAATGTCGTCAACGCCAAACTCAATGATTGGAAGGTCAATTCCTGCTCTACTAATTTTTCTAGCAAAGGTTACAAGATCTCTGCCGTCTCTTACATCAGACTGGGCAGGGTCTCCCATAAGGATTAACTTAGAGTTTTGCCCCAAACGAGTAGTAATTGCCTTTAGTTCGTCTATGCAAAGGTTTTGGGCTTCATCTACTAAGACCAAAGCGTTCTCGTAAGAACGTCCACGGATAGTCTCGATAGGTTGAATTTCAATTTCACCCTTGGCTAACATGTACTCATACTTACCCTTGCCAAAAGCCTTTGTAAGGACTTCTAGCATGGGCATAAGCCATGGTGTCATCTTCTCTTCAATAGTTCCTGGAAAGTGTCCAAGTGACTTTCCTGTTGGCACGTTAGCTCTTGTGAGAACAATCTTTTTGTACCTACCACCCATAAAGAGTTGTGCAACAGTCCCTGCACTACAGTAGGTTTTACCTGTTCCAGCGCAACCGATTGTCACTGTAATAGGGGCTCTCTTAATTGAAGAGATAAGAGTATCTTGCTTCTCGTTTTTAGGTAAAAGATTAAAGCTTGTTCGTGGGTAACTAGTATACTTTTCTTCCTGAGCCATATGTTTTGGCATACGTGCGTTGGCTTTAACGGAATAACGAGACTGTTTTTTGGACATAAAAGATTCCTTGGACTGTTATTGTTTAAAGGGTTAAGGCAGGGCCCGAAAGCCCTACTTGTTTTGTTTTAGTTTATGGTTTATTCAGCCGCAGCTACAACCAGAGTACCAGCCTCGACCTGCCGCAGGATTTCAGCATAATGGCGGTTAGCTAGGTCTAGTGGGACTGACATCTCTTGGCCGTCGATGGTGGCTTTGATTGAGGTGTTAGTATAGCCAGACACAACAGCTTCATTATCTACAATAGCATATGTTGGACTTTGAATGTAAGTTGCGTCTTGAATAACAAGATTGTCCATGCTTATAACTCCGCTTCAAGCTGTAGGTTGCCAGTCAGTAAAATTCCAGTTTCTGTGTAGCCTGTCCCTGCTTTCAAGACATTGAACCCTATGTTATGAATTGTTGCGGCTTGGTTTTGGATACCATAGCCACCAGACCAAGATGTCCCCGAATTTATGATCGTGGGGGTGGACCTCATTGTGGTAGGGTGCGTGAATGTAAACTCTCTCAAACCGTTACCGCTAGAAAGAACGTAGTTACCTTTAAAGTAGGTTCCATCTCCGAATTTGTAGTAATACCTCTGACACAAAGCCAATTCCTGCCCATAGCTGCGATGCTCGAACGGGGTGGCTGTGTCGCCTACTTCTAGTTGGACGCCTGTGATTTCGTAGTAGTCATTAGCCCCCGCAGTCCCAGACCACGAAGTACCTAGAAAAGACACGCCGACTTGTTTAGCAGACGACGGTATTGTAGCCGACATGGTGACGTAAGACCACGAAGTGCTAGTAGGCATTTGTTGCGCCAACGAAGTTCCGTTGCTGGTAAAGTTGTCGTAGAACATACCAATGTCAGTGGCGTTGGTAGTGTAGGCTATGCTTGATAAAAAGTTTGTGGGGGTTGTTGAGAAGTTTGCTCCAACACGCACCCAGAAGCTCAACGTCACAGTTTTACCAATGAGGGAATTACAATTCTTCTGCTCCACGGGTTGGTTTAGGGCTATTGCCGTGTTTTGTGTATCACCAGCATTACGCTGCACCCTTGTGCATTTTGTGAACCCAGACAGTCCCCCAGTATCCTGCTGAGACACTGTGTAGTTTGCGGCTGCATATCTAAGGGTTTTCCAGCGGTCCAAGGTGTAGTTCTGTGGGTCTGCATAGCTCGTCCCACGCTGGGCCACCTGCATAGCACCATTGATAACCAAGTTACGATTACTCAAAGCACCATCGTTGTAGACGTTGCCTAGATCGGCTAGTCCTCTTGCTTTAGACATTAGATACCCT
>Ga0208160_1001212_pt1 | contig 11117 bp, 7 predicted proteins | sample CB_VirMetaG_FD_184536 | JGI IMG/M metagenome (GOLD analysis project Ga0208160, IMG submission 184536) | Freshwater to marine saline gradient viral communities from Chesapeake Bay - CB_1504_1 Viral MetaG (SPAdes) (version 4) | ecosystem: Environmental > Aquatic > Marine > Coastal | place: USA... | reverse complement strand
CGGATTTAAATGAAATTAACGAAGTAGATAGATTATATCATTTCGTATTAACTCAAAGCTGGGAACAATATAAGCCAGTAGATATGGAAGGTGGTAAAATGAACTCAGCTCCTTACCCACCAATTCTTCAAATACCATCAGAAGGAATTACACTTGATGATGAAACTGGTAAAAGCAGAAGATGGAGATGTTTAAAAGGTGTAGATAGTATCTGGGCTGATGAACAAGAAGGATTAGAACCTAATGGATTTGATGATTACGAAGAGATTATATTTGCTCATGGTCAATTAAAAGTTAGAGGTTACGAAATTAATAAGATTGCAGCTTTAAAGAACTTTGATGGATTTCAAGGTAAGAAGCATAAGAAAGCTAACAGTACTCCATTATACAGATTAATCGATTTAGATGTAGATTTAAATAAATCAATTGATGATTTAGATTTAGAGTATGATGCTTTAAAAATTGCTAAAGAATCTAGTGATGAAGAAATGATGGCATTTGCTTATGTATTAGGAATTAATTTAGATGTTGCAGTTAAGCAAATCAGAAGAGATTTCATAATGAAAGCTAAAGCTAATCCTAAATACTTTGTTAAGTACTTTGTAGACCCTAAAAATGAAATATCTTATATCTTTGCAAAAGGATTTAAGGATGGTATTATATCAGAATCAGCAGTAGAAGGTAAACTTGTATGGACTGAATCACGAAAGGTTATAATGGATGCCCCTAAAGGAACAGATATTGTTCAGACACTTGCTAAGTTAGTTATGCAAAATGACGAAACTTCAGTTAAAGTACTAGAGCAGTTGAAGAAAATGTAAGGGCTTCCTTGATTTCCTTTCTTTTGTATGTTTAGCCCTTGTCTTTTAGTAGGCGGGGCTTTACTATGTAAAAAGCATTTTAAATAATAAGTATCTTTGTATTAATATGACTATAGACGAAGTATATAAATTCATTGACTTTATTGTAAAGAAAAGCAATGCTGGTGGGTATATTACTCCATCTGAGTTTAACTTGCTTATCAATAGAGCTCAAATTCAGTATTTTAATAAGCTCTACGGCAATCAAAATGATTATAGGTACGATAGACCTGTTCCTAAAATATCTTACGCTGTAACTGAGAAAATCAGCAATAGCTTAAGCCCATTCTTATCTGATAAAACAGTAGTAACAATAGACGCTAACGGTCAATGCACAACTCCTACTGATATGATTCAGATGGTAGCTGTAACGAAAGAAGTTAGTGGTAAAGAAAATGAAATTACAAGAGTAGAGCAAGACAGGATAGCTAATAATTTAAGTAGTTATTACGATGCTCCAGATACTGAGTTTCCTATATACGCACAATTAAGAACTAAGTTACAGTTCTATCCTAAAGCATTAGCTACTGCAATGATTATATACCTTAGAAAACCTACTAATATGGTTTGGGCATTTACTACAGTTAGTGGTAGACCTGTTTATGATTCAGCTAATAGTGTACAACCATTATGGAGTGATGTAGATATGAATGAAATAATGTACTTAGCGTTAAGTTATATTGGAGTTAATCTTAAGGACCAAGAAGTATCTCAATTTGCTAATATGAAAACTCAAACTGGATTATAAAAATGGGATTTACTACATACGGATACATTTCTGAACAGATATTAACTACATACTACAAAGGTGTAAGGAATGACGATAGTCAATATTCTTTGCGTCACATAGCTTCTATGGTAGCTCAAGAGGTAGCTGTAATGGCTCGTAAGAATGCTTTTGAGAACTCTAATGGAGGTGAGATTACTTATATTAATGATAGTTTTATATCTACATTTAAAAGTGTAGCAGTAACGACAGATGCAATTAGTAAAGAAAAGTATTGCTTATTACCTGCTGTACCAACTGCTCTCCCTAATAACCAAGAGATAGTATCAGTATCCTTAAATACAAATACAAACAAGACATTTATACCAATGAGGAATAAGGATAGATTTGCACAAGCATTTCTAAAGCCTATCAAGGGTATAGTTTTCTATTACATAGAATCAGGTAGATTATATTTTGATAACCCTGAGAACTTTCAATTCTCTTTAGTAACAGTAAAGATGGCAGGAGCATTACCAAGTGGATCTATATTAGAATCACAACTTAATGTGCCTAAGAACTACGAGAGTGAGATTATAGATAAAGTATTAAACCGTTTATTATCATTAAATCGTGTCGGACAAGATTTAACGAATGATGGTGACTCAATAAATAACGTACAATAATGGCGAAAATCGGGCTCAAGCAAATAATTGCTGAACTAATAGACAGTAAAGATTCAGGATCACATGAATTTAGAAGACTTTACAATATTGGCGTAAGGGGTATAAGAGAATTTAATACTGATATAGTAGGTTCGTTCTCAACTAAGTTAATTGATGTAAACGCTAACAAAACTGTAACATTGCCAGATGATTTTATATCTTACTCTAAAGTAGGTATTATAAATGAAAAGGGTGAGATTGTTACGTTAAGATTGAATAATCAATTGTCTACATACAACGATGCTCATAATCTTAAAGATGCAAGGTTTGATGGCGTACCTAAAGTAACTGCTGTAACAAACCCATCTATACCATATAGCTATCCTTACATCTATTATAACTTCTTTATATCTAATCAATCTTACAACTTATTTGGTATTGCAGGTGGTGGTCAGAATATGGGTGACTATAAATTAGATGAAGAGTGTGGAGTGATTGTATTAGGCGCAGCCTTTGCTTACGAGAAGGTGTTATTAGAGTATCTAAGCGATGGAATGGATTGTGATTCAAATGACTACATGGTTGACACAAGAGCGTCAGAAGCTCTCCTAGCATACGTTAGATGGAAGAGTGCATTAGACGCACCTAAGAAGTACGGACAAGGAATTATAAGAGAGTACAAAGGAGAATACAAATCAGAAAGATTAAAAGCTAAGATGCGTATTAACAAGATTATACTTTCAGATTTCGAAGATATACAAAGAATTACTAACAAATTAGCCCCAAGAGCATAATGATTGAAAACAAACTATTTGCTGGTGGAGGACTTAACCAAGATGTAGATGATAACTTTATAAAACCTAATGACTGGGACTACGCTCTCAATATTAGGAATACAGATAGATTAGAGTTCTCAGATGGAGTAATAAGTAATTTAAAAGGGAATACATTAGTTGCAAATACTTTTCTACACGCAACAGGGGTTAATAAATGTATAGGTACTTATGCTAATGAATCTAGTGGTAAGTTTTATTCATTCATATATAATTCTTTAGGATATCATTTAATAACTGAGTTAGATACAAGTGTTGTACCTAATGTACTTTATAAAGTATTAAAATCAGACCCTACAAGCTCAACATATCCAGCACCTTTAGGGTTTACTGAATTTAATTTAATAAATGGAATTGGTGTTGTAGGTAATAACCTATTATATTGGACTGATGGTTTTAATCAACCTAAAGGAATAGATATTACTAAAGCTAAAACAGCAACTTACTATACTGATTCTAATAGTATTTGTTTGATTAAAGCTCCATCTCAGCAATTAATAGTAGCTAGTTATGGTGATGATGCAACAACATCTACAAAAGGGAATAGATTAAAAGGACAATTATTTCAATTCAGATATTTATATGTATATGAAGATGGAAGTAGAAGTGCATGGAGTTCATGTAGTGCTGTACCATTACCTGTATTAGAACAATCAGCAAATATATTTACTTATTTAAATAACCACATACTATTATATTTTAATTTTGGTAGTAAGTTTGTTAAAACAATTGAAGTTGCAGCACAAGTAAAAGGTGTTTCATCTACAGTAACTACAACTGATTGGTTTAATATATTAACCATAGATAGGAGTCAAATACTTGCATCTTCATTAACCCCTAGTTTTAACCCAAACCTTACTACAAATACTTGCCAATATAAATTTTACAATGATGGATTATACCAATCTGTAGATATATTTGAAACAGATTTAGCGTATGATTATGTACCGTTAAAAAGTAAAACATTAGAAATAGCAAATGGTAACGTATTGTTATTAGGTAATAATACAGAAGGATATGATAACATAGAACCTAGTGCATCATTTGTTGTAACATATATAGGAACAACTGCTGCAAGATTTACATTTACAGATACAGGTTCAAGTGGTATATTTACTGGTAGCCCATTAACTGGTGATGTAATAAACTTCTTTTGGCGTGGAGATACTGAAAGTTATTCTGGTTCTTTTTCAGCTATTGTAAACAACAATTTAATAGCTACGGTTGATGCTTATGGACAATACGTTGAAGACGCAACAAAATTAACAGATCCTATTAATTATTATGAATACACAGGATATACTATTATAGATTCAAATTCAGTAAGAATAAGTTTTAATGCTATTGGTAGTATTTTTGATTTAAGTGCTGAAATTATATTAAGTACTGTTTCTGATGCTCATTATTCATATAAGACGAATTCTAAATATCAATTTGGTTTAGTTTACTATGACGATTTTAACAGAAGCTCATATGTACAAACTAACTTTAATAATTTTATAGTAAACACTAACTCTTGGGGAGTAACTGAAGGTAAGAATCCTAAAATTACTTGGACTATTACTCATAGTGCTCCAACTTGGGCTAAGAAATATCAATGGGTTAGAACAGAACAATTAACGCATCTTAATTTCTTATATTCAGCATTTACAACTGTAGCTGCTAATTCTGCTAATCCAGATTATTATGATATAACTATAAATCTAAATGCTTTTAATACTAAAAACAAATCTAGTATATTAGCTTATGAATTTAGTGCAGGAGATAGATGTACTGTGCATAGGAATAATTCTACATGGATAACAGGATACGATGTAGAAGTAATAGGATATGATACTACAACTGGTGTATTAACTATAGATAAAAAAGGTACATTAGCAACTGATGCAGCAGGTAATAGTTTATTGGAAATATATACTCCTAAAACAAGAGCTAATTCATCCACAGAACAATTCTTTTATGAGTTTGGTGTTCAATATGATTGTAATGCAGGTACTCATAGTGTATTAACAAGTTATTTTACTGATGGGGATATTTTTACTAAAACAAGAATATACCCTGTAATTAATCTTGCAGTACCTGTAGAAGACCCTAACTTTAGTGATAACTACAAATCTAATTACAGTTCTAATGGTAGGGCTAATATATTTGCTCCTCAAGCTAAACAATTAAACTTACCTACAGATATAAGATATAGTGAAACCTATGTACCTAATACAAACATCAATGGGTTAAGTAGATTCTTTGGAGGAGCTTTTGATACCTACGATAGAGTAAATGGTTCAATACAAAAGTTAGCAGTAAGAGATAACTACTTAATATGTTTTCAAGAGCTTAAGACTGGATACATTCCAATCATGCAGAGTATCATTGAAGACCAAGGAGGAGGTAATAACGCTAACGTAGCAATATCAACTAAGCTCCTCAATAAAATTAGATACTATGTAGGAGATTACGGTATAGGATTAAACCCTGAATCATTCTCAAGATTTGCTGGTACTATGTATTTTGCAGACCCAAATAGAGGATTTGTACTTAAGTTAGCAGGAGGATTAGAGCCTATTAGCTCAAGAGGTATGGATAGCTACTTCACTAAAACATTAAGCACAGCAAGAGCAGTAACTAATGTTAAGTTATTAGGAAGCTATGACCCAAGGAATGACGAATATTTATTAACTACTAATTATGTAACAGGTACAGGAACATCTGAAACTATTGCATTTAATGAGAATACTAATGTTTGGACATCGTTCTATTCATTCATACCTGAAATGGCAGGGTATATTTTCAATAAATACTTTAGCTTTAAAAATGGTGGTATGTGGGAGCATAATAGCAACAGCATTTATAACTCATTCTACGGTACTACATATCCATCTATTGTGCAATTAACATACAATAGCTCTCCTACGCTTATTAAGTCGTTCTTAGGTATCTTACAACAAGGGGATAGTGTTTGGACAGCTACAGATATAACTACCAGCATACTGACCGCAAATACGCAACAGCACTCAAGTTTAATTACTAGTGACTTCTATAATAAAGAAGGAGTATGGTTTAGCAGTATATTAAGAGATGATACAAGCCCCGGAGGTTTATTAGAAGGAGATGATTTAAAGGGTAATTGGATTAAGCTTAGATTGTCTAACTCAAGCTCCTCTAAGATTAACTTGCTATCAGTAGATGTAAGAGCAATACCTTCGTATCAGGGAATAAAATAGGTAGGTAAATTTACCTAAATTTGTAAGATTAATAATCAATAATGATACAAAGATATAATGATGATAGAATTGATGAATTAGAATCTGTTATGCTTAGTGAAGGTAATATTATTGAATTTCCTTTAGTTCACAGATTCACAGATGGTATGTATATAAGACAAATATTCATGCCTAAAGATTCATTAATAACAAGTAAGATTCACATTACAGATCATCCTTATACAGTATCATTAGGCGCAACAGCAGTATCAATAGATGGTAAGGAATGGGAACATATAGTAGCTCCTTATACAGGGATAACTAAAGCAGGTACAAGAAGGATATTATACATATTAGAAGATTGTATATGGACAACGTATCATCCTATACCTAAAATGAAATCTGAGTTCAATGATTTAAGTGATGAAGAAATTGAATTAATAGTAAAGGATATAGAGGATGAAATATTAGAACCACATATAAACCTTATAACAGGCACTAATATTAATGAAGATTATAAAAATATATTACAAAATAATAAAAAAGAAATAATATGAGTTTTTTAGCCGCAGGAATAGCAGGAGGTGCTGGTTTGTTACAGATTGGTTCTGGTTTACTACAACAAAGTAAAGCAAAAAAAATGCGTAAAGGTCTTAAAGACCCCGGTTATGTTGTGCCAGAAGAATACGGTAAAAACGTAGGTATAGCTGAGAACATGGCGAGAACAGGTATGCCGTCTGAACAATATAACCAAGCTCAAACAAATATACAAAGAGGTTCTCAAACAGGCTTAAGACAATTAGGTAAGATGAGTAACCCTTTTGCTGCTATACAAGGATTAGCTAGAGGACAACAAGAAGCAGGATTAAGCTTAGATGTTGCTAATGCAGCTGCTCGTAGACAGAACATATTAGGAGCTATGGGAGCAAGAAGAGAAATGGCAGGACAGAAGTTAGCTCAACAACAATACAATCAACAAACCTATATGGATAAAATGAATGCTGCTAATGCTTTGACAGGGGCAGGATGGCAAAATATAGGAGGAGGATTAAGTAGCATTGGTAGTGCAGGTATGACTATGGGTAAAGCTAAATCAACAACATCTTCTGCTTTTGGGGAACAAGTAGTGAAATAATCTTATTTCATTTTATCAATTAATATAACTATATTTGAATAATGCCAATTAGAAGCGGAATAGGAATAGGAGAAGCACAAGTATTTGATACTAGTGGATTAGCGAATCAATACGCTAGACAAGTTGCTAGTCAACAAAAAGCACAGGCTACTCAAGCAGAGATACAGCGTAAAGCATCTGAGAAATATAACGAAGAGTTAGCTGATTTAATAGCTAATGTAAAAACTGAAGGTGCTAGAGATAATGATGTGCCTGATATTACTAAAGCTTATAATGATATAAAAGATTTTTACTCTAAATCTGCTCAACTAAAAGATACGGATAAGCCATTATTTAGAGCTGAATTAAGAAATAGAATAAATAGTTTAAATGAGTTTGCTCAACGCTCAAATAAGTTATCTAAAGATGTTGCTTCAATGTCTGGAGAGATAGCAAAGAACGAATGGGATTATGACCCTAATTCAGTTTCTGAGTTAAGAAGAATAAATCAAACTCCTTTAAAGCAATTAGGTGCTGATGCGGTTATAGACCCAATGAAATACAAAAGACTTCCTAACTTTAAAATGATAGATGATATTTTAGATAGCACTTATGATTTAGGTAAGGAAAATGCAACATACACAGGTGATATAACTTCTAAAGGAAAAACAATTAGCGTAAGTAAGATATCTCCTGAGTTTATTAATAACTCATTAGTTCAAAGCATTCAGAACTCTCCTGAAGCAGGATACGCACTTAAGAGCTTATATACTAAAACAACTGGTGATACTGAACCTACAGGTGAAAAGTTAATGTCTTTTTTAAATAAACAATACGAAACAAGACATAAATACGATTACGAAGGCTCTCCAAAAGAAATACCAACAGGACCAGTAACTCCTCAATCAGAAATAGCTCAAGCTAAATTATTAAAAGATAGAGTTAATAATATTAAATCATTAGTAGAAGGTAAAGACCAGACTGTATTTGAATCATTAAAATCTTCTTTACCTCCAAGTTCTACATTAAAATGGTTAAAAGTAGGTGATAAAACAATTGGTATGTATATTAAAGTACCAAAGACTTATGATGAATACGGTGACCCTATATCTGAGATTAATCAAAAAATAGATTTTACTAAAGGTGACCCATATAAAACTATTAATGTGATTATGGGAAGATATTTTGGTAAAAAAATAACTAATGAATCCCTACAAGGTGCTGGAGTAGGTGGTAATCTTAGAGTAAACAGAGCACCAGCTCCATCAAGCAGACCTGCAACAACAAGTACAACCCCTGCAACAACATATACAGAAGGACAGATTCAATATCTAATGAAACAAAATCCTAAGTTTACAAGAAAACAAATAATTGAAAGCTTAAATACAAAATAAAATTATGCCAGACCCTAAGATAAATTTAGATTTAAGTGGATATAAAGAAAAGCCTAATAGTTCTAAAATAAATTTAGATTTAAGTGGTTATAAAGAAGATTCAGTAAAAAAAAAAGCAAAAGATACAGTAGAATCTGCTCCTACCTCTCAGCCATCAAAGATTGGTGGAATGACAGACCTAAGTGGAATAGCTTCACCTAAATTATCAACTCCATCCGTATTAACGCCAAAAGGAGAAGAAGGTTATTTGCAAGAACAGCAAGTTAAAAAAGAAAAAGCTACTCAGTTAAGTAATAAACTCAACGAGTATAAAACAGCATACTCAAACAATAGGAACATTAGCGAATTAGAAAAAGTTAATGAATCTAAAGTAGCATCAGATAAAGTTTCATTAGAATCTGCAATACAACCTCACAAAGACCAAAACGGAGTAGTTAACTTCGGAAAATACAATTACAACAAGTTACTTCAAGGTACAGGTTCAGCTATTAATGGATTAGTTGATTTTGGACTTCAAGTTGCCAAAAATACACCAGCAACAATGGGTATTGTAAGCGAAGGGACTATTTTAGATTATAGGAACAATATAGCCCCTAAAGTAAGGGAAGGTTTAAAGGAATACATAGGTGCTGACTTAGATAAAGGACAGGAACGTAAGTTCGATGAAGGCTTTATAAGCGGTGCTGTTGGAGGAGTTCTTTACAGCTTACCTGCAATGCTTACTCCATATGGAATAGGATTATACTCACAAGCATACGATAGTGGCTTAGAATCTATAAACAGGACAGAAGCAGGACAAAACCTAACTGAAACACAAAAGACTTTATATGCAGGTTCTGTAGGTGCTGTAATGGGTAGATTGGAAAAGTTAGGTTTAGATAAGATAATGGGAGGAGCAGGAGCTAAAGTAGCTAATACTATCCTACTTGATGCTTTTGAATCACTAACAAAAAAAGGAGTTAAAAAAATTACACAAGAACTTTTAGAAACTGAAATATCTCAAATAACCAAATCATTATCTAAAAAACTATTAAGAGGAGCAGAAGGTGCTGTTGATGCAATTTCATCTGGAGCTAAGATAGAAGGAACAACAGGTGGACTACAAGAATTAGGAACTGTTGGATTAGAAAGATTAACAAACTATCTAACTAATGAAAAAGTATTTGATGAAGAAAGCATGGGAGAGCTTGCTGGAAGAGTTTTAAAATCAGCAGGACAAGAAGCTATTGGCGGTATGTTAATGGGTGGAGCGATTGGTGGAGTGAAAGGGTTTAACGAGGGAGTAAATACAGAACTTGTAAAAAGAATATCCAATGCAACTACTTTTGATGAACAAAGGAATGTATTATTAGATATTGAGCAGATAGCACAAGAACAAGGTATGGATGAACAATCTATATCCGAACTAGTAAATAGGACTAACGAACTTGTTGAGATAAATAAAACATTACCTAAAGAACTTAGTGCAGAAGAAAGAATAGCAGTTATACCTATTGTAGAGGAAAGAAATGCTATACAAGAGGAGATTGATAAAAATAAAGAGGAAATAAAAGGAGTTGACGAAGCATTCAAAAAAGAAGAGCAAGTTAAGATTGATTTATTAGAAGAAAGAAAGAACAAACTTAATGAATTTATAGCAGACCCTACATCACAACAAGAACAAGAAGAAAATGCCATACAAGAGCCAAGCACAGAGATCCAAGTTTCACCTGTTGGAGAAGCAGGGCAAGTTATCCCCGAAGGTAGTGAAGGAGTGGGACAAAGCAAGCAAGGGAAAGAAGTTACCGAAGAGGTTAAGCCCACCGAAGAAGTAGTTACTGAAGCTCCAAAAAAACAAGGAATTAGTAGGGAGGTTACGGATTTAGATATTGCTAAAAGTAATTTAAAGTTTGCTGAAATAGCAAAAAACGAAGCTACTGAGTATTTAAATCGTTATAAAAATAATCCATTTGCTGATAAAGTTTCATTTAATAAAGCAAAGTTAGCAGATGCTAATAAGAAAATTAAGAAATTAAATCAAGATATAAGTAAATTATCAGAGGTTAAGCCTACTGAAGATGAAACAAAACCAATATTATATACATATAATGGTGAAAAAGTAATTAGTGAAGAAGATTTAGTTACCAAACAAGGCACAAAATATAAAAGATTAACTTTTGATAACGGAAAGAATTTATTAATCAAAGAAAAAGAGTATGCTGCTCTTGAAAAACAAAAAGAATTATCCACACAAGCTCCTCAACAAACAGTAGAACAACTAAGAGCACAAGAGCAAGCAGAGTATGCTGCTATGGCTAATCCTGAAGATGAAGTTGAAAGACAAAAGATATACGATAAGTATGATA
>Ga0208160_1001208_pt1 | contig 11144 bp, 17 predicted proteins | sample CB_VirMetaG_FD_184536 | JGI IMG/M metagenome (GOLD analysis project Ga0208160, IMG submission 184536) | Freshwater to marine saline gradient viral communities from Chesapeake Bay - CB_1504_1 Viral MetaG (SPAdes) (version 4) | ecosystem: Environmental > Aquatic > Marine > Coastal | place: USA... | reverse complement strand
TAATTTTGAAGAGGGAGCTGTAAGTAAGTGGAACACCCGCCCAATAGAAGACAGCCTAAAAAAAGAAATTGAAATGTTAAAACTGCAAGTAAAACTATTGAGGAGTGCTAGGAATGGCTAAACGAAAGATACCTCGTCCTTACGCAGGTGGTAGTATGACTGAGGCCGCCTTCTTCGGGATGATTAGGTCTGCCCTCAGGAGGGTTAGATGGACTCCGAAGTATGAAGCCCTTAACAAAGCCAAGCGAGAACTTAAACCAAAGAAAGGAAACCAGAAATATGAATACCAATGTGCTGACTGTAAGAAGTGGTTTAAGGGAAAGGAAGTGCAAGTTGACCACATTATCCCGTGTGGCTCACTAAAGGGTTGGGACGATTTAGTCTGCTTTGCCCAACGTCTATATTGTGAGGTGGAGTTATTGCAGGTGTTATGCAAGAAATGCCATCAAGAAGTTACGAATAAAGAACGTAAAAACAATAAGAAGTAAAATAGAATAATAACAAAATTGTAAAATATAGTGAAATGTGGTATAATGGTGGATTATTTTGAAACACCTTTATTTACCTTTTTCACTCCAATCAGGAGAAACTAATGAACATCCCTACGTACATAATGTCTTGTTATGCGTATGAAGTGTTGTCTGATGTGTTTATATCCGATGCAGAGTTTGATGCTCTTGGTGCTAGTATTAATGCTAATTGGGACACCATACAGCATAGACATAAACATCTAGTTGATAAGGACAAATGCAAGCACACCAGTGCCCTAACTGTTAAATATAAACATCTTCCTACAATTACTTTAATGACTACACATCAACTGTTAGGAATGGATTTAAAACAAAGCCTAAACCAACTAAGAACGACAAGAGAAGGAGAACTCTAATGAAGCCTAAAATACTACATTACGATGTTGAAACAAGCCTTATGGCTGTCTATACATTCGGATTATTCAACCAAGACATATCTATTGATAACATCATTGACGATTGGTTCATCATCTGTGCTGCATGGCAATGGGACGATGAACGCAAAGTACATGGAGTTTCTGTATTAGACGACATGGCTCGTTTCCATGTTAATAACAAAGATGACTATCATGTTATTGCTACACTATACGATGTTCTGAAAGAAGCAGACATCCTTGTGGCTCATAACGGAGATGCTTTTGATATTAAGAAGTTTAATGCTCGTGCTGTATTACACGGCTTTAAGCCACTACCTCCTATCAAGACAGTTGACACTCTGAAAGTGGCAAGACGCAATTTTAAGTTTACCTCTAATAAACTTGATTACATTACACGTTACTTAGGTTGTGGAGCTAAGATGTCAAACCCTTCTGGTTTATGGCGTAGAGCCACAGAAGGCTGTGAGAAGGCTATTAAACACATGGCTAAATATAACAAGGTGGATGTAAAAGAGCTTAAAAGTATTTATCATAAGCTTCGCCCTTATATTACCAACCACCCTAACTACAATCTATACACTAAAGGAGAAACACCTGTGTGTCCTAAGTGTGGGTCTAAACACTTAGTTAAGGAAGGTACTAAGAAAACACAAACACGCACCTATCAGCAATATAGTTGTAAAGGGTGTGGGGGATGGAGCTCTTCTACAATATCAACAGATGTGAGGGTGACAGTAAAGTGAGAAACCTAACTATTGTTTATGGCTTATCAGGTTCTGGTAAATCCACAATGGCTAGAAAACTATCAAAGGAGCGTAAAGCTCCTTTGTTAGAACTAGACACCTACTTTGAAATAGACGGAGAGTATTATTTTGATGCACACTCCCTAGATGACGCTAAAAAGTGGCTAACGTTCCGTGTAGAACAACTAGTCACATCTCGTGTGGACGAAATCATCGTTTGTGACGTTTTCTGCGATGAGGCGCACCTGAAAGAAATTATGTCTCTCGGTGAGCGTTTTGGTTATAACATTTCTTTGGTTACGCCAACAACCTCTTGGGCTCGTAACCCATCTGAGTGTTTTAAGAAGAATGAACACCACGTTCCATATAAGGTGGTGTGTGATATGTTAGCTGGAATTGAGTCATGGGAAAAAGAACTTGACATCTTATAAGCGTTGTGTTAATATAGCCTCTATAAAATTAATTATAGGGGCTTTTATTATGCTAACAGAAAAACATACACCTACACCTTGGGAATTTGAGATTATTGATGGAATGCCAATGATAACAGATGGACATGATGCAATAGCTTGTCGTACACATTGCTATGCGAGTGCTGATAATGAAAACTTAAAATTCATAGTAGAAGCAGTAAACACCCACGAAGCACTTGTTCAGGAAAATGAGAAACTAAAGGCAAAGGCTGATTTGTTGGATGAGATGACGCTATGCATGGAAACAATGTTTATGTTGTTTGATTGGAAGATTTCTGGTGAATGTATATCAATGTTACCGAATAAGAAAACAGAACCATTGAAATGGGCTAAACAATTTGCAAAATCAAGAAAAGCATTGAAAAAAGCAAAAGATATTGGAGGTAATAATGACTAACGAGAAACAAGAAGAAATATTCACTGATAGTTTCTGCGAAGGTGTTGAGTATGGGGAACTTGAACGCATAGCCCTGCAAACCAAGCTAGACAAAGCGGTTGAGGCTTTGGAAGTTATTAAAAAAGAGGCAAATAAAGCAGATTTAAGTTGCAACGATGTTGTGTATTTAACAGCACAACAAGCACTTAAAGAAATAGGAGAATAATAATGACAATAATTAGTTTAAGTGGATGGGCGAAGAGTGGTAAGACAAGAGCTGCACAAATACTTGTAGAAGAACTGGGTTATAAACAAATGAAATTTGCTTCTCCATTGAAGCGCATTGTTGAGAGAGTTACAGATATTCCAGAGGGCAGTATTGAGGGTAAGAAGGATGCTGTTATTGATATGTGTATTCCTGTAGAGGCAATGGCTATTGAGATTATGGTGGAGCTAGGCATCACACGTTGGGCAGCAGAGCAACGCATCTCAGAGCCATCCCTTTTCAAAACCACCATCCCTGTGCTAGGTGTAACCCCAGAACAAATGTTAAACGACCTAGAGGATATTACAGAGATGAATTCATTTGGAATGACATACAGACAAATGTTACAAAAACTTGGAACAGATGTAATGCGTAATAAGTGGAATGAGAACATTCATGTGCTTCTAGCAGAGAAGATGGTTGATGTCGTTAAAGGCAAAAACCTAGTGTTTGACGATGTGCGCTTCCCTAACGAACAGGCATTTCTGAAAAAGCTAGGTGCTAAGACATATTGGCTACATCGCCCTGCCCTTGTCCCAGACGACTTCCATTCCAGTGAAACTTCCATGGGAGAGAGTGACTGTGATGAGGTGTTATTATCCAGAGAGGGGGAGCTCCTAGATGAGGATGTAAGACGTAAGTTTGGATAGACAATAAAGCAAAAGCCCCCGTAATGGGGGCTTATTCGTGAGGTAGGAGAAACCCTCACTATTTTATACATACACTGTTGAACGTGTTGTTTCAAAGGCTGTCTTAATAGCTGCTGCGTCTGAGTCGTCTAGGAGGGCATTAAACAAGGCTCCATGGTAATACCGCGAACCATTATCCAAACCGTCTCCGCCCGAGCCGTAGAAGAACTGAGAAGGAACCGCAGTGTCTAAAGCACTTGGTGAAGCCATTGTTAAACCTGAGGCACTGTATTTAACGCCATTTAACCATAAATAGGCTACTCCAGTGGTGTCATCAAATGTCAAAACTATACAGTAATCTGTGTATGTCTGTAGCGTTGGTATTGTAAATGCTTGTTGTACTTGGTACGCACTACCATTGCTGATACGAAGCTCTAATGATGTATTACCAACTTTAACTAGGTTAGCACAACGTCTTGATGTCCCTGTCCCATTTGCACTACTCCACAACACTACATTTGTCTTAGTAGCTGCTGCTTCTCTGTAGGATAGGGCTACCCCCCAAGAAGCTCCTGCTTTGTGCATACTATTTGTGAATGTAGTTTTGCTGTTTAGGTCAAAGTAGTAACCATCACCAACAGGCATGTAGTAGGAAATAGACTTGCCTATATCACCACAGAAAAGAGCTGCCACTGCCACAGTTCCGTCATAAGTTGCTTGTAGCTCACTATCAGCGGGAGAGGTAATAACATTCTGGATTGTAGTATCACCAAACGCATTGTAGCAAACACTATCTGTCATGTCATATGCCATAACAACACTAGAAGGAAGAAGGGTGTTTAGTCCTCCACCATTAGGTATTCCAGACCCCGCTGAACTACCATCAGTCATCAATGCTTTCATAACCATGTTATTAGTCCTTTGAGCTTACAAGTTCAATAGACCATGTACCACTGTCTACTTCCAAGCCAATCCAGCGAACACCTTTTCCTAAGGCAATTTCTGTGAAGGTGGCTGTGTGGTCTCCTACAGCAGAAGAAGCGAAGCCTGTGAAGTCTGTAGGGGTAGCACTACCAAGGTGTGTCTTTACACGAGCTGTCCCAGCAGACGTGTTAATTCCTTGAATAGCCACTGTCTCATTTGGGTCTACTTCCCAAATAATCTCATTACCTGTTGTGACACCTGTTACAGAAGTGTCTTGGTTAATTCCCTTAACTGTTATAGCCATTTATTTATCCTTATCGTTTTGTTATACTGCCACCGAAGTAGAGCCCTACTACGGAAGCCATAATATGTACGTCTATAGGTGTAATAATAACACCAGACATTTTAGTCCAAGTAATCACCTCTTTAGGTTCTGTGAAGAACCAGAAGCCCCCTTCCATCATAGCTGTTGGATACCAAACATCTGTTCCAAAGAACGCTGCGATTTTAGGAAGGAGGATTACAGCGAATGTTGCTGTTAAGGCAATTATTCTTCGTGTCCAAGTGAAGCCCTTGTTATTGTATTCTCTAGCGGATTTGTATGCCTCCGCCTTACCTGACATAATCTTTAATTCAAATTCTCTCTGAGCACTCTTATCCTTGCTGTATTGAGCCCATATGGACATAACAGCCCCAAGGAGGGTGGAGCCTAGAAGGTTTAATACAATCTCTGTCATCTCTTCTCCTCAGCTCTTTGTGGTTTATTTATGTGTGTTCTATCTGTAATGTAATAAGGAGGTTGCTCCTTCTGTGACATTGCGGGGAGAGAGCCCCACATAGCACCTATAGATATGGCTACAGCTATAATCCACTTAGCCATAAGCCTTCTTGCTTTATCTGCTTGTATGTGTGAATTAATCTCATTAAGGAGGGCTGTGTGTTTCTCTAGGTTGGCGTTTACAGCTTCTATAGCTGAAATAGCACCGCTTTGGCGTTCATGCAGAATAGCTATTTCTGTCTCTATATTACCTAGTCTGTTGCTGAACCCACTCATATATTATTCCTTACGGCTTCCCAAATTAAATCTCTCTTACGTGTGAGAGGCTTACCATTTGTGTATGTTAGCATCTCTTCTCTAACGGTGTCGTATTCCTTATCAAACATAGCCTTCACTAGCTTAGGCCAACCAAACGTCCCACGTTTGTTTTTGAGCGTTCCTATGTTAAACACTAAAGCTGAAAGGATTTGTTGTTCCCCTAGTGTTAGGTCATCCCACTCTAGGTTTTGTGGGCGGAAATGATTAAACTCACTTCTGGCTTTCTCCTCAGCCTTTAATAGGTCTTGCTCAAACAACCTAAGGGCTTCCTCATCTGAAATACATTTGTTTGGGTCATCTGTGGGAAGAAGCTTGTGGCCGTAGGCTATTGTCTTAGTTCCTCCCTCAACACTATCGTGTGGGCACCACTCCTGCTTCCACTTATTCCACCCAACCTTAGCATCGTTCTCACTAACCATGATGGAAACACCGTATGCACTTCCAACTAAAGATGATGCTACTAGCGTTTTAGCTATTAGTCTTTTTAGGTTATTGTTGAGGAACACTCTGTTGCTGAACATCATTTAATCCTGTGTCTATTGAGTGGAGCGGGTATTCTTCTTCCAAATCATTTATCAAGTTATCATAGATAGCTCTACCCACTGGCTTTACACCTAATTCCCTAACCATATTTACATACAGGTGGTAGCTCTCCTTGTTTCTAAGGTTCGTTTTAACCCAAACATTACCGATACCACTCATCATTGCGTTTTTCAATGCTTTCTCATCAGTCAGGCCTAACACCCTTCTTGCGTGTTGATTGACAAAACTAAGTGCACCGTCAATACTGACTCTTGGTAACATACCTCTAATAGGAGTGTCTGTTCCTGCTGCTGTGTTTTGTAATGCCTCCTTGATAGCCTCTTGCTTGGTCACAGTGTTTGCATTAGCCCTAGCAATGTCCATTATCTTTTTATTCTGCTCAACCATATAAGCAGTGCTACCTATGATGTCAAAAGTCTCAAGTCTATCTTTTCCTAAAATAGCCTCAATATTCTCTCTCCCAAACTCTTTGACGAAAGAAATGACACGAGCACTCTCTACTTGTCTGTTTGCTGGATTCACCATACTCTCTACAGCCATGTCGTTGAAAAGGTATTTTAGACTATCTGGGTCTGCCTCTGCTTTTTTCATAGAGGCTACTACGTCCCTATATAAATTCAAGTCCTTAAAAAGTCTCTTGGCTTTTAAATCATCTATTCCAGACATCATCTTATACGCCTCACCAGCGTCCTTAACGTGTGAAAGCTGAATAAACTGCTCACTTGCTTCTGAGTATTTCTTGGCGAAAGCTGAACCCTCTTTTGAAGTAGCTGTTGACAGTATCTCTTTGAACTCACCCCAAATGTTTGCCAGAAAATAACCTCTTTCATTTTTATCTGAAAAAGTCGCTAACATACCTTCCATAATACTATTAAGGTCTTCACCTGTTATGTTGTCTTCTATCTGTGGTACAAGCTTCTTCTCTTTTACTTCCTTCATACCACCAGTGAACTTATCCATAACTTTCTTAGTTACGTCAACCTCTGTTTTTGAAGTTCTAGCTTTTGCTAACTTAGACAACATAAGTTTATACTCTGTTTCGCCCACGCTTCGTTTTATAGAAGCCTCATTATAGTCCAGTAGTTGTTTGAACTTAACAGCATTAAACTCTCTTGTTTTGGCTGTTTTAGCTATTAAACCGCTGTCATTAAGGTTCCTGATTGCCGTGTTACTCATGTTCTGTAAATTTGTGTCAGCAGCAGACCTCACACTTTCGTAGACATTATTCTTGGAGAATGTTTGTTTTCCTAAAGGAGTGTTAAGTTGTTTACGCATATCATCTTGTATCATTTTATTACGAGCAAATAACTTAGCCTTTCTTGGGTCAGCATAAAACAATTCTTTTGTCAGCGCAGCAACTTCTGATAAATTATCAGCCTGCCCCTTACCTATATCACCTAGAGTACGTTCTGTGGCTAAGAAAGTCTCCTTGCCTTGAAACCGTTTCTCTTCAATTTGTTTTGCCGTTAATCCACCTAAACCTTCGTGAATAGGTTTATCTGCTCCGCTTTTTGCCATAATAGAAGCATCTTCTGGCAACACCTCTTTTCCAACACCAACGCCGAATTTCTGTAGTATTTTAGCGGACAATTCACCAAATCCCTGCTCTGCTGTAGCCTCCGCTAGATTGACATACCAAGGGTCGTCTTGAGGGGCAAACCCAAACCACTCATCTGCCTCTTTGGCTATAAATTGAACAGGAATATCTATACCAGCTCTCTTTAGTGGGTTTAATGATGTGACTTTACCTCCTGTCACTACTCCTGCCACTAGTTGTGTTGGAGCCTCTTTCATCGCTTGTCCTACGTCTTCTGGGACACCCATCAACCAGTTTCCTAGTGGTGTGGTCATAGGAGGCTCACTTTCAAACATCTCATTACGCTGTTCTTGAGTCATAGGTGCGGTTGCAACCTCTGCTGGCTGTTCCTGTGTTGACTCAGCGTCCAAACTAGACGCTTGTTCCTTCTCTAACTCAAGAAGTCTAATCTTCTGCTCAATAGTAAGCCCCATTACTCAGCGTCCCTAAGTTTATAAAGTTCCTGTAGTTCTTTTTCTTTATCAGCAGTCCAACCAGATTTAGTCGGAGTCTTTTCCATTTGTTTTACTAACTTAGCTACTTCACGCTCTGCTCTGTAAGTTTCTTGCTTCATAATAGCTTTAGCGTAAGCGTCTTTCTCTTCCTGAGACATTGAAGGGTCAATATCAAAAGCATCTCTAAGAGTGTTAAGCCTTTGCCCTAGCAGTTTAATCTTCAATCTTTTTGTTTGGTTATTATCTAAAGATGTTGGCATGAACACTTTTAAATATCTCTCAATCTCTGGCTCAGGAACTGCCGCACCAGATTCAATACGAAGAATAGTGTTTAGTGAACCGATAACACGAGCGTTTAAATCACGGCCTTCTGTAAAAGGCATATTCATATCAGCGTTAAAAACCATAAGGTTATTAACCTTACCGTTTTCAATATCTCCTCCTTCAAAAAGGCTGTTTACAATATCATCATACACTTCTGTAGCAAACTCAACGCCAGAAACCTTACCTTTTGCCTCTGCGTTCTTGTAAATATCTGTTCCTTCTACGGAGAATTTTGCTCCAGATAAAGTGGCTTGGCGCTGAGCTTCACCTACAGGTTTTCCTGTTTTTTCTGCTATTGCATCTAGCTCAGCTTGTCTTTGCTCAATAGTTGCTCTGCCCTCAGCTTGCGCCATTTCTTTAGCCCTGTTAGGGAAGAATTGGTGTTGCACAGCTTCTGCTTGTTCTGGGTTTTTAGCCCTAACTAAGCTAATAACTTCTGTGAAAGACTTTGGTACTACACGACCATCGGCTGTTTGAGCCATGAATCTGTAATTACCATAATCAATATCTACGTTGTTTATTTTGACATCACTTACAGTGTTTATCACGTCAAGCATTTTCTTCTGTGCATCAATGTAAGCCTCACCACCAGCTCGGCCTTGTTCTACAGCATCGGCAAAAGTCTGAGCGTTAGCTACTAACCCACTTTCTAGTTTTGCATTACTCATAGCAACTTGGTTAACTTGGCGTAGTTGTTCTGTACGCTCTAGTTCCTTAGAGATAATTGCTTGCATCTTAGCATTGGCTTCGTCTTGTGTCTTAGCTTCTCTACGTTGCTCTTGTCCACCCATTCCTAAAGCAATAGCTTTAAGAACAGCACTGCCTACGTTAGGAGTGTCTAAGGCTTGTGCTTGCGCTGTAATCTGCTTACCAAACCCTGTAGGTGTTGGTGTGGCTAATTGGGAAGCTTGAAGCTGTAGTTTTTGTCTTTGAGCTTCTAAATCAGCTTGTTGTTTCTGTAGTGTTTCTATATCTGTAGCCATTAACCTATACTCCTTGGTAGTCCCGCTGGGAGCCTTACTCCGCTAGGGGTGATGGTTGATTGTGTCCCAGCACTAAAAGCATCGGAGCCTGTGCCACCGCTAGTCAGCATTTTTGTTACACCTCCAGCTATGGCAGAGCCAAGTGGGCCACCAAAGGCAGCTCCCGCTACTGTAGCTCCAGCGTTTAATAACGCATTAAACCCTGATTGTTTGTTAGCTGCGGATTGCATCTGACTCTGGAACAGCATGTTATTGTAATTCTGCTGTGCACCAAGCTGTGCTTGTTGTGTAGACATAAGTTGACCTAAACTCTGCAAACCTTGGTTGAAAGCAATATCTTGTCTTCCTGTAGCCAAACCTAATAGGTTTTGACTGCGCCCAATGGCTTGGTTACGCAATTGCTCTCCGAATAGCATAGTGTCTCTATCAATCTGTTGTTCACTGGCTTGAATATCTCTTCCAAGAATAGCTCGTTGTTCTGTAGCACCTGTGGAAGACTCAACCCCTCTACGAGCTAATGTTTCTTCTTCTGAACGAGAACGAGCTCTAACAGCCTTACCAAGGCTAATCTGCTGTTGTTCTTTATATGCTTGAAGAGCTGGCTGAAACTCAGGGATTTGCGAAGCTAATTCAGGAGCACTAAGCTCCTCAATAATACCAATTTGCTCTTTAACAATATTCTCATATTGTAGTTTTAATGCTTCTTGCTCAGGAGACAGAGGAAGGGCTCGTCTCACAAAGCGTGTCTTTCCGTCTGCACCTGTAACCTTAACCTGTTCGTAACCAGAGATTTCATCTATGATGTCAATTGGTTCTGCTACTGGTGGTGGGGTTGGTGTATCACTTCCGCCAAAATCCATGTTATTTCCATTCTTTTCTTAGTTTATGTTTATACATTACAAAGGATGTAATTTCCCCTTCTTGGTGGTATGGAAGCCACCCCTCCTTTGCCATAATCCTTCCCACAACGGGGCTAGATGAGCGGACAATTAATGTGTCATTGTCCTTGAAAGACTTATTATATATTTGTCTCAGTAAGTTTTTAGTAAGCCACTTACCTCTGAAATCCTTGTGGATAACCACTCCTAGTTCGGCAAAGTCATCATAATTAACTATTGATAGTAAGCCTACTTTTGTTCTATCTTGTCTTCTTATGGTGAAATTACGCCCATTAGGATTTGTAACATCGCCTACAAAAACATAGTCGTCTATCTGGCTAACTACTTCATGGATTTCTTTTTGGGAGGATTCATGTATGAACATGACTTACATTATACCACATGTTTGCTAGGTTGTCAAGCTTTATTTTAATTTAAGCGTTGTAGGCTAGAAAACCAAACAATAAACCACCTGTTAAAGCCTCACACACAACTGTATATTTTAGTGTTTTTATCTTTGTCTGTATTAACGCACCTATAGGATAAAGAAGTCCTACTAATAGACCTAAACTTATGAACATTGGGTGTGTGTCTGCTAAAGCAACGCACAATGCGCAGTAACCTGTGAACCTCATACTCATGTAACCAAAATCAGTCCAATCCTTAAAACCATCTAACATTGCTATAGTTGTTATTAGTGTAGCTAATGCCAACTCATAACTATGTGTAAAGAAAACTACTGGAACTACCGCTATAGGTATTGTGTGCCACAACGTAGGCTTGTTGTCTCCTCCGTCAACTACTCGCCATACAGCACCTAGTATAGCTATTATTATTATAGTTTGATAATCCAATTTACCACCAAAGTAGGTTGTACGTTCTCACTGTTACCAGAGCCAGTGCTGTTAACAGTAATAGCTGGTTGAGCGGAGCTAGATGTTGATGTACTACCACCGAAACTTGCTGGAATGT
>Ga0208160_1001202_pt1 | contig 11160 bp, 18 predicted proteins | sample CB_VirMetaG_FD_184536 | JGI IMG/M metagenome (GOLD analysis project Ga0208160, IMG submission 184536) | Freshwater to marine saline gradient viral communities from Chesapeake Bay - CB_1504_1 Viral MetaG (SPAdes) (version 4) | ecosystem: Environmental > Aquatic > Marine > Coastal | place: USA... | reverse complement strand
AAAGTAACAAGAGTAGAAGTAATACAACATTCTCCACCACATATGGGTAGAGCATATACAAACTACAATGCTAAAGATGTAGAACTACAGTACCAGGATGATGGTAAAACACTTAAAATATTTTTGAAATAATTGCTTCTTTAGGAATGAATATCATAGTAGCCGTTGGATTTTGGTTAGACTGGAAACAAAATAAAAAACATGAGTAGAATTATTATAGATGTCAGAGATGACATAGATCCTGCAGCAGCACTAATGTATGTAGGAAATGTTATTCATCAAGGAAGAATTTCCAAAGATGATACTAAATACTGTTGGTTGACAACTTTTCAGGATGGTGTAACAGTAGTTGTTAGAGATTATAGAAAGAGTGATTGCTTTGTAGTTTATCAGAGCAAAAAAAACCAAAATATTAACCAAAACATATAAAAAATGGGTATAATAACCAATATATTAGTCATTATACCCAAAATAATTATACAATTTGTATAATACTTAATGTGTTATATAATGCACAAAATTAAGTTATTTGTGCATTATAACGGACATTGTTAGTATTTTTTTGATTTTTTAACTTGACCACCTTTTTTTTGATTTTCTAATTGAGAACCTTTAGGAATATCAGCAGCACTATTACCATGACCTAACATTCTTCCAATATTTGGTAATCCTTCATAAATTGATTTAGCAGTACTTGCTTTACTCATATATTTTTTAAGTTGAGCAACTTGAGCATCTGTAAGAGTACCTGTTTCATTTTTTACTCCTCCTGCTTTTTTTACAAATGTTTTATTAACAGTACCCATTCCTCTTTTTTGATGAGATAAAGCATCTAATTCTGCTTTACTAAGGGTGCTACCACCCCTTTGCATCTTATTCATTGAACCAGAAGGTACAAAACTTGGATTAGGTGCAACTTTACTTTTCATTTTGTTAGGATTTAACTCATCACTACTTGTTCTTGACTGAGTGCTTCCGCCTATTTGATATTTTTTCATGTTATTTATTTTTAACAGTTAATTTTACTTATTATTTGTCCTCCAGAGTCAACTTGAATATAAAAATTTGATATAAGAATAGTTGATATATTATATGTATTCCCATCTACTAAAGTTGTTTGAGTTGACATTCTATAAAATCCTAATGCAAGAAGTTCTATAGTACCACCAGATGTAGAATAAAGTGTTTGTCCTACTACTATGTTTGTTTGTTCCTCAGCTATAATAGATATAGCAACACCTGAATTATCTTGACAAGGAGTTTCAGGATCATTTAATTCTAAAACAAAAACAAATTGATCTAGTACAGGTTGACCACATTCAACACCTTGTACAGCTCCTGCTGCAAAATATGGTAATTCTATACATTCACCTACTGAATCTCCTGCAGGTATATTAAGTGTTGTTGTGGTTTTATCTCCACATCGTGTAAATGTAAAAGTTCTTCCAGTGGTTCCACCAAATAATTCAAATTCAGCACATTCTGCAGAGGGAGTAACAATAGGCCATACTTGTACAGCACCATTCATTACGCGGATAACATCAGTGCTACCTGCTTTTAAATTTCCTACTAAAGGAGTTATATTTCCAATTTTAAAATCTGCCATTATAAAATTACATAAAGGGTTGAGTTCAAAGGAGAAGGTATAAGATCATATTCAGCCTGAGTTAACGTTACTATCTGTGTTACTTTTGATGTACTTGTATATGTATCTGCAGTATTTTTAACAAAATCTGTGTCAACTATTGGGGTACCTGCACCTATAAGATCTCTAACTTCTTGAGCAGTAACACCTGCAGCTAAAGTTGGAGTACCACCTCCACTATAAATGCCAGGTTCTGCAAATGATGTATATCCATCTGGATTAGTAGCATTATATGGTATATATCCAAGACCATTTGTTACATCACTACTTGTTAATGAAAGTGTACCGCCAAGAGTTAAATCTCCTGAACTTGTTACGGTTCCTGTTAATGTTAAACCACTAACAGAACCAACTCCTGATACAGATGTTACTGATCCTCCACCTGCAATAGGTATTTCAACAACATAACCACCTGAGTTTACACCTAATGAATATACAGCGGATCCTGCAAAACTATTTACACCATATTTATTTAATTTTAATTGACCTTGTATAATTTCAAGTTTAGTTGATGCAACGTTTTGTTCTATGGTTTCTATTTTAAATCTTGATGAAAGATTTGTTGCAGTTGGTATAGTCCAATCAAAAGAAATTTGACCAGCGTATGATACAAATGATGAATCATTCTCTAAATTAAAATTAATAGAAGCCCCAAAACCTTCAAGAGTAGATCCAGCATTACATTCATTATATATATCTATTACAGGATTAATTCCTCCAGTATTATTTCCTGAACGTGAAAGTTTTACAACAGCTTGTCCATTTGATTGATTAAATGTAACAGTTGGTGTAGAACCACTATTAGTTGCATATATTGCACCAAGACCAGACGGAGTTTCAAAATATCCTGCAAATCCCCCAACAGAATTAGTACGAATACCATGAGAACTTGCAGCTCCACCAATTGCATCAATAACAAATACAGAATCTGTCATTGAAGTATTACTGCTAAGTCTAATTCTATAGTTGTCTGTATTTATATTTGTTTGTTGTATTAATGTACCACCTAACTGAACGTTAGTTGCACTACCCATTGTAAGACCATTATCAGCTGTAATTGTACCACTACCTCCACCACCAATTGTAGAAGCTTCTCTCCATCTAACAATATTGTTTGAATCTATAACAAGAACTTTATTTTGAGTATCATTCTGAGAAATACCATCTAATTTTATTGTGGTAATATCACTACCAATAGCAATTTGATCCTTAATATCTGTATTAGCACGTGTACCAATAGCAATTGCGCCTTGTCCTTTAGAAGCAGTATTAACTCCAAGTGCAATTGCACCTTGACTATCTCCTCTATTAGGAACAGCTTCTTCTATTGCAACAGCTTCATTTGCATTTACTGAAATAGGTGTAGCTATAGTAATTGTATTTAATCCTATAGTTCCTGTTCCAACAAGAGTTAAAATTTCATATCTAATTGTTGGATCTGTATCAACATTAGCATATATAAAGTCTCCAACGGCAATTGTTCCACTAAGAATATTAATATCTAATGTTGTAGAAGTAGTAGTAGTATTAAAAAATCCAAAACCATAATTACCAGCTCCGGTATTATATCCAGCAGCAAGTGAACCATGTCCTCCAGCAATAGTTCTATGACCTAAAGCAAATGAATCATTTCCTAAAGCTGAAGATCTAAAGTTAAATGCTGCAGAATTTTCTCCTCCTGCATAATTACCATATCCTAATGCAACATCAGTGATTGTTCTTACTTGAGAGGTTTCACTAGCCAAACCACCTTTAAGAAATATCTTAGTAGCTGGTGTTGAGCTATTTCCATCTTGATAAATAAGAGAACAACCTAATGTATTTGAATTTGGAGTCCATAATGGAATACTATTTACTGCACATACTTCACCAACTATTGCAGCTGGATTGTTTTGCCATGAAAATGTAGTACCATCAGATATAAGAATTTGATCTGCAGAACCAATAGTTAATTCTTGTTTTACATTGGATGCATTACCTTGCCATAAACTACCATAACTTAATGTTTCAACAATATCATCATTTTGCCATGCTACTAATCCACCACCTTGACCAACTAAAACTTGATTAGGCAATGGACCATTACCATAATTATCTATTAATTGACCATTTAATATTATATCATTTGAAATAGTATCACCTAAAGTTACATTACCTTTTAAATATGTATTTCCTTGAACAGTTAAATCTTCACAAACATTTAAATTTTTAGCAATTCCAACACCACCTCCTATTACTAGAGCACCTGTTGTACAGTCTGTACTTTGAGTTGGGTTATCTATAAATACTATACCACAAATATTTAAATTTTTTGCTATACCAACTCCACCGTCAACTACTAATGCTCCTGTAGTACAACTTGTACTTTCTGTAGTTCCATTAATATTAACAACAGTTGCTGCACCACCTACTTCTATATTAGTAGTAGTGCCTCCAAAGTTGATAACAGATACTGGAGCAGTATTTAATAAATTAAATGTTGAAGTAGTTGCAGTTAAATCTCCTCCTGAGATTTGAACATCACCAAGTACTTCTAAATCACCTCCAATATTAATAATGGTATTAAGAGCATTCTGTGTAATAATGGAATCTTTTAAAGTATCCCAACTACAAAATCCAGATGGATCAGTATATACAGGAATGTATCCAAAATTACCTTGACCGGGTAAAGTTCTAGTTAAATCTTCTGTAGCTTGACATACTAAATCACCCCATTTAATTACAAAAGGGTCCATCTTAGGTGTATAAGAAGACTTATTATTTAAACTACTACTTTGATATAGTTTACCAAATTCAAACCAATCTTTAGTTTTATCTAAAGTTATTTTCTTTTGATTCCTTTTTAGTAATCCTAATACTTCTTGTATAAAAATACTCATGATAATTTATTTTTTATGTGAACAATAGCCACTTTTGAAAGCTGCTGATTGCACAGGTTCATTTGCTCTTGTGCTTGATCTTGGAATACTAATTCCATCTTTTGCTTTTTTAATGCTTCTTAATACTTTAGCTTGATTCTTTTTTTGTTGAATAGCTGCTGGTATTGAAGTTGGATTATAATATCCATTTGTTGTTTCTCTTTGGTATGCTGCTCCTTGTATAGGAAAAGAAATACCTGTTTTAGGACTTTTCATTTTATTTTCTTTTAGTAATTACTTTTTTAACTGCCATCTTTCTAGGAGCTGACATTACACTTCCGCCATTAGCTAATGTTTGTAATCTCTTAGCTTCTAAACCAGCTGCTTTTTTAACATCTTTCATCAGTGATGAATTGTTTTTAATTTCTTCAGCTCTTTGTAGAGTGCTTAATGCAGATTGAATTTCCCATTTACGTTCTTCTGCTTTCATGTTTTGTGATACTTTCATCATTTCTTTTGATTTATTGGTTATTGTTTAAATTTTCTGAATTTTTCTTACCCCAAATTTTATCTACAGAAGCCAATCCTAAACAACCAAATGCTAACATTGCAACTGCATTGATTAATACAGGAGATGGATCTACTAATTTTGGAGTAAATTGATTTACAATAAGTGTGAAAGACAAACAAAGACCTGATATAATACCAACAAATCTTTTTGATGAAGGAACACCCTTTTCATCTTGAAGTAAACCTTTAATCCAACTTATTTTTTCTTTCTTTTCCATAATTATCCTATTGAAACAGCTTGAAGTACACCACTATTATTTACAGTAACTTCCCAAATACTTCCATCTGGTGAATTTAATACAACTCTTGTAGCATGATTTAATATAATTTCAGTTGCTGATTGACTTATTGATACACCAGTACCCTTTAATGATTTAAAGTTAAGTGTCTCGCCAGTTTTACTAGCATATAAACCGGCACCTGTACCTAGATTACTTGCACTATTAGGTTCACCTGTTGTAATAAACTCAACATAATCATTATCAAGTGATTCACTAATTGAAAGATTAGTACTTAATGATTTCAAAGTTCTAAAATAATTAGTGCAAACATTAGTGACAGGATCAATTTCTTGTTTTTGAAAAACATTTGCCAATACCTTTACCTTTGGGTCTGGGTCTGGTAAATCAGTATTTTCATTATTACAAAATGCTGATGCAATCTTTAGATCTTTAACTTTAATTAGCTTAACAGATTTGTATGGTATTGGTGAAGCAACACCAGTCATATCCGGTTGTTCATTTACACCAAGCACAAGAACATCTTCAGGGTTTGCCACCTTAGTGAAAACCCCGCGTCTAATTAAACTTAATATGTCAGTTAAAATATTCATAGTTTTTATTTTTTAGATGGACCTGAATATATCATTGCAGTTGGTACCCCACCGCCTATATATTTTTTCATATTTGATTTTGATTCTGACTTAACATAACCACCCATTTTATATGCTTGTTTTTTAGTTGTACCTTCAAATGTAGATGCATATCTCATAGCATCACCACCTTTTCTCATTTTTTCAACCATAGATCCTTGCATAGCATCATCTATTTCTCCTCCTTTTCTGCACAAAAGTTTCATGCTTTGTTTAGATATTTTACCTTGTTGTAAACCTTGAGTTTTCATGATTTTTTTTTTAATAATTAAATGTTATTGTTATAAAAGCTAAATATAAGATTGTTGTATGATAATCATACTGTTCATCAGGTGCAATATCATCCCAACCAATAGCAAACCTGTGATGAGGCCAATGAAAAGCTATGGTTAAATCCCAATCTCTCATCTTCCTTGTCCTTTATATAGTTTTTTATAATTTTTTGATGTCTTTGACTTAGACGTTTTAGTCTTAGCGTGTACACCTGGTCTACTTACTTTTGTAATAGTTTTAAGTGTTGTTATTTGTGTTTTTGCTGCCATTAGTTTAAAATAATTTATATTCTACAAGTAGTCCATATTGATTGTTAACCGTTGGTATTCCTATATATTGAACACCAAAATTTACTTTTTTACATTCTAAAAGTATTCTTCCAGAAAGTAATGGTGTATTAACTGTAAACCCTGCACTCTGAACTCCAAGGTAACCATGGAATTGTGGTTTGGGTTTTATATTTAAAACTTTATTTTGCACATCAATGTAATCTTTTTGATAAAATATAATGCTATCTTTTATGCTTATTGTATTTTCTAATTTTACAACTATATTTTCAAAATTTAAAATTCTTTTTTCTTGCTCTTTTGAAACCTTTTTTAAATAATCATATCTAACTAAATCAGCAGCTACTGCTCTAGCTTGTTTTTCAGAAAGAATTACAACAGAATCTTTACTTTGGGTAACGTTCTGTGAAATAGCTTTGAAGCCCACTAATAGGAAGGGAATCAATAGTACGTATTTCTTCATATTCTTTTTGTTTGATTATTTTAATTCTAGTTACAATTACTGTATCAATAGTTTTTAAACTATCTACACTTTTTAATTCAACATTTGTTTTATTCTCTAATTCCTTAACCCTAGCTTCCAAAATATATGCTTTATTAAGAAGCTCATTTTTTTTATATTGATACATAAATACAGATATTAACCAGATCATGATCAATATACTACCTAGCCATTGTTCTTTAAAAAACTTATATAGTTTATATAAATCAATCATAATTATTTTTGTGATTCTGCTTTTGGCTTAGGTTTGTAATATTTCTTTTTAGGTTTGCTTGGAATACCTTTAACAGCATTAACAACATCCTTAAGTTCTTCTTTTACTAATACTTTTCTATATTGGATTTCTTCTACAACCTCAATTGCTTTTTCATCAATCTCAGTCTTTGACCAGATCCAGTTCCATCCTTTTTCTAATGAAAAAGTCCATACAGTATGTAATAATTTTTTAAACATATTTTTTAATTTTAGTTAATCTTACTTATATATAATATACACATTATAATTTGTATAGACAAATATAAGAAATTAGATTAAATATTCTTAAGTCTCTGATTCTCTTTCTCTAAATATTCAACTTTAACATGTAACGCGCTGACTTCTTTAGTAAGTGAAAGAATCTGATCTCTCATTACATCTTTTTCTAAAGCACTATCCGTAAGCAATTGCTCAAGTCTTCTAACCCTATCTCTTAAATCATCTCTATACATATTCTGATCACTTCTATCTTCCCGTTCTAACTCAGTTTTTAATTTTATTCTTTTTTCATAAAATTTCCATGCCCCAGCAGAGAACAGAACAGTTATCAGTGTGACCACTACGGTTGTTACATTATCATATGATGTCATTGCTACTTTGTTTTTGTTTTCTATAATATTTTGATGTCATTGATGTTAGGTTTATGAAAGATATAATTGATGGTAAAAACCATAACCAATGAGTGGGATTAGCCATTACTCCTTTAAATATAAATCCTAAAACTATAAAAATGGAAAAAATAAATGACCCGTAAGATAAAGTCTTTCTTACTTTAATTGGATGAGAACAAGTTGCTTTAATCATAGCTATTCCAAGAAAAATGCTTGGAATTATGACAAATAAGTTACAAGAAAACTCAAAGCACCATATGATTGGTAGCATGATGAGCCATATTAAACCAATAAGTATTTCCATTGGTTCAGTGTCATAGTAACTGAAAATATTAAGTATTCTACTTTTCATTATAAATATATATATCTTATATTTGCCAATGGTATTTCCCTGGCTATACACTTATAATATACAAAATAATTGTTACTTATTAACTTTTTTAAATCAAAAAAATTCATTATGAATAAAGTAAACCCTTTAATCTTTAGAAACAGATTTAATGTAGAATTTCTACCAACAGAGCCAATACTAGGACTTAAGTTTATAAACTGTGAAGTACTCTGTGAAGATGATGAATACCGTCTTGTTTCAGGTATAGAAATTGGTTTCATTTTCTTTACCATTAGTTATGCAAACATGCATAATAATAGCTAAATATTTAGTAAATTATATATACTCAAGTTCACCTAAGAACTTTAAAATTCAAAAAATCATTATGAACAAAAACATCTTTTTACCAAGGGTAAACATTCTCCCTTATGAATACCCGTCTCTATTAGCATACAAAGATGCTATCAGACATTCTTATTGGATAGATACAGAATTTAATTTTACTGAAGATATCCAAGATTATAAAATTACAATAAGCAGTAAAGAAAGATCTGTAATTAAAAAAACAATGCTTGCAATTGCACAAATTGAAGTTAATGTTAAAACATTCTGGGCAGATCTTTATAAAAGAATGCCAATCACTGAAATAGGTGACGTGGGTATGACCTTTGCAGAATCTGAAGTAAGACACAAAGATGCTTATGCAAGACTTTTGAGAATCTTAGGATTAGAAAAAGAGTTTGAAACTGTTGTGGATGTACCTGCTATTGCTGGTAGAATCCAATACTTAAAGAAGTATTTAGACGGGTCCCGCAGCAAAGACAATAAAATGTATACTAAATCAGTATTGTTATTCTCTTTATTTATTGAGCATGTTAGTTTGTTCAGCCAGTTTCTTATTATGATGTCTTTTAACAAAGAGAAAAACTTATTTAAAGGTATCTCTAATGTAGTTGAAGCAACTAGTAAAGAAGAAGAGATTCATGGAAACTTTGGTGCTGAATTAATTAACATTATTAAAAAAGAAAATCCTGAATGGTTTGATAAAGAATTTGAAGATCTTATTTATTCAGCTTGTATGAAAGCATACAATGCTGAGTGTGATATATTAAATTGGATTTTTGAGAAAGGTGAGTTAGAGTTTTTATCTAAAGCCACTATTGAAAATTTTATTAGAAATAGGTTTAATAACTCCCTTGAAAAAATAGGAATGCAACCTATATTTACTGTTGATGCTGAGTTACTAGCTACAACAAAATGGTTTGACGTAGAGATCCTTTCTACTAAAGAAGGAGATTTCTTCTACAAAAAACAAATTGATTACAACAAAAAGTCTAAAGCCATCACTGAAGATGATTTATTTTAAAAATTATGGAAAGAAAAAAGTATTATTGGCTTAATGAAGATAGCCGCACATTTTTATCAAGAGGTTATATTAATGAAACTCCTGAGCAACGTATACATGATATTGCAACAATAGCAGAAAAACATTTAAATATTAATGGTTTTGCTAAAAAGTTTGAAGACTATATGGCCAGAGGTTTTTATAGTTTATCTACCCCGGTGTGGATTAACTTTGGTAAACAAAAAGGTTTACCTATTAGCTGTTATGGTTCTAATGTAGATGACAATCTAGATAGTATTTTGAACGCAGGCCGTGAAATTGGTATGATGTCTAAGTATGGCGGAGGGACTTCTGTATTTTTAGGAAACATTAGACCAAGAGGTACTGCAATAACAACCGGTGGGACTGCAGATGGACCCGTACATTATGCTAGAATTTATGATACAGTTGTTGATGTATGTAAACAATCTGAAGCAAGACGTGGAGCATGTGCTGCATGGTTACCTGTTGAGCATTCAGATATACTTGAGTTCTTGGAAATTGGTGGAGAAGGAAATCCTATTCAAAACTTACAGTTTGGTATTACAGTCACTGACAAATGGATTGAAGAAATGAAAGCTGGTGACTCTGACAAACGTAAAATATGGGCCAAGATAATTCAAAAAAGAAATGAGTTTGGTTTTCCTTACATTATGTTTAAAGACAACTCAAATAACAATTCACCATATAAAGAATTAGGCTTTGATATTACAGCAAGTAACTTGTGTTCTGAGATTCAGTTACCAACTGATTCATTTAATTCATTTGTATGCTGTTTAGGATCCATTAATCTGTTACACTGGGATGAAATTGTTGAAACAGATGCTATTGAAACTTACACTTTATTTTTGAATGCTGTTATTGATGAGTTTATAAACAAGTCTAAAGCAATGCCGGGAATGTCTAGAGCACATAGTTTTGCTAAAGAACATAGAGCAATTGGATTAGGTGTATTAGGATGGCATTCATACTTACAATCTCAACTTATTGAGTTTGAATCAATGGAAGCTAAGTTCTTAAATTCACAAATCTTTAAAACACTTAAAGAAAGATCTGAGGCTGCCTCCAGAGAACTGTGTGAAATTGGTAATGTAAAGTCAATTAGACCGGGGTATGCTAATACCACATTAATTGCAATTGCTCCAACTAAATCAAGTTCATTTATACACGGTCAGGTGAGTATGGGAATTGAGCCAATCAAATCTAATTACTTTATTAAAGATTTGGCCAAGTCTAAGACCATCTATAAGAATCCTTTTCTAGAATGTGAGTTAGACAAGTATGATATGAATAATGATAAAACCTGGGACAGTATTTTAAAGAAGGACGGATCAGTTCAACATTTAGATTTTCCTAGTAAAGCAGTATTTAAATCATTTATTGAGATCAGCCCTAAAGAGATTATTATACAAGCAGGACAAAGACAAAAGTTCATTGATCAATCACAGTCATTAAACATTATGATTCATCCATCTGTACCAGCTAAAGATATCAATCAGTTGTATTTATTTGCACATGAGACAGGAGTTAAAACTCTTTACTATCAGTTTAGTCAGAGTTCAGCACAAGCATT
>Ga0208160_1001201_pt1 | contig 11168 bp, 12 predicted proteins | sample CB_VirMetaG_FD_184536 | JGI IMG/M metagenome (GOLD analysis project Ga0208160, IMG submission 184536) | Freshwater to marine saline gradient viral communities from Chesapeake Bay - CB_1504_1 Viral MetaG (SPAdes) (version 4) | ecosystem: Environmental > Aquatic > Marine > Coastal | place: USA... | reverse complement strand
GCAGAGATGTTTGACATCACTACTAAGAAACCTATTTCTAAAGAAGGCATCGAGCAGCTAGAAACTGACTTCGGGCTACCGGAAGGAGTTGATGAAGGTTCTATCATGGGTAACTTAACAAGAGCTGCACAAAGATTGAGAGAGCAATCAAAAAATGTACCCGGTATTCAACAAGGAGAAAAGTTACAAACAGGAGTAATGAGATCTGCAGTTAGATATAAAATGTTAGATGATTTAGAAAAAGGAATTTTAAAAGTATCGGAAGAGGAAGCAGCTATTATCAAAGGTGAAGCAAAAGGAGATCCGTTAGATTTATGGTTAGAAAATTATGGACCAGATGCAATGGAAGCTATTCAAGAAATGGAACCGGCTTTACGTAGAGGAACCACACCGAAAGATTTACTTTTAACAATTGAAAAAAATGTTGATGCAAGACCTTTAACGGAAGCAGAAAAATTAGAAATGAAAGCAAACACAAGGGAAGCTGGCAGAATTATGCAAGAGTATAAAGATAGAGTTAAAGGAGTAAGCAAAGAAGAATTAAAACAAAAAGATCCAGAAATGTATGATCTTCTATATGGTGAAGGTGACCCGGAAGAATTTGCTAAAGGGGGTAGAGTTGGTTATCAAGATGGAGGACCTACAAAAGATGAATATGGTATTATGAGTCTACCTTCTGTTCCATCTAATCCTAACAGTGTTAATGATGATATTGATAGAGTTGCACAGTTAGTTGCGCAATCTTATAAAATGGGTCCAGAAGAACAAATGAATAATAAACAGATTGCTTACGATAGAATTGAAGAGATAGCAGAACAAATATCTTACGGTGGAAATATAGATGGGGTTAGAAGCAATTTGATAGATTATTTCAATAACAAAGTTCAAGAGTATCAAAGTATGATTCAAGAATTTTCAACAGGTGGCAGAGTTGGTTTTGCAGGTGGTGGAGCTAAAAAAGGAGCTGAAGGAATTGAGGCGTTAATAGAAATGATTAACAAAAAATTTGGTAAAGGCACAATTAAAACTGCCGATGAAATTGAAAGACCCGAAAGTGCAAAAGTAAAACAAATGATGGATGACTTTATGGAAAGAAATCCCGATCCAAACAAACAAATGACTGATGAAGAGATTGCTCAGTTTTTAGATGATTATGGTGTAGATCTAACAGAAGAATATATTACTGACTTTGATGGTACACTTCGTGATGCAATGAGAATTTTAAAAGAACAAAAAGATTATGAAGCTGCAATGTACAGAGATTATCAAGCTGGCAGATTAGATCCACAGCCAGGAGAAAAAGGTAGAAAAGAATTTTTAGAAAAGAAAATGGAAGAAATGGAAATGTCTGGTGAGAGTCAATTAATGACTAGAGATGAAATAGAAGAATTAGTTGGTTATGAACAAGAAGAAAAACTTTTAAAAGAAGTAGGTGTAGATAAGCCAATGAAAAATGAATTAGATGAAATGAAAGCTATTGCACCTAAAATGGCAGAACGTTTTGAATTAAAACAAAAGTATCCTGGTATTGATGATAACTTAATTACATTTATTGTTGACGACCCAGATCCACAAAGAAAAGCAGAAGTGCTTGCTACACTAGATCAAGCTTTTGAATTAATGAGAAGAGGTAAATCACCTGATGAAATTTTATCAATACTTAAAAACATAACAGACAGAACTAAACAAGCTGGAGGCGGCTTAAGTTACTTATCGGGGTTTTAAATGGACTTAGGCAAATATAAAAAGGCCATGCGTCCTAAGAAATACTTGGACGGTAATTTTGTTGTTTATGATCCGACGTTACCAGACCCTAGCGACGTGCAGCTAGGAGCTAGAGACACGTTTGCAATTGGTGGTGGAGTCATAGAAGGAAATGATTTAGGAACGAGAGAAGGGTTTTCAGATTCAAGACTAAATGAAACAAAATTAGATGAACCTTATTTATTTTCATATGATACCCCAACTGGTGGTAAAAGATATCAAGCTAAAGTTATGGGATCAGATTTTTCAAAAGCAATGCGAAGAGCTTTTCCTTATACTGAAGAAGGAAAACAACAAGCTTTAGAAGCTATAGCAGACCATCTTTCAAAATATAAAACAGGTTCTAAAATTAAAAAATTAAAAGAACCACCTGATCCAAAGAAACCTTGGAGATATAAAGCAGTTGATGGAACTAAATATTTTGCAACAGAAGCAGAAGCAGAAGCTTTTAAACAAAGTAGAATAGAAGGAGCTATTGCTAAACGAACTAAACTACCTCAAGAAGATTATAATAAAATTGTTGATAGAATTAAAAACGGAGAAACATTAGAAACTATTGCTTCTGATTATAATTTAAAAACACCTAATCCAATCAGAAAGTTATTGAGAAAAAATAAAGTTACTTATGGTCAATTAACACCTAACCTCTCTTCTTACACCCAAGATCCGGAGTTACAAAAAATATTTATAGATAATTATAAAAAACTTTCTACTAAAAGTTTAGCTCAAAAATTGTTTCCAGAAGATAGTATAGAAAGTGCTATTCAGAAATATGGTAATATTAGAGATACTTTAAAAAAAGAAAATAAAATAAAAGTTAAACCTGGTTATACAGAAGAATTACAAGAAAGTTTTTCTAAAGAACCAAAAGATATTCAAGCAAAAAAAATAAGAGATAGAAGAAATAAATTAATTGAAGAAGTTTCTGATTTAGATATTGAAAGATATTTAAGAGAAGGAAAAATGAATGAAGGATTAGATCAAGCTCATAGACTTAGTTTAAAACAAGTTAAAAAAACAAATGAATTATATAATATTATGAATTTAGGAATTGAATCTCCTAATATAAATAGAGAAGTTATTCAGTCTTTTGAAGATAAGTTAACTAAATTATATGATAAACAAAATAAATTAGTTAAGGATGCAAGAAAATATAACAAAGTTCCAATAGAAATTTCAAATCAATTATCTGATTTGAATAAACAAATATCAGATGTAGTTGCAATGACGGACGGCAGATTACAAGGAATACATATAGATGAGTTTACCTTAAAACCAAAAGTAACAGGTGTAAATTATATTAATACTCTCGGTATGGGTTTAATTGATAAAGATGTTAAGGATCTATCTCAAGCAGATATTGATCTAGCAAAAGCTCAAATGCCTTATCAGATTGAAAATGAAAAAGCTAGAATGGAATCAGATAAATTAAAGCTTGAACAAAAATTACAAGAAAATCCAGGATTGGTTGAACCACTTAAAAATAGTGGATTTAGATGTAGAAGAAAAGTTGGAGGTAAAGTTGATTTAGAGTGTCTAGCAAATGATGTGTTTAAAGAACAAGAGAAATTAAAAACAGGAACAGATTTACAGAAAAAATCTGCAGCAAATAAATTTAAAAACGCAGCTAAAAATATTACTAAAACTGTAGGTAAAGCAAGAGCAGGTACCTTAGCTGCATTAGGAGGCCCTGTTGGTCTTGCAATAGAAGGTGGTATTGAAGGACTGTTAATTGGTTGGGATATGTTAATTAATGATAAACCTTTTAAAGAAGCTTGGGCAGATAATACAATTTTCTTAGGAGGAATGTTTAGTTCTAAATCTGGTGAAGATATGAGACAAGAAATAATTGTTGGTGATGATCCTTTAGCTCAAGAATACTACAACGCAAAACAAAAATTAGATCAGTATAATGAATTACAAAAAAATTATCAAAATTCAATTGGTACAGATTTTGAAGAACAACAATATATTAAATTTAAAAATTATGAAGAATCTATTAAAGATGAAATACCTGAACTTATAGAAGTATTAAAACCAGGAACTGAGCAGCAACAAGCTTACATGAAAAGCGAGCTAGAATTTAGAAAGAAAAGAGCAGGAGCTAAATATGATAAAGCTTTAGGTATGTCAGAGGATGATCCATTATCAGAAGGAGATCCATATGCAACAGAGCAAGCTAAACAAAGAGAATTGTCTGAAGTTGAAGAAGAAGTAAGAGGACAGTACGGAAAAACATTTGAAGATTTTAAAAAAGAACTTGGTCCATTATTTTATGATCAAATTTCAAAATATTATGGACGAGAAATAAAACCGGGAATGTATGTTGAGTACGATAAAGATATAGATGATATATTGTTAAAAAAATACGAAGAGGATCTTCCTTTCTTTAAAGAAAATATAAATACTGAAGAACCATTTCCTTTCTATGCAGCGTATGCAGGAGGAGGACGAGTAGGATTCAAAGATGGTGGAAGCGGAATGACAAGAAGAGGATTCTTAAAAGTAATAGGAGCACTAGCATCTTCTATCGCTGCAGCTAAAAGTGGTTTTGTTAAATTTGCAGGTAAAGAAGCAGCAAAGGAAGTTGTTACAACTGCACCTATTTCTGGAAAACCAGAATGGTTTGATGCAGTTGTTAATAAAGTTATAAAAGAAGGAGCAGATCTTACAAAACAATTTGCAACTAAGGAAAGAGAAATTATTCACGTTCAAAAATTAGGAGAACAGGAAGGAGCTAGAGTTGTTAGGGATTTAGAAACAGGTGCAATTAGATTAGATTATGATTCACCAACAAATATGGGTCAAGACACAATATCTTTTACTTATAAACCAGGATATATTCAAGAAGACGGAACTAAAGTAGGTCCATACTTTCAAGCTTCAGAAGCAGAACCTAGAGGAATTAGAATGGGCCCAGATGATTATGATATAGAGTTTGATGGGGAGAATGTTGTAGACGCAATTGAAGATTTAAACTCTGATGTTTCTACTTTAAAGCAATACGGAACCGGTAAATTAGATGAAAAAGATTTAAAGGTAAGAAAAATTAAAAATGAAAAAGTAGCTAAAATTAATGAGGATCAAGTTGAGCAAGCAAATTATTTAGAAAATAAATATGGAATGACTGCAGATGATGCTAATGATTATGATTTAAATTATCAGGATTATTCTGATTATGACTAATACACCATATAAATATGGGAAGAAGAGTGGCCCACCACCAAAAAGAGGACCTAATCCACAAGGCTTGAATTTATTATATAATACTGTTAAAACAGTCAAACAATCTGGAGAAAAAAATAATGGCAGATATAGACAAGGCTCTACCAAATATAAAAGTACAACCTGAAGAAACAACGGAAGATTTAGCCGTTGAAATGTCAGAAGAAATGGAACAGGTAAAACCTGGTGAAGCTGAAATTACAGAATTAGAAGATGGATCAGTTGATGTTAATTTTGATCCCGATGCATTAAAAGAATCAGAAGCAGCAGACTTCAATGCAAACTTAGCTGACTTTGTAGATGAAAGAGAGTTAGGTTATTTATCTTCTACACTTTATCAAAATTATCAAGACTATAAAAGTTCTAGAAAAGATTGGGAAAAATCTTATACTCAAGGATTAGAACTATTAGGATTTAAATATGAAAACAGGACGGAACCTTTCGCCGGTGCTTCGGGTGCCACTCATCCGGTGCTTGCTGAAGCAGTTACTCAGTTTCAGGCGTTGGCTTATAAAGAGTTACTCCCAGCCACTGGACCAGTAAGAACACAAATTATTGGAGTACAAACTCCAGAAAAAACTCAACAGTCTAATCGTGTAAAAGATTTCATGAACTATCAGTTGATGGATCAAATGAAAGAATACGAACCGGAGTTTGATCAAATGTTATTTTATTTACCTCTTGCAGGTTCAGCATTTAAAAAAGTTTACTATGATGATTTATTGGAAAGAGCAGTATCAAAGTTCGTTCCAGCAGATGATTTAATTGTTCCGTACACAGCTACCTCATTAGATGATGCGGAAGCAATTATTCATCGAATTAAAATTTCTGAAAATGAATTAAGAAAACAACAAGTGGCAGGTTTCTATAGAGATGTAGAATTAAAAGCAGGTCACGATAATTTAACTGATGTTGAGAAAAAAGAATTAGAATTAGAAGGCACAGTTAAAACTGGAAGAGACGATGACATTTTTACTTTGTTAGAATGTCATGTTAATTTAGATTTAGAAGGTTTTGAAGATGTTGGACCTGATGGCGAACCAACTGGAATTAAGTTACCTTACATTGTAACAATTGAAGAAAATTCTAGAGAGATATTATCTATTAGAAGAAACTACGAACAAAACGATCCAAAGAAATCTAAAATACAATACTTTGTACATTTTAAATTTTTACCTGGCTTAGGTTTTTACGGTTTTGGTTTAATTCACATGATTGGTGGATTATCAAGAACTGCAACTTCAGCATTAAGACAATTACTCGATGCCGGAACATTATCTAACTTACCGGCTGGTTTCAAACAAAGAGGAATCAGAATTAGAGATGATGCACAAGCAATACAACCTGGTGAATTCAGAGATGTAGATGCTCCTGGAGGAAACATAAGAGATGCTTTTATGACTCTTCCTTTCAAAGAGCCTTCTCAAACCTTATTACAACTAATGGGAGTCGTGGTAAATGCAGGACAAAGATTCGCTTCCATAGCGGACCTGCAAGTAGGTGATGGGAATCAACAAGCAGCTGTGGGCACGACTGTGGCATTGCTTGAAAGAGGTAGTAGAACAATGTCTGCTATCCATAAAAGAATTTACGCAGCATTAAAAAATGAATTTAGAATTTTATCAAGAGTATTTAGATTATACTTACCTGCAGAATATCCATACGATGTAGTTGGGGGTCAAAAAATGATTAAACAATCAGACTTTGATGATAGAGTGGATATACTGCCAGTTGCTGACCCTAACATTTTCTCACAGACACAGCGTATTTCCCTAGCGCAAACAGAACTGCAACTGGCAATGTCAAATCCGCAAATGCATAATTTGTATCAAGCATACAGAAACATGTATGAAGCGATTGGTGTTAAAGACGTTGACACAGTATTAATTAGACCACAACCACCACAACCAAAGGACCCAGCGTTAGAACACATTGATGCTCTCGCTGGGAAACCGTACCAAGCTTTTCCTGGTCAAGATCATAGAGCACACATGACGGCACACTTAAATTTCATGGCAACAAACATGGCTAGAAATAATCCGGTAGTTATGGCGTCATTAGAAAAAAATATTTTTGAACACATTTCATTAATGGCTCAAGAACAAGTTGAAATTGAGTTTAAAAATGAGATGCAACAACTTCAACAAATGCAACAAATGATGCAACAGAACCCACAAATGGCTCAGCAAATGCAAATGCAAGCTAGAATGATCTCAGAAAAGATTGAAGCTAGAAAAGCAGTCTTAATTGCAGAGATGATGGAAGAATTTATGAAGGAAGAAAAAGAAATTACTTCACAATTTGACAATGATCCTATTGCAAAACTACGAGCAAGAGAACTTGACATCAGAGCACAAGAAAATGCACGTAAGAAAAAGGTTGATGACGAGCAAATTAACCTAAATAAGATGAAAGCAATGATGAATCAGATGCAAACTGACGAAAAATTACAACAAAATGAAGATTTAGCACAGTTAAGAGCCGATACTTCGATTGAAAAAACAATTTTAGCTTCTAAATTAAGAAATCAAAGGAATTAATTATGTTTCCATGGTCAATAATAGGCACTGCACTTAAAACTGGTGCTGAAATTTACAAAAATAAGAAAAAATCTGAAATAATTATGTCTGAAGCACGAATTGTTCATGCTGAAAAGATGAAACGCGGAGAAATTGAGTACAGTGGACAGATTTCTCAAAATCAAAAAGGCGACTGGAAGGACGAATTTGTACTTTTAGTCTTGTCAAGTCCATTGGCGGTCTTAGCGTACGCAGTTTTTGCTGAAGACAAAGAGATTGAAGCCAAACTTGACTTGTATTTTGAGAAATTATCTGCTATGCCTTGGTGGATAACCGGTCTTTGGATTTCAGTCGTTGCAGCGATATACGGAATCAAAGCAACGGACATTATCAAAACTAACGGAGGAAAAAATAATGGCAAATAAAAGATTTAACAAACAAGTGCCTGGTTTTGGATTCATAAAAGGCAAACCTGAAAAAGGAACAGAAGCTGTAAAAGGTAATGTATCTCCTCAGGAAAAGAAAAACATTGCTTTTTCAAAATCTAGAAAAATAAAAAACACAGCGAGTTAATTATGGAAAAAAATAAAAAAGGTAAGTACCCTTCAAAAGGTATGAATGCTTTAGCAGAAGAAAGACCCGATGTAGCTAAAAAAATTATGGGCTATAAAGAAGGTGGAAGAGCAAAGATGATGGATGGTGGAGTTACTAATCATGCTCAACTAACTGGATTCGGCGCAGTAAGACCTGAAGTAAAAAAATTTGGTAAGTAATCATGGCTAAACTTTGTGCAAAAGGTAAAGCTGCTGCAAAAAGAAAATTCAAAGTATATCCATCTGCATATGCTAATATGTATGGATCTGCGGTTTGTTCTGGTAAAATAAAACCAGGTGGTAAAAGAAAAAAAGCTAAAGACGGTGGTTACTTTGATGAACAAAAAACTAACGTAAAAGGTAAAAAGACAACCGGTCCAGTTAAGGGTGGAAAGACTCCACAAATTCCTGGTAGTGAATATATGAAATATAAAAAAAGAAAAAAGTTTAGAGTATCAAACGCATAAGGAGAAAATAAAATGGACAGTAAACAAAAAAGACAAGAGGCTTCTAGAAAAGAAAGATTGGAATCTGCCTTTGGTAAAAAAACTAGAACAACTAACCCAATGAGAAAAGAAAGATTCAATGAGGGACAAAAAGCTAGAAGAAAAGCAGGATTGAAAAAAGGGTTTAGAAAAGTAGCATCTGCATTAACTCCAGTCGGATCAGCAGTATCTACTGCTAAAAAAATTTTTGGAAAAAAGAAAAACAAACCTGATTTTCAAAAAGGTGATTACAGTAAAATAAGCGTAAAATAATGGGACTACGTAAGTGGGTAGCAGAAAAATGGGTAGACATTGGAGCTCCTAAAAAAGATGGTAAGTATCAACCTTGCGGAAGATCAAAAGGTTCTAAAAGAGCTTATCCAAAATGTGTACCACTTGCAAAAGCAAGATCAATGTCATCTTCGCAAAAAGCTTCTGCAGTAAAAAGAAAAAGAGCTGCGGGTAATACCGGTCCTAAACCAACTAACGTTAAAACCTTTACAAAAAGAACAAAAGCTGCTACAGGTGGCTATATTGGAAGTTTCATCAAACTTGATGTTGATGGAACAACAGTAGGAAATCCAAGTTATAAAAAATACTATAAGGGTATGATATAATGGCAAGAACTGCTGCATGGCAAAGAAAAGAAGGCAAATCACCTAGCGGTGGTTTAAATAGAAAAGGGGTTGCATCTTATAGAGCTGCTAATCCTGGATCTAAATTAAAAACAGCTGTAACAACGAAACCGTCTAAATTAAAGAAAGGTTCTAAGGCTGCTAATCGTAGAAAATCGTTCTGCGCACGTATGACAGGTATGAAAAAAAGATTAACATCTGCAAAAACTGCACGCGATCCAAACTCTAGGATTAACAAGAGTCTTAGAAAATGGAATTGCTAAATGGCAGAACACTACACCCTAGAAACATTTGTACCCACACTTAGAAAAAAAATAAGAGATTCTTATCAGCAGATAGGTGACACTATGGTTGCTGGAGGAGTAAGAGATATGGAACAATATCGATATCTTTTAGGACAGGCACATGCCTTACAATTAATAGAACAGGAAATCTCAAACCTGCTAAATCCAAAGGAGGAAAAAAATGAGCAACCCGACGACACAAACGTCATCAAGTTCCAAGGAAGTCCCGAAGACTAAACTTGCACTTGAAGAAAAATATAAAGAACAAGATAAAATAGAACAAAGTAAAAGAGTTGACGAAACTAATGTTGATTCTGTTATTGATGAACTTCCAGAACCAACTGGTTGGAGGTTATTAGTTTTACCATTCACACCTAAAGATAAAACTAAAGGTGGAATTATTGTTGCACAAGAAACTTTAGATAGATTAAGAATCGCAGTGAACTGTGGTTACGTTCTAAAGATAGGCCCAGAAGCTTATAAAGACAAAGATAAGTTTCCATCAGGCGCTTGGTGTAAAGAAAAAGATTGGGTGATTTTTGCAAGATATGCAGGATCACGTTTACCAATAGAAGGCGGAGAAGTCCGTATTCTTAACGACGACGAGGTTCTAGGAACTATTAAAGATCCAGAATCTGTGTTGCACCACATATAACATAGGAGGAGACTATGCAAGAACAAGAAAACAAGAACACTCCGATGGTTGATATAGACACTTCAGGACCAAGTGCAGAAGTTGAATTAAAAGATGATGCACAAACTGAAGAACAAGTTGAAACTAAGGAGCTAGACACTAGCCCCGAGCCGCAAGAAGCTAGCAGCGAGGAGCAAGGTGAAGACGATCAGAAAGAATCGAAAGATAAAGAATTAGAAAACTACAGTAAAGATGTTCAAAGAAGAATAGCTAAGCTTACTGGTAAATGGAGAGAAGCTCAAAGACAAAGAGATGAAGCCATTGAATTTGCAAGATTGCAAAAACAGAAAGCGGAAGAAGTATCAAAAAAATACTCTTCTTTGGAAACATCGTCTATGAAAGATAGACAAAGTAAAATCCAATCACTTTTAGATGCACAAAAGTCTAAACTAGCTCAAGCTAGAGAGGCTGGCGATGTTAATGCTGAAGTAGATATTCAAAAAGAAATATCACGATTGGGTTATGAAGAAGTTAGATTACAGGAACTTTCTCAAATAGCAGAAGAACAAAAAGCTGTTAAAAATGAGACCGTAATTCCAACTTATCAACCTAGACAACCAGAACCTGTTAGAGAAGTAGATCCAAAAGCAGAGTCTTGGGCAACTAATAATAGATGGTTTGGTACGGATAGAGCTATGACTTATACGGCTTTTGATTTACACAAAACACTAGTTGATGAGGAAGGATATGATCCGAAATCTGATGAATATTATGTTGAAATTGATAAAAGAATGAGGCTTGAATTTCCGCATAAATTTGATACTAATAATGATACAAATATAAAAGGTGAATCGACAAAGCCTGCACAGAGAGTAGCGTCGGCGACGCGAAGTGTAAAACAAAGTCGCAAAACTATCAGTCTCACCCCTTCTGAAGTTGCTATCGCCAAAAAATTAGGAGTGTCATTAGAAGATTATGCAAAACAAAAAAAACACATGAAGGAGGTTTAAGCATATGGAAGACAATAAA
>Ga0208160_1001200_pt1 | contig 11170 bp, 21 predicted proteins | sample CB_VirMetaG_FD_184536 | JGI IMG/M metagenome (GOLD analysis project Ga0208160, IMG submission 184536) | Freshwater to marine saline gradient viral communities from Chesapeake Bay - CB_1504_1 Viral MetaG (SPAdes) (version 4) | ecosystem: Environmental > Aquatic > Marine > Coastal | place: USA... | reverse complement strand
TTTCTAATGATGATTTATGTAGTTTACTCGTTGGGTAACGAAGACCCTCATGCAACTTGTGTAGATCGTGAGGTAGCTTGTGAGATTGCAGAGTTCCTTGATGGTGAAACTGGTGTGGATCATTGGGTAGCAGACCTAGAAGTATCTATGACCTTGGAGGACTTTACTAATGACTTTTGATGATTGGTTTGGTGAACAATTAGAGCAAGGGTTCCTACTACCGTACGAGGAGTGTAGAGACGCCTATGAAGCTGGTTGGAATGCTTTAGCAGAATTAACCGATGGGCCAACCTATGAAGAGGTAATATCACATGAAAGAAGTAGTGTTTGATACAGAAGGGGATGGCCTAGCCTACGAGTGCACTAAACTACATATCCTAAGCTACTCCTACGATGGAAAAGCTTATCACTCCACAGCAGACTATGGGGAAATGGTAGAGTTCTTTAGTCAACCTGAGACCTTGTTTGTAGCTCACAATAGTATTAAACACGATATGGTAGCTATCAATCGTATCTTGGGTGTGCCTATGGATTACAACAAGTATGTGGATACCTTGGCCTTGAGTTGGTTCTTGTATCCAGATCGTCAGTCTCATGGCTTAGGTAGCTATCAGTATGAGTCAGGACTGGGGAAGCCTAAGGTAGACGACTGGGAGAATGTTACTTATGAGCAAATGAAGCATCGGTGTGAAAGTGACGTAAGCCTTAACTGGTGGCTATGGATGAAACAGAAGAAAAGACTAATGGAGATTTACAATGAATAAGTCAGATATTAACGGCGACACTTACTACGTTCATGTTGACGGTTTGTATGAGGGCGGGTTTAAGAACGTGCATGAAGCTACAGAGTTTGCACTCAGGTTCTTAGTTAATGGTGCAAGTCATGTGGTAATTGAAAGTCGTGCTAATTGGTTTTCACGAGCCGAGGCTTAAATCGTATGACAGAACAACTGACACCTGATATTCTAAGGTTCATACGCTACCTTAGTTTCAAGCAATCGTGTATGCAAGAACAAGAGGCTAACCCTCTAGTAGTAGACCTAGAGAAAGCCAAGAGGCACTATGATGAACTAGAAGCACTTAAGCTAGAGAAGACCGAGGCTTTGCGTAAGGTAATGCCACAAGTACCAATCTGTAGCTACAAGAATAAGCCTAAGGTAATGACCAAGAAAGACGGTTCCATGAGTGCTTTAGCTGAGAAGTGGTATCAGTTACTTAAGGAACAGCACCTACCTAGTACCACAGAGGGTGTAGTAACGGTCATAGAAGGCTACGAGGATGGTAACCCTAACAGCCCTAGCCAAGTCAAAGAGTGGCTCTACAGCTTAGGTTGGAAGCCCTGTACCTACAAGTTCGATAGGAACAAGAAGACTGGGGAAGAAAAGAAGATTGAACAAGTGCGCTATAGTTCACCTAGTGACCCACGTAAGGGTATGCTTACTGATAGTGTGCTTAAGCTGAAGACTAAGGAACAAGGGATTGAGCACCTAGAGGGTTTAACTGTAGCTAGTCACCGCATGAGTATCTTTAAGGGGTTCCTAGAAGCGGCTACACCACTTAAGGATAACCCTAAGTATGGTCACGTAGTAGCTGGTGCTGGTGGCTACACAAACACTCTGAGGTTCAAGCACAGAGCACCTATCGTTAATCTACCCAAGGTAGGATCAGCATGGGGTGAGGAGATCAGGGGGTGTATCGTAGCGCCTGAAGGTTACACTGTGTGTGGTGCTGATGTTGTGTCACTAGAGTCATCAACGAAAAAGCACTATATGTGGGACTACGACCCTGCTTATGTAACTGAGATGAGTGCTGAGGGCTTTGATGAGCATTTAGATTTGGCTAAACACGCTGGTGAGATTACCCAAGATCAGATCGACCTTTATAATGAAGGGAAAGCACCAGAGCTTAAGGCAGTCCGTAACGTGTTCAAACCAGCTAATTACGCGGGTGTCTATGGTGTTCGTGAGCTTACCCTTAGTAGGTCTACAGGTATGTCTGTACAAAGGTGTAAGGACTTGATTGAGGCTTATTGGGAACGTAACTGGTCAGTAAAGGAGATAGCTAAAGCACAATACATTAAGACGCTCAAGGACGGTAGCATGTACTTGAAGAATCCTGTTAGTGGTTTTTACTACAGCCTTAGGTATACCAAAGATGCTTTCTCTACGTTAAATCAGGGTACAGGGGTCTTCATTTTTGAATTGTGGGTAAAGAAGTGTAGAGAGAAGGGGATTAAGTTTTCCCTCAATTACCACGACGAACACTTGTCATATGTAAAGAAAGGACAAGAGGACAAACACACAGAATTACTAGAGGAAGCCATGAGAGAGGTAAACGAGACATTGAAGCTAAACGTAGAGATTACCAGTGACATTCAGTATGGCTGTAGTTATTCGGCTGTTCATTAGAGAAAGGTACATATGGAAAATAAACTAAAGGTATTAGACCTATTTGCAGGTATCGGAGGCTTTACATTAGGGCTGGAGAAGACTAAGCTGTATGAGACTGTAGCTTTCTGCGAGTGGGACAAGAGTTGTCAAGAGGTTCTACACAAGCATTGGTCCGGTGTTCAGTGTTTCGGTGACATCCAGAGTTTAGAGGGTATGCAAGGAATAGTAAGTGAGGTATACGACAGAACACCAGGTTATGAACTACGTATTTCACGGTCTGTAGATGTTATAACAGGTGGTTTTCCCTGCCAAGATATCTCAAACTCAGGTCCGAAAGACGGTTTACACGGAACTAGGTCGTCTATGTGGTTTCACTACCTACGTCTAATCAGAGACATTAAACCAAAAGGAGTTATAATTGAAAATGTTTCAGCCCTTCGACATAGAGGACTTGGAGAAGTCTTGTACGGCCTTAACTCGGTCGGGTACGATGCGGAATGGCACAGTATCACCGCTAAACACCTTGGTGCCACTCACGAGAGGGACAGAACCTTCATACTTGCCTACCCCACTCGCGTCGGACAGCAAAAACCGTGGAGACCTCTCGAATCCCTCCGTAAAGAGGAGACAAGAAATCGGGAAGCAAATATCGTTCAGTATGCACTTCAAAGGGAATCCTTGCCCTACGTGTGCGGAGATCATAATGGCATTTCCGGAGGGGTGGACAGACTTAAGCAAGTAGGCAACTCAGTGTATTGGCCTATCGTAGAACAGTTGGGGTATCACTTGTATAATAACATCGGCAACCAACATCGGCAAAACTAGCGTTGCACTATAGCAACACCAAAACTAAATAAACCCTAAGCTATTGTAATCCTACTGTAAAAGGACTTATATATAGATACAAGGGTATCACAAACAGAGACAAAGGACTAAACACTATGGCTACAGTTTACGTAGAAGGCACAGCACAATACGCACGAGTATTCGATGGTGACCAAGACCTAGGCAAGAACCTGCCAGAAGATTCAGATCAGCGTATCAAACTTGAGAGTATCCAAGGTCAGTACGTTATGAACCTGTTTCTTACCCCCGAAGCGAAAAAGAAGGCTATCGCTGATGGTATCCCTAACAAGGGAATGGTAGGACAACTCTGGAAAGAGGATGACGAAGGTAACACTTACTACAAGTGTACTCGTAAGCACTTTAACCCTAAGTTCACAGATCGTGACACAGGTGAGCAAGGTGTAGTGATGGGGCCACCAGTTATCGTTAAGGACACACCAGAAGGTGTAAAACCTTGGGACAAAGATGCTGATGGTTTGATTGGTAATGATTCTAAGGTGGTAGTTAAGTTCAACGTGTGGGACGGTAAGATCGCTGAGATGATGGCCGTGAAGATTGTGGAACACGTAAAGTACGAACCAGCTTCAATGAACGAAGGAGACTTCTGATATGGCTAAAGTAACAATCCTAATCGAGACTGAGGATGAAAACGGGGGTATTAACGGACAAACTACAATGGTGGTTAAGGAAGATGTGGTTCTTATTGAAGAACTAGCTTCGGTATTCTTCTATGCCGCCATTGGTGCTGGTTGGGTAATTGATGGTGTCGATCTGTACACAGATACTAAGGGGTGAAAGACAATGGCTAAAGTAACAATTATCTACGAAGAAGAAGATGAGAAATTGGGTACACGATTGGTAACCCTTACACGAGATAAGGAGGATATGTCAGCTATGGATATGATGTACTTCTTCGCTGAGAGTATGCGAGGGTGTGGCTATGACTTCGTTAATCGTGTGGGTTATGCTACCAAAAGGGGTGAAATGAAGTGGAGTGAGTTCTAAATGACTGAAGAACAAATAATCGTACAGCTTAATCCGGATGTACCCCCTACAGGTTCCGACTTAGGAATTACGAACGCAGCCCGTCGTTCCTTTGGTAAGCGTAGTGAGTGGGAGTTAACTGATAAGAAAACAGATCAGTGGACAATCGTTCAGGGGGACTCAAACCCTCATTACTACAAGCTAAAAGACAAAGACAAGCGGTTGCTAGAGTTCTTGGCTAGGGGTATGACTGCGGATGACTTTGATTTCTTTACTGAAGAAGTCCAACGTCTAGGTTATAACGCATTCAATCAACAAGGGACAGACCTAGAAGGTCTCGACTCTGGCTTTTTGCTAGAGTTACTCTGGGAGTGGCGTAACAAACCTACTCACGATACACCGTTCTCACATAGCTTCTTCTCCTTTGAGGTCAAGGCACCTATCTTTGTAGCCAGACACTTGGTTAAGCATGAGTATCTCATTATGAGTGAGTATTCTCGTAGGTATATCACTTATGATGTAGAGTTCTATCGTCACTTGTACCGTAATAAAGCCGAGGATGTTAAGCAAGGGTCTGGTGGAGTTCATCCTACGTGGAATCACGGGGTGGGTACTGGTTACATGGATGAGTTACTTGAGTATTATGAAGACTCCTTAGACTTGTACAACAAGATGATTGACGATGGAGTTGCGCCAGAGCAAGTTAGAGGGTTGCTACCACAAGACCTTATGACTGCATGGACATGGAGTGGTACGCTGGGGGCGTTTGCGAATATGTGTAAACTACGCCTCGGTAAAGACACTCAAGCTGAGACACGTTATGTAGCTGAGAAGGTCTATGAAGAACTAAAGAAGCAGTTTCCTGTAGCTGCACCATTGCTCGTAGAGGGAGTCTACTGAATGAATAACGAATATATGTTGACAGATAAAGAGGTCGAAGGTATTTACAAGTCACTGTACGAGGCTGCACAAGAAGATACTAAGGAAACTAATGAGGACTTCCTTCGGTACTTCGACAAACGTGCTAAGGAAGACTTGGGATGGCGTTACTATGACTACAAAGACTTCATCATTGCACAAGAGCTAAAGAGTATCATTGGTGACCTTGAGAACCCTGATTGGGATGAGTTCGAGACTCCGGATAACAAGGCTGCTGATCTGGCCTCTATGTATCGAGTTCTTAAGTATTACTTGGTTTGTAGTGACTACAAGAAGTTCGTAAAGGAGCGTCGGGATGGGTGCCATTAGAGAGCGTGAAGTAGTTAATGTAAGAGGTACAGATTACTTCGTAAATGAAGCGTCTAAAGGTTACCCTTTTGAAGATGACATCCCTAAGACTTTAGTGCTAGAAAGGATTTACTTTGAAAAAACCGAAGAGTGTGACTAAGGTAATCATTGATGGTGATATTATTGGGTATAGGGCAGCAGCAGGGACAGAGTATGTTGTAGACCCTGACTTTGTGTTTCCTACTGACTACAAAATTCCCAAGTGTGACATACCTATGGTTAAAGGGACTGAAGCCGACACTATTAAACAAGTGGACAAACTGATGAACTACATCGTAGGGGAGACTGTGGTTTTCCCTACAGAAGATAACCTAGAGTGCTACCTCACAGGGAAGGGGAACTTTCGTTATGAGGTAGCCAAGACTGCACCCTACAAAGGGAACCGTAAGGACGTAGTAAAACCTACGAACCTACCAGCAGCTAGGCAACACCTTATTGACAAGTGGGGTGCTGTAGTATCACAAGGGGAAGAAGCTGATGATCTAATTGGTATTGCTTCCTGTATTGGTGACCCTGAGACTACTGTAGTATGTACAATCGACAAAGACATGATGCAGCTACACGGGTGGAACTTTAACTTCGTTAAGAATGAGTGGAGTTACATTAGTGTAGACGAAGGTAACAAGTTCTTCTATACGCAGATACTTACAGGAGACAATGCCGACAATATCAAAGGTATCCATCGTGTAGGCCCTGTGAAAGCTGGTAAGATACTTGATGGGTTGACTACAGAACAAGAACTGTATGAAGCCTGTGTTAAGGCTTACGATGGGGATATAGAACGTGTACTAGAGAACGCTAGGCTACTATGGCTTAGACGTTATGAGGGGGAACTATGGGAACCACCAACTTAGAAGCAACACTAAAATGCCTTCTTGACGCTTGCGAGACTATGAGGGATACTTCTGGTTATCATAGGGGTAAAAGGACGCAACTAGTTACAGAGTCTCAATGGTCTTCTTGGTGCAAGCAAGTTAAAGATGCGAAGAAGGGTTACACAGATTATGGTAGCTAAAAGAGATGACTTTAGATCAGGCTTAGAGTACAATAACGCTAGACACCTAGAGGACCAAGGCTATACCTACGAGTACGAGAAACGCAAGATTAAGTACCAAAAGAAAGTATCTACCTACCTCATTGACTTTGAGTTACCTAACGGGATTATCATTGAGACTAAAGGTAGGTTCGTTAGTTCAGACAGGGCTAAACACTTGCTTATCAAAGAGCAACACCCTAAGCTAGACATTAGGTTTGTCTTTAGTAATAGTAAGTCTAAGTTGTACAAAGGGTCTAAGAATACTTATGGTGACTGGTGTAGTAAGCACGGGTTCCTGTACTCAGATAAATTAGTGCCATTAGAGTGGCTAGAGGAGTAACTGATGAGTGAGATGGAAGTATTCTACGGGGTTTTCAAAAGGTCTTTTATAGATGTTGATATAAGTGACACCGATGAGTTTTATGACTTAGAGGAAGAACACAAGTGTCATTATGTGAAAGTAAGGGGTTTGTTATTTACCTTCTTTAAAGTCAAGGATTTAGACCCTTGCGGTTTTTCTACACTCTTGGGTGATAACGATGAATGGCAGTCTTTTATAGTTCTTTGGTATAATGGGGGCGCTGGTGTACACGAGGTTGTCGGGAACCTTATAGAAGATTACTTAGGAGACTGCCAATGAACAGGTTTAACATAGGTATGTGGCTATGGTCCTCAAGCCTAAAGGTAGCTAATGTAGGGAAGTCTATGGCTATCAAGTATGCACCTGAGGGTGTCTTTGATGTGGCTACAAACAGTGACTTGATTATCCATCGTATCATTGAAGGGCCTTTCACCCAACAGGACTTAGGTTACGAGTGGACAGGCCCAGAAGATGCTGAGTGCTTTTTGGTAGTGTTGCTAGAGAGAGATGGTGCTACTGAGGAAGTAGAGTGGTACTTCGAGGGTGTAGAAGAAGCCTATACGTGGGTTAGACACTTTAAGGGTTCTATTGAACCAATAATTATAGATGGAGATACTTATGGGTAAAGATTACTTGATTATCGGCGACCAACATTCTCATCCCGACCACAATAATGATAGGGCAGATTGGGTGGGTCAACTTATTAAAGACCGTAAGCCAGATGTTGTAGTAAATATCGGAGATGCTTGGGACTTGCCTTCCCTCAGTTCTTTTGACAAAGGTAAAGCATCTTTCCATGGTGCATCTTATGAACGAGATATCAACGCTGGGTTAGACTTTCAGGATCGGGTATGGCACCCCATGAAGAAGTCTAAGAAGAAACAGCCCCGTAGGGTATTTCTTGAGGGTAACCACTGCCACCGTATCGCTAAGGTACTGGAGTACGAACCCCACCTAGCTGGTGAACGCTATGGTATTTCCTACAGCAACTTACAGCTGGCAGACTACTACCACGATGTAGTTATGTATGAAGGTGGTACACCGGGTATCATTACTTTAGACGGTATTTCTTTTGCTCACTTCATGGTGTCAGGCCTTATGGGTCGCCCTATTGGGGGAGAACATCATGCAGCCAGTCTCTTGCAGAAGAACTACAGTTCATGTATCGTAGGGCATAGCCACACAGCAGACTTTGCTATTAGGTCAGGTTCTAATGGTAAGAAGATTATGGGTCTTGTAGCTGGGGTGTATCAGGATTATGACTCAGGTTGGGCTGGTAATGTAAATAATCTTTGGTGGCGTGGTCTTGTGTACTTGCGTAATGTAGAAGATGGTGTATATGATCCTGAGTTCATCTCTATTGAAGCACTACGAAAGGAATATGGATCATGATAACTAAAGAGGATATGGAAGCTATGGCTAATGATACAGAGGTACAACTTGAGTTCAACTCCGTAAGGTCCAAGCAAGTGTTAGACCCTTATGATGATGCCCCTGTAGTGGGTGATGCCTACAAGCAAGACTTTAGTAATAAAGACAAGGAGACAAAGTGATGGCTAAGTGGGGTGAAGCGACTGTGGGTAATATTAGTATAATGTCTATGGTTAAAAAGTTTGCTGAGGTTATGGGCCAAGAGCCTAATCCTGAGTCGTCTGGTAACTTGGTCCTTGAAGAGTTTAATGAGTGGTTTGATGAATTTTACACAGGATACCCCCCAGCAGAACTCAAGGAACTATCTGACCTTGTGTATGTGATCTATGGTTACGCTAATGTACGAGGGTGGAACCTTGATGAAGCTGTACGTAGGGTACATGAGAATAACATCGGACGGTGTATTCAACCTGATGGCAGTATTAAACGTAGGGAAGACGGGAAGATTCTTAAGAACAAGGACTTCCCTAAGGTAGAACTAGGAGACTTGGTGTGAGCGCACTAGAAGACTACAGAGCCTACAGAGAAGCACAAAGACAGAAAGAGCAAGCACGTAGGGAACTTGAGAGCCTTAGTGACACAGACTTGCTAGACATGGGTATTGCACGGTGTAATATCGAAACAGTTATTAAAGGGTATTACCACAAATGAGTAATCAACTACCTACAGAGTTCCAAGAGTTTATTGCACTATCGCGTTATGCACGATGGTTGCCTGAGGAGAAGCGTCGAGAGACATGGGGTGAGACTGTAGAGCGTTATGTGGATGGCGTAGTGTTTGGTACTATTGGTACAGAAGATACAGATATCGTACCTGACATTACCGAAGCTATTCTCTCCCTTGAAGTAATGCCCTCTATGCGATCTATGATGACAGCAGGTAAAGCAGCTATGCGAGATAACACTTGCATGTACAACTGTAGCTACCTACCTGTAGATGACCCTAAGTCCTTCGATGAGGCTATGTTTATCTTGTTGTGTGGCACTGGTGTAGGCTTTAGTGTAGAACGCCAATACGTGTCTAAGCTACCAGACGTACCCGACAAACTGTTCAATAGTGATACTACAGTAGCAGTTAAGGATAGTAAGGAAGGTTGGGCTAAGGCTTATCGTCAAGTGCTATCACTCTTGTGGGCTGGGGAGATTCCTAAATGGGATGTCTCCAAGGTTCGCCCTGCTGGTGCTAAACTCAAAACCTTTGGTGGTCGTGCGTCAGGTCCAGCACCTTTGGTAGACTTGTTCCAGTTTACTATTCAGAAGTTCAAGGGTGCAGTAGGTCGTAAGCTATCGTCTATTGAGTGCCATGACATTATGTGTAAGATTGGTGAGGTTGTAGTAGTTGGTGGTGTACGCCGCAGTGCTATGATCTCTCTGTCTAACCTGAGTGATGATCGTATGCGTCACGCTAAGAGTGGTCAATGGTGGGAGACACAAGGGCAACGAGGTCTAGCCAACAACAGCGTATGCTACACAGAGAAGCCTGACGTAGAGACTTTCCTGCGTGAGTGGACAGCTTTGGTAGAGAGTAAGTCAGGGGAGCGGGGGGTATTCAATCGGGTAGCCTCTAAGAAGCAAGCTGAGAAGTATGGTCGTCGTGATCCTAACTATGACTTCGGCACTAACCCTTGTTCAGAAATTATCCTTCGTCCTTACCAATTCTGTAACCTAAGCGAGGTTGTAGTTCGTGCTACGGATACTTTAGAAGACCTTGAGCGTAAGGTTAAGCTGGCTACCATCCTTGGGACTATTCAATCTACTTACACCTACTTCCCTTACCTACGTAAGATTTGGCAGAAGAACACGGAAGAAGAACGGTTGCTTGGGGTGTCTCTCACAGGGATTATGGATAACCCTTTAATGACTACAAAGAACAATGGATTGGAGAAAACACTTGAGCATCTACGTTTGGTGGCGGTTACTGCTAATATCGAGTGGGCTGAACGTCTTGGTGTGCCTCCGAGTGCTGCTATTACCTGTGTCAAGCCCTCCGGAACAGTTAGCCAACTGGTTGATAGTGCTTCTGGTATCCACACTCGTCACTCTGATTATTACATACGTACAGTACGAGGAGATAGCAAAGACCCATTGACACAGCTTATGATTGACCAAGGTGTTCCTAATGAGCCTTGTGTTATGAAGCCGGATCAGACTACAGTGTTTAGCTTCCCTATCAAAGCTCCTACAGGGTGTGTCACACGGGATGATATGACAGCCATTGAACAACTTGAGACATGGTTGGTGTACCAACGTCACTGGTGTGAACATAAGCCCTCTGTGACTGTCTCTGTGAAGGATGATGAATGGTTTGAAGTGGGGGCCTTCGTGTATAAGAACTTTGATGAGATGTCAGGCGTTAGCTTCCTTCCTCACGATGGTGGTAGCTACCAACAAGCACCTTACCAAGAGGTAACTAAAGAAGGTTATGAGGAACTTTTGGATAAGATGCCTAAGTCTCTTGACTGGTCTAAACTATCCGAGTATGAAGACGATGATAACACCTCAGGTATGCAAACGATGGCCTGCTCCGGTGACAGTTGTGAGATCGTTGACCTTACCTAAAGGGTTTAAAACTTGACAAAGCACCTAAGCATGTGTATAAACTGCTTACTTAAATCAAAGGAAAGGCCTACTATAATGGTTCAGCAACAACCTAAAGTAAAGACACAACGGGTTAAGACTAAGCACGATGAGAAGAAGCAACCTATTCACCTAGTACCTAAGAATGAAAAGCAGAAGGAATACCTAGAGGCCCTAAAGTCTTCTGACCAAGTTATTGTTTTCGGTCCAGCAGGAACTGGGAAGACCTATTGTGTAGCTACTTTTGCAGCTAACCAGT
>Ga0208160_1001198_pt1 | contig 11179 bp, 14 predicted proteins | sample CB_VirMetaG_FD_184536 | JGI IMG/M metagenome (GOLD analysis project Ga0208160, IMG submission 184536) | Freshwater to marine saline gradient viral communities from Chesapeake Bay - CB_1504_1 Viral MetaG (SPAdes) (version 4) | ecosystem: Environmental > Aquatic > Marine > Coastal | place: USA... | reverse complement strand
GGCGCATGGAACTGGCGCAGCCGCCCGCCGGACGGCAGGCACAAAAAAACCCCACGCGTCATATGACGCGTGGGGCTGATGTGTTATGATTTAAGCGCCGCTAGCGCGGCAGTTAGTGTTTCAATGTCTCGCGGTGTTAGTGTCGTCCGACCGTTGAACCGTTCGACCGCGTGCGACAATTGCGGAATAAGTAATTCAAGGTTCATTCGGGCAAGAACTTTTTCGTTATCAGTCATTTTTCTACTTTCCATTTTTGAGAGGAACCCCGCGCGCCACATGGCGCGCGGGGTTGATGTATTAGGCCGCAGGCAGTTTGAGCAGCTTGTCTTTTTTGACGCCGACCAATTCGAGAACCCGATTAAAAGCGGCCACCAATTCCCCAGCATCGTCTGCTTCCAGTTGCCGACCCTTGTCACCTTTCGCTTTCGCGTCCAATAAAATCGCATTCCCCATCGCCGTCACATCATCCGCGATACGATCACGCAAAGCCTTTTTTGCATTGGGCGCGCGCGGAGCCGGAGCCGGAGCCGGAGCCGCCGGATCTAGTACCGCCGGATCTTCCGCACCGTTTGGCGCATCAGGCACGGCACCTTTCGCCAGCCAGTCAGTATAGGCTTTGCGCATTTTGCCAACCTTGCCCGATACATCCGTCGCCCAATCGTTTTTTGCCTTAGATACGACTTCAAACCCGCCGAAACGATCCATTACCTTGCCGGACAGAATAGCCTTGCCCTCCTTTGTCGTGTCAAACTTGGCCCAGAACGCCGCACCTTGCCAGCCGATCACAAGGCCCTCTTTTAAATCCGCAAAGTGAGCGCCGTTTACCGATAGGCTTTCCAGCGTTGCGCCTGCCTCTTTTAATCCAGCGAATGCGACGAACCGCGCGGCAAGGTTCTTTTTATCGCCCGCCTCAATGGCGGAAACAAAGGAAACGATAGGGCGGTTAGATGTTTTTTTAGTGGTAGGCATGTTATTAAATCCTAATGAAACACGGCCGCATTATTGCGCCGATGGAACCTGTATAACACGTTATCGCGCCTATGTCTGGACTTGACCCCGATTAAATGCCGTTTCATGCTTTTTTGTGCGCTATGCGCGCGGCATAGCGGTCAGAACGGGCCGCGCGGCAGGGGCACCGGAGGGCATCCCCCCTCTGGCCACGATAGCTCTTCCCTCTATATACATACTATTCCGCGCCAACGCAGCACAATCCTGACTGTTTTGGTAGACTAAGCCGCCACCAGTAGGCTAAGCCGCCCCCGGTACATTATACCCCCACCCCCTCTTCTTATTTAACGTGTTACACAGACCCCACCCCCCTCATTTGGCATGGTTTACAGCGCGGAGTCCCATGTTATATAGTGGGGGTATTATCTGTTATTCACAGGACGGATTCCAGCCATGGCGCTGCGCATAGATATAGACCACGGTATCCCCGTGCCAGACAAAGACGACCTCAAGGGACAAGCCGACCTGATCCAGACGGCCCGGGCTGCAGCAGCTGCAGCATCATTGCTCGCCCAGTATGGGCTGGAGTCGGAACCCACGGAGGACGACAAGAAGGTCGCCGCGGCGCTGGCCACACAGTACGCCAAAGATCCGATCGCAACTTCTGCCGCTGCCACACCGGCACGCATGTCACACCAGACACCTGCGGCGCTGAGACTCACTGCCGAGATCCTCAACCGGTTCGGCCACGCGATCGTCAAAGACGCCGTGCAGGTCCGCCACATGGTGACAAACAAGCTGATCGACGAGACGGAGAATCCTGACCCGCGCATCCGCCTGCGGGCGCTGGAGCTGCTGGGCAAGATCACCGACGTGGGTCTGTTCACAGAACGCAGCGAAGTCACCGTCACACACCAGACCACGGACGACATCCGCGAGAAGCTGCGCGCCAAGCTCAACGCCCTGAAAGACGTAACCCCCACCGACGCAGAACCTGCGATCGAAGACGCGGAGATTATCGACGATGAGTGATAACATCATAAGCCTGACGGGCAGAACCACTACTGGGCCTGCCAGCGAGCCAAGCCAATACTTGATTGAGACGCTGGAAGACCTGCTGGAGCGGGCCAAGAGCGGGCAGATCGTAGGTATGGCAGCGGTTTGCCTCGAACATGACGGCCAGTCTCCATACTGCCTAGTCGGGCGGATAGGAGGATTTACCATGGCGGGTTCACTTTCTACGCTGACCCACATCATCAACGTGCAAAACGCGGCCGACAGCCATTTGGAGGATTGAGCATGATTGACCTGCATGTATACCCACCGTGGAACCCCCAAAAACTGAGATCCCCGCCCGGAGAACGGCATCTCATATGCGGAGCCAGCACCATGGGACATCGTGCCAAAATGGTGTACATCCACGGAACCCCAGATAAATGGGACGAACCGCGTGCCCAGCAGTGGCTGGCGGAGTTAGTCATGACGCGGCTTGTGGACGACAACCCGGCGCGGGTGGTGTGGAATGCCTAACCCCACCACCCAGTTCACGCAGGCCGACATCGACGTGTTGCTCGATAATATCGACGCGCTGGATGCGGACGAGTTGGCGGAGCTGGACAAACTTGTCGGAGACCTTGCAGAGCGGCAACGGCTTCAAACCCTGCGTGACGTCCTGATCGCCTTTTGCTGCCACATGCGGCCCGACTACAAAGTCGGCGCCCACCACAGCAAGCTCGCGCACCTGCTTGAGGACATCGAGGCCCGGCGCAAAGACCGCATTTGCGTTTCCGTACCCCCACGACACGGCAAATCCATGCTTGTTTCGACATATTATGCTGCTTGGTACCTCGGACGGAACCCCACCCACATGGTGATGTTGGTCTCTCACACAACCGATCTGGCGGTGGATTTCGGGCGAAAAGTGCGAAACATCATCAATTCTGCCAAGTTCCGTGAGGTTTTTCCCACTGTCTCGCTCGCGTCAGACTCGAAATCTGCCGGGCGATGGAGCACAAGTGCTGGAGGGGAGTTTTTCGCTGCCGGCGTTGGGTCCGCACTTGCTGGCCGCGGTGCCCACCTGCTGTTGATCGACGACCCCCACTCTGAGCAAGACGTGTTGAACGGTAATTATGGCGTGTTCGAAAAAGCCTATGAGTGGTTTGCTTACGGCGCCAGAACACGCCTAATGCCGGGGGGTGCCGTGGCTGTCGTGCACACTCGATGGCATCAGCTGGACATGATCGGGCGCTTGACTGCTGACATGACGAGCAACCCCACTGCCGACCAATACGAGATTTTCGAGTTCCCTGCGATCATGCAGATCCCGAAGTTTGACGCCGACGGCAACGAGACATTCATCGAAAAGGCGCTGTGGCCAGAGTTCTTTGACCTGCCCGCGCTGTACCGCACCAAGGCCAGTATGCCTGTGTTCCAATGGAACGCGCAGTACCAACAGACGCCCACGGCGGAAGAAGCTGCGATCGTGAAGCGGGAGTGGTGGCGTGTGTGGACCAAGGAGGACCCACCAGAGTGCGAGTACATTATCATGTCTCTCGACGCCGCGGCCGAGACCAACAACCGGGCTGACTATACATCGATCACCACATGGGGTGTGTTCTTCAACGAGGAGGAGAACATGCACAACATCATCCTGCTCAACGCCATCAAGCAGAGGTATGAGTTCCCCGAACTCAAGCGCGTGGCGGCCGAGGAATATGCCCTCTGGGACCCTGACTCGTTCATCGTGGAGAAGAAATCTGCCGGCGTGGCGCTTTACCAAGAGATGCGCAGGTCTGGCGTACCCGTGCAAGAATACACACCGCACCGCGGGACCGGCGACAAGATGGCAAGACTGAACTCCGTGTCCGACATCATTGCCTCTGGCATCTGCTGGGTACCGACGCGGCGCTGGGCTGAGGAAGTGGTCGAGGAGATCGCAGGCTTCCCATTCATGGCAAATGACGACCACGTCGACTCCACGGTAATGGCCTTGATGAGGTTCCGACAAGGGGGATTTCTACGCCTGCCGACCGACGAAGAAGACGAAGAGTTGCCGTACAGACGAAAAGCTGCGTATTATTAGGCCGAACCATGCTAGGAGCACACTATGGCTATCGAAAAACCGTTGGAGCCGTTCTCCATGGACGAAACAAACGAGATGTTCGGTGAGGACGACCCTGATGCGATCGAGGTCGAGATCGAAGTTCCAGACGAAGAAGACGACGGCAGCCTGATGATTGATCTGGACGATGTCGAGGCGATCATGGACGCAGAGGCCCTTGAGCATGACGCGAACCTCGCGGAGTACATTGACGAATCCGAGCTCGGCTCCATGGCCAGCGAGTTGGTGGCGTCGTTCGAATCCGACCGGCAGTCCCGCTCCGAGTGGGCCGCTGCATACGTCAAGGGTCTCGACCTCCTTGGCCTGAAGATCGAAGAGCGCACCCAGCCATGGGAAGGCGCCTCCGGTGTGTTTCACCCGATGCTGACTGAGGCCGTCGTCCGGTTTGAGGCACAGGCGATCGGTGAGATGTTCCCCGCCGCCGGACCGGTCCGCACAAAGATCGTCGGCCACTCGACACCCGAGAAAATGGAGCAAGCCCAGCGCGTGCAGGAAGAGCTGAACTATCAGCTGACCGACCACATGCCTGAGTACCGCGAAGAATTTGAGCAGATGCTGTTCTGCCTGCCGCTGGCCGGCTCTGCGTTCAAGAAAGTCTATTACGACCCGCTGCTCGAGCGCGGCGCGTCACCGTTTGTCCCCGCCGAAGACCTCGTTGTGTCGTACGGAGCCTCGGATCTGATGACATGCGAGCGGTATACGCACGTCATGAAGAAGACGCCGATCGAGATCATGAAGCTGCAGGCGGGGGGCTTTTACCGAGACGTGGAACTGCCCGAACCGGCGCCAGAGTTTTCCGATATCCAAGAAAAATACGACGATATGAACGGCGAAGGCGGCACGCTGGACGATGATGACCGCCACACGATCCTCGAAATGCACGTCACCATGAACATGCCAGAGGAGTTTGACGACCCTGACGGCATTCCACGCCCATACATCGTCACGATCGACAAGTCGTCGCGTGAGGTGCTGGCCATCCGCCGGAATTGGTATGAAGACGATGCCCGCAAGACCAAGCGCATGCACTTCGTACACTACAAATATCTGCCCGGGATGGGGTTCTACGGCACAGGTCTGATCCACCTGATTGGTGGCCTTGCGAAGTCCGCCACATCTATCATGCGACAGCTGATCGACGCCGGTACGCTCTCCAACCTGCCGGCCGGCCTCAAGGCCCGTGGCATGCGCATTAAAGGAGACGGTACCCCGCTCCAGCCGGGCGAGTGGCGGGACGTGGACGTCAGTGGCGGCACACTGCGTGACTCGCTCTACGCTCTCCCGTACAAAGAGCCTTCCGTGGTGCTGTATCAGCTTCTGGGCAATGTGGTTGAAGAGGGTCGCCGGATCGGCTCCGTGGCCGACGTCCAGATTGGCAACATGAACGCAGAGGCTCCTGTCGGCACCACGCTGGCACTGCTCGAGCGCTCTATGAAGGTGATGACTGCAGTCCAAGCGCGACTGCATGCGTCACTGAAAAAGGAGCTCCGCCTCCTCGCGACGGTAATTCACGACCATATGCCGCCCGAATACGACTACCCGGTTGAGGGCGACTTCAACCGCAAGGACGACTTCAACAAGGACGTGTCGATCGTTCCTGTGTCGGACCCCAACGCGGCGACGATGGCGCAGCGGGTTGTCCAGTATCAGGCAGCACTTCAGCTGGCCCAGCAAGCGCCACACCTCTATGACCTTGGTAAGCTGCACCGCCAGATGCTCGAGGTCCTCGGCATCCAAGACGCGAACGAGATCATCAAGCTGCCAGAGGACATCAAAGCCAAGGACCCTGTCACGGAGAACATGGCAATGCTCAAGCAAGAGCAGGTCAAAGTGTTTGCATATCAGGACCACGAGGCCCACATCGCAGTACACATGGCCGCCGCGCAAGACCCGAAGATCCAGCAGATGGTCGGTCAGTCTCCGTTCGCCGCTGCTATCCAAGCTGCGCTGGCTGCGCACGTCACAGAGCACGTGGCGATGCAGTATCGCGTGGATATCCAGAAACAGCTGGGCATCGAGATGCCGGACCCAGAGGCCGATCTGCCAGAGGACGTCGAGCGCGAAGTGTCTCGCATGACTGCGGCAGCCGCTGGCAAGCTCCTGCAGAAAAACCAGACCGAGGCCGCGGAGCAGGAAGCCCAGAAGCAGGCACAAGACCCGCTGACCCAGATCCAGCGTGCAGAGCTCGAACTCAAGGGCCGCGAAGTCGCGCTCAAGGAGGCACAGGCCAAGCACGATGCGCTCATGGACATCGAGAAGCTCAAGTTGGACGAGAAGATCAAGACGGCAAATGTTGCGATCCAGTCCGAGCGGATCGAGTCCGAAGATCGCCGCGCCGGAGCAAACCTCGGCGTCAAGATTGCGACCGACATGCGTGGGGAAGCAAACGACCTGAAGGCCAAGGGCGCAGAGATGGGCATGAAAGTGGCCGAGCAGATCGTGTCTCTCGCCAATACCAAGAAGGACTCTGAATAATGGAACCACTGCGCGCACGCATGGAAGAGCGGAAAGCGGACCTGACGTCGTATTTGACGTCAGGTGGCCCAAAGGACTTTGTGGAGTACGTGAAGGCAGTTTCAAAACTGCAGATCGTCCAGATGACGCTCGACGATATCGCAGAAATCGAGACGCGGTATATTGAGGATTGAGATAACACCACATAGAGTGGTGTAGCCGGATGGTCCGGCGACGGCTACAGCGAGCCGAGATCGTTGCACGAGGTGAGAAATGTACGAACCCGCAGAAATGGACGACGCGACGCGTCTGAAGCTACCGAAACCAGTAGGCTACCACCTGCTCGTTGCGACGCTTGATGTCCAAGAGAAGACAGAAGGCGGCGTCTACATGCCGGACAGCATGAAGGCCGCAGAGCAGACCGCATCGATCATTGGATTGATCGTGGCCGTTGGTCCCGAGGCGTACTCCGACCCCGCAAAGTTTCCATCCGGCCCGTGGTGCAAGGAAGGCGACTTCGTGATTTTCCGGTCATATTCCGGGACACGGTTCAAGATTGGCGGAAAAGAGTTCCGTCTGGTCAATGATGACACAGTCGAAGCGGTGGTCGACGACCCCCGCGGTTTTGCGAGGGTATAAGCCATGAATACGAAAACCATGCAGGCGACGGGGCAGACCGAAGACCAGAGCGACGATGATGACGACTTCGAGATCGAAATCGTTGACGACGTAGCGGAAGACGAGAAGCCGCGGCGCGCGGAAGCCGCCAAGGAAGAGGACATCCCAGACGAGGGGGACCTCGAAGGCTACAGTGAAGCGGTGCAGAAGCGCATCAAGAAGCTGACGTTCGAAGCCAAAGAAGCGGCGCGCCAGCAGGCCGCCGCCGCACGCGAGCGCGACGAGGCAGCGAACTATGCCAAGTCGATCTACGAGCAGAACCGCAAACTGCAAGACCAGCTGGCCCAAGGCCAAGGCGTCGTGGTCGAGCAGGCAAAGGGGCGCGTCGAGAGCGAACTCAATAGCGCGAAGGCCGCATACAAATCTGCGTACGAGCTCGGTGACGCGGACAAGATGCTGGATGCCCAGTCCAAGCTGATCGAACTGCAGGGGCGCCTCACCCAACTGCAAAACTACCGCCCGGCACCGCGCGCGCAAGAACCCGCGCCGCAGCCAAAGCCCGCCGCGCAACCGGTCGTAAAGCTGGACGACCGGCAGACCAAATGGATGAACAACAACAAGTGGTATGGCGAGAACAGCGAGATGACTGGCTTCGCGCTTGGCGTCCACGAGCGCCTCGTACGCAACGGTGTTGATCCGAACAGTGAAACATACTACACTGAGATTGACTCCGCTGTTCGCAAGCGGTTTTCGGACGAATTTTCCGACGGTGCAGGTGACGAGGTCACGCCGGCTCCACGGAAAGCGGCTAACGTGGTGGCCCCGGCAGGACGTTCTGCTCCCTCACCACGCCGTATCAAGTTGACCTCGACACAAGTCGCTCTCGCCAAGCGACTGGGCCTCAAGCCCGAACAATACGCGGCGCAAATCATGAAGGATGCCAAAAATGGTTGATCGTACCCCCCGGACCGCTGAGACTCGCGAAACAACTTCGCGCAAAAAAACGTGGACGCGTCCATCGGCTCTGCCGACCCCCGAAGCCCGTGAGGGAGTAAAATTCCGCTGGATTCGGACGGCTCTGCTCGGTGCGTCGGACAACCCCAACGTATCAACTCGCTTCCGCGAGGGATATACCCCCGTCAAGGCATCGGACTACCCCGAGATGCAGCTCGTCTCCGACATGGACTCCCGATTCAAAGGGAACATCGAGGTTGGCGGACTTCTTCTCTGTGCAATCTCTGAAGATATCGCGGAGTCTCGCGTCGAGGCCCAGCTGGCAGACGCCAGTCGCGCAATGGATGCAGTTGACAACAACTACATGCGAAACTCCGACCCCCGAATGCCGGTTCTGAAACCAGAACGGTCATCGCGCACATCGTTTGGCAAGTAAGCATGGTGCTTCTTGCTCTGATCCCAGCCCTCTAGGAGACTTGAAATGGCTACAGTTGCCTCTCCCTACGGCCTCCGCCCGATCAATCTGATCGGCGGTACTCCGTTCGCTGGCTCTACCCGCGCGTTGAAGATCGCGTCCGGGTATGCTGCCAACATCTTCAACGGTGACATTGTGCAGATTGCTGCTGATGGAACCATCACCAAGGTGACGAACGTCGGCACAGCCGCCGATGCGTTCCCAGCCGGCACTGTTGGCGTCTTCGTAGGCTGTGCCTACACTGACTCCACATACGGCTTCACGACACGCAATTACTGGCCCACCGGCACAGTAGCGGCTGACGCCATTGCGTATGTCGTAGATGACCCGAACACACTGTTTCAGGTCCAAGCCGACGCTCCTGTCGCCCAAGCACTGCTGCACACCAACATGGGTGTGAACCAGACCGCCGGCAACACAGCAACAGGCAATTCCAAAGTCGCTTTGGACGTCGCCACATCGGCAGTCACCGCCACGATCTCCTTCAAGGTCGTTGGTTTTGTTGAAAGCACCACCTCGACTGTTGGTGACGCGTTTACGGATGTGATTGTGAAATTCAATCCTTCGTCTCATGCGTACACTGCCGGCCTTGGCGTGGCATAAGGAGTATCCGGAATGGCTATCTCACGCGCACAGCTCCTGAAGGAGCTCCTCCCCGGCCTCAATGCCTTGTTTGGCCTTGAGTACGACAAGTACGAGAACGAGCACGCTGAAATCTACGAGACGGAAACGTCCGAGCGTTCGTTCGAAGAAGAGACCAAACTGTCGGGCTTCGGCGCGGCACCGGTCAAGAACGAAGGTCAGGCACTGTCGTATGACAATGCCCAAGAGTCGTACACTGCACGCTATACGCACGAAACTGTTGCGATGGGTTTCTCGATCACCGAGGAAGCGATGGAGGACAATCTTTACGATTCCCTCTCCGCACGTTATACCAAAGCACTGGCCCGCGCCATGGCGTACACAAAGCAGGTCAAGGCAGCCCAGCTGCTGAACACAGGCTTTGACACCTTCACAGGTGGCGACGGCGTCACACTGTTCAGCACTGCGCACCCAACCGTGCAAGGTGTCGTGAACCGTAACCGCCCCGCAGTTGACGCCGACCTGAACGAAACCTCGCTCGAGCAGGCTGTGATTGACATCGCAGCGTTTGTTGACGAGCGTGGCCTGCTGATCGCGGCTCGCCCGCGTAAGCTGATCGTTCCACCTGCGTTGATGTTCGTGGCGACACGCCTGCTGCAGACAGAGCTCCGCGTCGGCACCGCCGACAACGACCTGAACGCACTGAAGTCCAATGGGTCGATCCCAGAAGGCTACCGCGTCAACCACTACCTGACGGACAGTGATGCTTGGTTCCTTGGTACGGACGTGCCGAACGGATACAAGCACTTTGTGCGCTCGCCAATGGCAACATCCATGGACGGCGATTTCGACACAGGTAACACCCGCTACAAAGCGCGGGAACGTTACTCTTTCGGCGTCAGCGACCCCCTCGGCATGTACGCCTCACCCGGCGTATAAGCCTTAGTTATAAGGCGCTTAGCTCTGGAAAGGCCCACTTCGGTGGGCCTTTTTGCTTGTGTAGACAGCCCCCACACAACGTGCTATCCTGCCCACATCCCTGACAGTCGCACAACGCGGCTGACCTTAACCCAGACAGGAGAATATCATGGGAACTACGACTTTTTCGGGACCGGTCAACTCGACCAATGGTTTCGTTGGTGATATCACTGGCGCCGCCAAACTCCCCACATATACTGTTGCCACAGCACCTTCCGCAGTCACTGCTGGTGCAGGTACGGTCATCTATACAACTAACGGCGCGGCCGGGTCTCCGATCCTCGCGTTCTCCAACGGTACGGACTGGAAGCGGTCTGACACTGGCGCCACGATCGCAGCGGCGTAAGGTGAACCATGACAATTAAATGGACACCTGCTGACGCAGACGAGATCGAGCGGCGCAAGCCGAAGCCCCCGAAGAAACCGTCGACCAAGAAGGGATAACCCATGGCACGAGATCAAGTGGCAGTCTCCTGCCCGCCTGATGTATGGACAGAGCTGACCAACGCAGACGTGACGCAAATTACCTTTCAGGTGATCTCGGGGTCTGTGAAGGTGCGGTTCACGACGGGCGCTGCCCCGTCCGCGCTGTCTGATGCGGGGTACGAGTACCATGCCAACTCGGCTGAGTATCAGCGTGACGGTGAGCTTCGAGCTTCCGTCGCTGACTTTGCTGCTGTGGCTGGCGCCGATCGTGCCTTCGCGACGCCGTTGAACGGCCGCCGCGCGGTAGTGGTCGTAGACCATGCGTAATTGGCATGGAAATCTCTCGCCGTTCGGGAAATGGCATACGTCAGAGGATGACGCGGAGGCAATCCCCGCAAACGCAATCCGCGACCGTGCGGGTAATCCAATTCGTGACCGCGCGGGCAACATAATCGAATCGAGAGTATAGGCATGTCAAATATTTATGATCTAGCGGATATCTGGAACGATGGGGCAACCACGTTCACCTCCATCAAGGTAGACGTCACCGATACTGCATCCGCTGCGGGGTCCAATCTGATGGACTTGAAAATTGGTGGGGTTAGCAAGTTTCGGGTTGATAA
>Ga0208160_1001196_pt1 | contig 11201 bp, 32 predicted proteins | sample CB_VirMetaG_FD_184536 | JGI IMG/M metagenome (GOLD analysis project Ga0208160, IMG submission 184536) | Freshwater to marine saline gradient viral communities from Chesapeake Bay - CB_1504_1 Viral MetaG (SPAdes) (version 4) | ecosystem: Environmental > Aquatic > Marine > Coastal | place: USA... | reverse complement strand
AGTAAAAAACAATGTTCTACTTGTGATAAATGGTTCCCGAGAACAAAAGATTTTTTTCATTTAAGAAAGCAGTCCAAAGACGGCTTTCGCAACTCTTGTAAAGAATGTTCTAGAAGTTGGACTTATCGTTGGAGAGAAGATAACAGGGAACTTTATTTAGAGCGTAAGCAGAAAAATAGAAAAGCACCTCACCGTGTGGCCAAGACGAAAGAATACAATAATAAACCAGAAGTCAAAAGAAGACGGAGGTTCGTAAGAAAAAGGTGGAGGCAAGAAAACCGGGAACATTATTTGAGTTATAACCGGAACTACCTACGCGAACGAAGAAAAGAAGACCCACATTTTAGAGCAAAGTCCAATGTTTCTCGTGCCATAAGAATGTCATTGAGCGAAAGAGGTTCCAGTAAAAAAGGAAGTTCTGTCTGGACTTTTCTGCCTTATTCATTAGAAGAACTTATAACGCATTTAGAGAAACTATTTTCAGACGAAATGAGTTGGGAAAACTATGGTTCTTACTGGCACATAGACCACATTTATCCACAGTCCCTTCTACCATTTGACAGTATGGAACACCCAAACTTTATAAAGTGTTGGTCGCTAAACAACTTACAACCTCTTGAAGCGTTGGAAAACATAAGAAAGTCCAACAAAACCATTATTACTTGGTCTGATGGACGACAAGAAGAGTTTTGAACTACTTATTCATGTTAGATTGTAATTAATTGGAGAATTTATTATGAGTTTAGTTCAAAAGGGTTTTGAGGTATTAGAGAGTGGCACAAGCTTACATGCCATTTCACGCTCTGAAAACCTACCATGCTGTACGTTAGTTGCAATGTGGGTTCTTGCCATCGCTGACGACGTGCGGGCAGGCTCTGTTGCCGGTTACGCCTCTATCGATCATAAATGGTGGGCGAGAGCTAATGTTTACGATGGTGACAAGCCTTGGTCAGCTATCGACGCGGCGGAAGAAAAGCTTGGTGGTGACCATGCATATGTTGATATGGTTAACAAACAGAACCCAGCACCAAGCTTGACGCCCGGTCGCTGGCATGTTGTCCAGCGCTGGCGTCGTCTACAGCTAAACGAAAGTGGGGAAGGAGACGACCGTTTCCAGAACGGAGCATCTGGCCATACTTATCTAGCATATGCGCACGATGATAGAAAAGTAACTATTATCCAGAGCAGTATTGCCAAGGGTTATCGAAATAATGATGGTGTTTGGGAGGGCACAGCAGGACTTGATGGCTATTCAGTCTCTGTGCTTACCTTACCAGAATAAAACTATTTGGAGGAAAAAGTAATGAAGGTTATGTTTACCAAAGGTGAATTGAGAAGGATTATCAAGGAAGAGGTAGAGAAGTATGTTGCCGAGGAAGAAACTGTTGATGAGGGTATGGAAATGCTACCTGACCTAGCGGCGCAGTTTACGCCGGAGCAAGTTGAAAACTTTATGATAGTTCTACAAGCACTCAAGAAAGTAGGTGCCGAGCTTATTCTGCCAGCCGCTGGCTTGACTGCTGGTGGCAATGTTGGTTACGAGGCTATGAAGTATCTAATGGGCAAGCGCGGAGAAGAAGAGGGTAAGCAGTAGTATGTCTAGTTTCGATACTTACTGGAGAGATTTCTTAAACGAGCAAACAGAACCGGCCCAAGTGTCGTTTCGGAAGCAAAGAAAGCGAAATGATATTTACACAACCCAAGGCGGGCTAGAGGACAAAAACTCTGGTTCTCCGTACAACATTGATGTTCGTCGTTTTGGCACAGACCCGCTTCGCTTCGAAGAAGAAATTGATCCAGATAGTATCGACTTATCCAGCTTCAGTGTCCATGAAGAATTAGATGGAAAGTTGTGGGACAAAGAGGGGAATCTTAATAGCTCTGTACGTGACAGATTATATCAAATTGCAAAACGATTTTATGAAAGTCTAGGGATTAAAGCAGAGATTAAAGATATTACCTTGACAGGATCTTTGGCCAATTATAATTGGTCTAAGTATTCTGACCTTGACGTTCACATTGTCGTGGACTACAACGAGATTGATGAAAACGACGACCTCGTTAGAGATTTGTTCCAACAATCTAAAACGAATTGGAACCTCCAGCACAACATTAAAGTAAGAGGCTATGATGTTGAGCTTTACGTCCAAGATGATAATGAGCCGCATCACTCAAGTGGAGTTTACTCTCTCTTAAACGACGAGTGGCTTGTTAAGCCGGCGAGAGAAAAGCCAGAGATAGATAAAGAAGCTATCAAAAAAAAGGCTGCTTCCATCATGGATATGGCTGACGAAGCGCAAAGATTATTTGACGACGGTAAATACGCGGAAGCCGGTAGTTACGCTAAGAAAACGATGGATAAGCTAAAAAAAGCTAGAGCAGCTGGCCTAGAGAGAGAGGGAGAATACTCTTTTGAAAACTTAGCTTTTAAAGTTCTAAGAAGAAATGATTATCTTGAAAAGCTATCAAGGCTTCGCATCGACGCTTACGATTCTGATATGTCTCTTGCACAAGAATAGGAGAGGGAACATTGAGCACTTTCTATTTAACGGTTGAAGAGCCTACGCCAGAATGCGCAGAGTCACGCTTTCCCGCCGCCCTTTTCAGTGGAAGTACACCTTCTATTCCGAAGGGAACAGATGTGAGTTTAGTGTATTCTTCTGGCGTATCGGAGCATTGGATATATCAGGGTACTTCCTGTGTTTACGCAGTTGATGGAACTGTTGAGCACAGACACGTTTTCGTTCGTTGACGCCCTCTTGACAATTTAAGTCTTGACCTGCCGCCCCACAGGCAGTATAATTATGGGGCAAGCGAGGGAATTCATGAACCATTACGGTCGCAACGAAAAAATCAAAGATATGCTCGGTCTTATTCTCTTAATGCCTTTGGCGTATGTGTTTCTTGTCTCGTTGTTTAGCCTTTAAGGAGAGCGAAGAATGAAGAAGTATAATATTGAATTACACTCTGTAGATGATTGGCAAGTTTTGTATGCTAACGGAGTATCTTGGCACCAAAGATCGTCCTCTCTCTTAGAGTCTTTTATAGAAGAGGTCGCTATGAATGAGCCGTGCGTTATACACCTACAGTGTTCGACATACTGGGATGACGACGACCCCGTTGGACAACACTGTATTAAGACCGGACGTTTCCCAAACACTTTACTTGAATTTGAAAAATTGATTGAGGAGAGCGAAGAATGAGTGATCTTGAGACACTGAAAGAAATGTTCGAAAGAAACAAAATCTCATACGAGTTTACAAATAACCGTTTTGAGGAGCCCCTAATAAGAATTGAAAAGGGTTATATTGGCTTCTATACTGTGTTTGTTTTCGATGACGAAGGGACGCTTCGAAACGTCGAAGCATACGAATAGAGGAACAAGAAATGAGTTTATTGTATGTTGTTCTTATCCTGTCAATCGCGTTAAAAGCCGCAGTCATTGGATTTTTTGTAGGATTGTATTGCGGTTCTTGCAATTAAAGGAAAGAAAATAATGAGCCAAAACATCGTTCACTGCCGCGAGTGCGGAGAAGAATACAATATCAAGCGGGCAAAGCTTGGTTATGCCGTGTGCCTTGAGTGCGGAGAAAAAGACGCCCACCGAATCGCCAGTTTCAGGGCGCGCTGTTCCGCCCCAGCCTTCAATAAGGGCGCTTACCAGCCTGTTATGACCGTGGGCGATGCTCGATGGGTTGGAAAGTAGCCCTTGACACCCTCTTGACAATTTAGACGTTGACCTGCCATTCCACAAGCCGTATAATGATATGGCAACAAGGGAGAGAACATGAGCCTACCAGAGCTAACCGAAGCAGAAGAAGATACTCTAGCCTCGCTTCTCAATCAGGTAGAAACTTATCTTGATGAACAGCCCCTACGGGCTTGGGAGGTCAAGGATGGTTTCTCTTACGACTATGGCTCCATCACAAACGCATGGCATAGCATGGACTATGTGGAGTTTGATGAAGATTGGGGATACATTGGGCTTGACACGAGCGAGGAACCAGATTATATCTTTGACCACATGGTAGAAGAACTCCAACGCTTGTTCAGTACAGTCTATTATGAACTGCTTGATAGGTGGGATTCTAAGACCTGTAGTGCGAAGGCACGATGGGGATGGCGGCGAGATAACAATAATAAAGTGCATGTTGTTTGCGAAGTCGCTTGACAACCTAAACTGACCACGATACATTGAGAACACAACAGAGAGGAGAAAACACCATGGGACTTGACCAATACGCATTTGCAACCAAGGGCTCCGAGAAGATTGAGATTGCTTATTGGAGAAAGCACCCCAACCTACAAGGCTGGATGGAAGACCTTTACAACTCCAAGGGAGGTAATGGAGTATTTAACTGCGTCCCCGTCGAGCTTGACGAGGATGATCTTGATAGGCTAGAGAGGGAGCACACTAACCTAGAGACTGCCACAGGCTTCTTCTGGGGCGTGTCGCAACCAGAGGATGACGAGTATACCGCCGAGTTTATCAGTAAAGCAAGGCACTATATTAGTGAGGGATACACTATCCAATATGATTCTTGGTGGTAGCCTAGCCAGTGTAGGTTAGGTTGGCTCCCGTCTGGAGGCGTGCTACTAGACTAGTAGCTAGTTCCGTTGTACCGAAATGGACTATTGCGAAAAAGAAGTTTGCGTTGATTGAATAAATTGCTTGACTTCCGACACCAGACAGACTAAGATAGAAACATCGGGGGAATGATGGACTCAGGTGTTAAGAAAGCACTAGACAGGCTTTTCGCAGAAAGACAAAGACACTATTGGTCTTTGGACTATGAAACTACAACCAGCAAACTATTGGAGTTGGTTGGAGAACTAGAAAAAGCCGTCGAAAAGTCTAACGAAAACAAGAAAGAAGCAAAGCGTCACGACAAAGGCTGTATTTTCCACGACGACTATTTAGCGTGCAATTGTGGAATAAATTTTTAGAAACATCGGGGGAACAATGAAGGTTTACATCGTCTTTGAACAATGGTCTGCGACGCCCGACAGCGCGGGCCACGAAGGAATGGAAGTCCGTGCCGTGTTTGATACACCAGAGAAGGCAGATGACTACATTCACAATAATGAACCAGATGATGATTCTGTATTCTGGCTTGAATGGGAAGAGTACGAGGTCGGATAAATCGCTTGACTTCCGACACCAGACGGACTAAGATATAGATAGACAACGGGTCAATAGCTCAATTGGTAGAGCACCGGACTTTTAATCCGTAGGTTCAGGGTTCGAGTCCCTGTTGACCCACTTTTAAACAATAGGAGAAAGCAATGGCAACCCCTTCTTGGGAACGAATCGTTGAGGTCTATGACCCTGACGGCGATCTAAGAACTACAACTGACAGGCTGGCAGTTCCCGGTGGATGGATTTACAGGGAACTAACTCAAGAAGGGGTTGCCTTGGTCTTTGTTCCAGAGCCAAACCTATTCATTTAGCCCGCTGGCACACCGGCTAAAGTGTGCCAACCTACATTATTGGGGTGTGGCCAAGTTGGTAAGGCTCCGGGTTTTGATTCCGGCATTCGTAGGTTCGAGTCCTTCCGCCCCAATTTTTTTCTCATTTGACTTGACTGGCCGATTTGGTCATGCTAAACTTAGACAGAACAGAGGAGGTAAACATGAAGGAAGGAGACTTGGTTACACTTTCGGCCAGCGCGCAAGACCGCGACACACTATGGCAGTGGAGGGGCAAAAACCCTATCGGACTGATTGTTCAGTGTAAGGTTGGCGAGATTGGCTGGGCTCCCAAAGGTCCAAAGCCATGCTTCAAAGTCGAGTGGCTTGGTTCTGGGCCTCAAAGTCGCGAAGGCGACTGGAGTTGGGTCGCTAGTAGCGAGCATACTCGTGGTTGGTATTATCGACGTGACCTTAAATTTGTAAGGTTGGAAAAGAAAAATGAAGATGTGTAGTTTATAACTTAGTGAATTGCTGGGCTGGCTTATTATTTATTAGGGCTCAATGCTGGCCATGAGCCCAGACCGCTTCTATGGTCATTACTAACTATAGAAGTAGCTTAAGGTCAAAGCCGCGAGGTTGCGAAAGCCAGATAGCGTGGGGGTCGGCGAAAACAGATTCCTCCAGTCCAGCAATTCTTTCCATCCAATCCGTTTAATACAGGAAAAAAAATGAAAATAGTGGTTCCGATTAGTCGTGAAGAAATGATTGCATCGCTTGTTGACGATGTTGATAATTGGGATGTGCCAAACTTGATTAATTGGGTGAAGCACCAAATTCGTGAGCGGCTTGAGGGATTGGAAGATTCGGAAATTATGCAGGAATATTGCTACGAATTTGGTGTTTCGCCATATATTGGTTGACAGTCTCGAATGGGTCAGCTAAGGTGTAGATAACAACAGGGAGCATGGCGGTGTGTCGGAATTGGTATACGAGGGGGATTTAAAATCCTCTGCCCTTTGGGCTTGTGGGTTCGAGTCCCACCACCGCTACTTCTTCTTTGTGGAGTTTAAAAGTAATGTCGAGAAGCCGGAAAGTTTATGAAAGAGTGATGTGCGCGGACGGCTTCTCTATGTCTGTGCAGGCTGGTGAGAATATGTACTGCCGGCCACGCATTAATGGGGCCAGCAGCTACAACACTGTTGAGGTTGGCTTCCCTTGGATGCCGGAGCCTCTTCTTGGGCCTTACGCAGACGCCTACAAGGATGAAGACCCACGTAAGATTGTTTATGGCTATGTCCCGGTTGAACTGGTTAGCCGTATTATTGCCATTCATGGTGGCATGGTGCATGGTGAAGTTCCTCCCGGCGTTAATCCAGTCTGGGCAATCGAGAAGCCCATTTGTAACTCTGGAGAGAATCATGAATCATGACGCAGATGTTGAGGTTGGCGCGCTCGTTCTGGCGTTTGTCATGTTGCTGGTAACAACTGCTAGTGCAGTGATTTAAACTTGGAGAAGAAAATGTACAGAATCGTTCGACACTACAAGAATGCTGGCATCCTCAAGCGCATCATTCGTCGTGGGCTGACCCTTGAGGAGGCACAAGCCCACTGTAGAGATCCAGAGACGAGTTCGTCAACAGCGACTGGCGCAGAGGCACGCCGACGGACGAGGCGGCTCGGCCCATGGTTTGATGGGTACGAAGCGGAATAAGCAGATTGATAAAAAAAATGTTTGACAACCACAACCCCCATGCATAAGATGGTTACATCACAACGGAGGTCAGCCATGACAACTTACCAAGCAGTCGGACTAGCGGAGGGCTTCATCGAAGCAGAGAGTGAAGAGCAAGTTATCCAAGCTTGGCAGCACCTAATCGACAATGGTATGGTTTGGAGTCTCCAAGGTTGGTTTGGTAGAACAGCGAATAGACTGATTGAAGCAGGTATTTGTACCCGTCCTAACAGGAGCGAGTGATGCTTAGAAACGAAGAAGTAGCAAAGGCGTGGGCGCATAGCTTGCCAGCAAAGTCTGGAAACATGAGAACAGATGGTCAAGGCCTCTGGTCTTACGGCTTGCTCATTGGAGAAACGGATTGTTGTGGCATGAAAATCTTGCACAACTGGACTGCGAAGGGTAAGGGCTTTGTCAGCATGACCACCTCGATGCATGTTGGTATTGCCAGCTTCTACGCAGATGAAAAAAATAATTCTAAATAATTCTTGACGGCACCTCGTCGGTGAGCTAAACTTGGACAAGTCTGGAGAAACAATGGGAAAGAAAGTTACCTATGATTGGGTGAAGTGGCGTCGTAAGGGCGAGTGGGTTTCCAATGATGAAGGCTACTATTGGCAATATTGCTCCGTGGAAGGTAAGAAAACAGAGCACGAGCGAGGTGAATGCCTCTCTTGTTGGAACAAAAGTGTTGCCAAGACTCGTTAACCTGTATATATTCCCGACAGACGGGGGGCTGAAATGAACGAACAAGCAGCAATGACTCTTTGGGCTATGCGTATGTCCTTGGCAGCCAACAACTGCCAAAATGCTGTGGAGACTATCTTCGACACAGCGAAGAGGAATGATATGCTTGAAGCTTATGAATATAATGAGCTTACACAACACCTAGAGAAAGTTTGTGAGCTTCTGGGTCTGGACACCAACTTTCTGGAGGTGAATGATGACTAACAACCAGCGTTATCTGGTGGCGCTCTCAAAAGAGCAGATTGAAGCTATCAGAAAGGCTCTTGGCTCACGGCCAGTGTGGACTACGCTAGAAAGCGAGCTTATTTCCAGCCTAGAACGCCGATTGCGGCAGATCGCCTCGCACGAGGCGATGCTCAAGAACTACAACGAAACAGATATTCAAACCGGCATCTAAGGAGAAACGAAAATGATTGAAAATGTACTTACTATGTTCTTCTTCGTTCCACTGACGATTGGCGTCGTCACCTTTCTGGGCGTCACTGTCTGGGAACGTCACCAACAATTTGTAACTAGCCACGCTCAAGCCAAGGCCTCAAACAGCTTCCGCCGTCGTCAAGAACGAAATATTTGACAGCGCTGGCCGGCAGGTTAGCTTGCTTCTCGTCTGGAGAAGAAATAATGAAAAGCAACAAAAGACCACTAGAAGAAGGCCAGCTTGTAAAGCATAGGCAGAACGATTATGTTGGCCAAGTATTGCAGGTCTTTGATGTTAAGATGGGCCAAGGCCGCATCGTTAGCAAAGTGAAGGTTCTTTGGCTTCGGCCAACCGCTATGCTTGGCAGGACAAACATAGTTGTAAACCAGATTCTTGAGCCAGTAACAGAAACTTGACAAAGAAAGAGTCGACGATTCGCCACAGGGCGTTAAACTGTAGACACAACCAAGGAGAGAACCAATGAACCGTAGCATCACCGCGACCGCGCTCCGTCAGGAGCTTCGAAACCTGCTCACCACCCTTGGTGAGGGTCCAATTGAAATTACAAAGCACGGCAAGGTCGTCGCTGTGCTTGCAGCACCTTCGACCACGACCGACACATCGACCTGCACCTCTTTCGAAGAGGTGACGGACTGCTCCGAAACCGAGGACAGCCTTGGTGCCGAGGTGGATGCCATGGCTACGTTGGCAGAAATTGCCGCTTGGGCGACGACGAGCCACGTTGTTAACGATGGCTCTGATTCCCAAGCTCAAACCACGTCTTTCGAGGCTTGATAAATGACCACTAAGTTTACAGTTGGCAAGCTTGTAAAGCCGCTTGGACCGCTAAAATTGAGCATCGACGCAATGGACGAGCTTGACTTTGGTAGGCACGTCTTTGGCGTCATCATCGAGAGGGCATATACCGCATACGACCCTAGATATAACAAGTGGGCGGTTCTGTTCTGTGGGGAGGACAAGCCCAGAATTGTAGAACAGGGCGCGCTCGTTGTGATTGACTAGAGAAACGCCGAGAATGAAGAAACTTAAAAAAAACTGTTGCCATGCGTAGGGCGGTCATATAAGATGCCAACAGCAACCAAGGAGGTCCACATGGTCCAAGCTATTCCTTTCATTGCCATTATTTCAGTCTTGATCTCTTTGCAGGTTACACCTGCAATCTACAACATTCTCTTCGGAGGTGAGTGATGATGAATATGCACGAGAAGCCGGTCCACAACGAAGAGTGGCTTGGAGAGTACCCTTACGAGGGCTACTATGAAGAATACGACGAAGATATTGACAGCAACGAGCAAGAGGATATGGAAGATATGGGATGGGGATGGCCTGACGGCTACCCAGACGAGCTAATCCCAAGTTGGGCGTTTGACCATGACTATATCGAGGAACAAGATTATGGTGGTTGATGAACTGGCAAGTGAACTGATTCTCGTGGCGAACTATAAGCTCGTCATCGAGGCGTGGCTTGAAAAGTCAGGTTACAAGGGCGTACTTGCAGGAGAAGACATTATCCTGTGGTGGTATCGTCAGGAAGCAGCGGAGGCTTGACAATGAAGAAGAAAACTCCAAAGCGTAGGAACATGGTAGCCTATACCATGCTGCTGCGCTACGCCTCTGGTCGAGGCGCAGGAGCGCATGGAAAGCAAGGTTATTCCCGCAAGACCAAGCACAAGGGAAAAGCCAGAAACGAAGAGGCAAACTAACTATGGAGGCCATAATGGTGGTTGGAACAATCGTTAAGAGTAATGCCTGTGGCAGCACAGGTTACATTCGAGGGAGGTCAGTCCTCCGGGGCTTCTGCGCCGTTAAGTGGACTGGCGGCCCGCTGCGTGGGGTGGTCCAAGAACTGGTCCCAGCAGAAAACCTGCGTCCAATCGGCTCATTGAAGAATATTTCAGTCTCACCTTGACCTTTGAGAAACGCCCGTATACATTCACAGAAGAAAGGGGGCAGCGATGCAGCCAGTAGAACTACACACCGACCTTGGCACATACACCATCACCGAGGCGGGCGCATTCATCCCGACACGCGCGGGAATTGTAACTTTGACGCGACTGGAGGGTAACAATATAATGGGCTGGCGCATGGACGGTCCGAGCGGCAAGCATGAAATCTGGGACCACACAGAGAGCGCCGGCGCTACGGCGCGGCTATTGCGTCATCTAGAGGGCTTCGTTAACTACAATAACAGAAACGCTTGACAAGCAAGAAAGTTAGAATAAGCTAACAATCACAAGGTCACCGAATCACAAGGTCACCGAAGTTCGGGTCTTCGGGGTGACTCCATGACACTCGACGCAATGGCACACTGGTATAGTGTAACTATACTACGGTTGTTCAAGTCGCCGGTCGAGTGAGCCTCTGGAGTTGTCGTAATGGCACGGGCCTTGTGATAATATCCTTGACAGTCTCCCACGAGTCTGCCAAGGTGCAGAACGCAGAAACCATGGAGGCCAGCATGGCTTACTTGAACAAGGGCGATATGGTGATGATTCGGGACGGCGGTATTGTTGCCTTCGTTACTGACATTCAGTGGCGGAAGTTTCGTCGGTCTGCCGAGGAAATTGCCCGCATGAAGCGCAAGAACCCTGACAAGCCGGTGCGCATCACAAAGAACGTCCCTTATGCCGTCTGTAAGGTCGCGATGGCAGAGACTCTGCCAGTAGGGACCGGCTTCCTTATTCCGGGCTACAAGCTGAAGTTTCACGAGAAGAAGGATGGAGACACCATTCTCGTGCTTGACGGAAAGTACGCGGCAGAGTTCAGTGGAGAGTGGGTCGAGAAGATCCTCGCGGCCAGCAAAGCCAGCGTTGATAGCGACCAATGAAGAAGTATGCGTTTGAAGTCGGCACCTTGGTCAGACGCCGACAC
>Ga0208160_1001192_pt1 | contig 11239 bp, 16 predicted proteins | sample CB_VirMetaG_FD_184536 | JGI IMG/M metagenome (GOLD analysis project Ga0208160, IMG submission 184536) | Freshwater to marine saline gradient viral communities from Chesapeake Bay - CB_1504_1 Viral MetaG (SPAdes) (version 4) | ecosystem: Environmental > Aquatic > Marine > Coastal | place: USA... | reverse complement strand
TCTTCCTATCATGCCTCGATTACTTGACAATCTCCTAAGGTTCCTGTATCATCTCGAATTAGCACATCTGTTCTAATCATCTCTAAATAGAACAAATGTTCTAATCATCTCGAAAAACCAATCCCGCCGTATTTCAGGCGGGACTGTGATGCGTTACCAGATTATGGTAGGCGGCTCCGGTAGGTTACCAGTCCACCATGCCCACACCACCCACACTTCAAAAGTGAGGATGGCGGAGCGGGTAATCAACCTACGCATCAGCCAGAGCCTCAGCGCAACGCTTCATGGTGTTGAGGGTTGATAACCGATTCTGCGCAGCGTGTACCGTGTCAGCAAGCTCGGAAAGGATGCTACCAACCTGAGCCAGTTCCAAGCTAGCCTTGTTCTCAAGGGTCTGGTCTACCAGCCGGTAGGCGTGACTGATGAGTGCCAGCTCTGCTACAATTTCGGCGTTGATTTTGTCGATGGTGTTCATTTCTGTCTCTCCTGTCGCCAGTACCTCACTGGCTATGTAATAATTATAACAGACGGTCAAGCAATGTCAACGCAATTATTGAGACCCCCCCGTTCTACTTGACCGGAGCATATACCCTTCTGTAGATATAAATATCGGCTAGGTAGATTTTCGTGTTTTTCGAGTTTGGGTTATTTATAATGTATATTTACGCAGGTATGTATGTCACTTGTAGGAATTTCTCAAACTTATTTATCTACTCACCCCTCGGCTGCAAGTTATCTGTCGGCTGGAACTTGCCGTGTTGGTATCTGCCCAGATCGTTAGTTGTGTGGTGGGCATAACATTCTTCCCACTCACTTCGGTCACACTCCATCAACGCCACATCGCACATGCCCTCGATAATCTTGTCGAGTTCATCGGCTGCGTACTTCAAGCCCTCGTCCTTGCCATTACGAAATACGTCTCCGTAAGTTTTGTACTCGCCATTCCACTGAGCAGCCTCAGCCCGCAGCCTGTCTCGCAGTTCTTCTAGTGGGCTAGCCATCTTTGCTCTCCGTGGTGTAAGTGGCAAGTTCTATTGCTGCGCCCACACGGCAAGTTTCATCATGACCGCTAAACTTGGAGCAGTAGCAGTCTGGGCAAGTCTCGTATGTCGTGTCCCACTGGACAGCCTTTAGTGCACGCAGCATGGAAAGATATTGTGTCTGAACCTCTATGATCGCACTGGCTTGCTCCTCTGTGTACGGAGTCAGCTCGAACAGTTTCTGTATAGCCGCTATCTCAGTTTTGATTTCCATTACTCACGCTCCTGCAAAGTCTCAGCATCCACGTACACGTAGTCCTCGTGTTCCGTCTTCGGGTCTTCAAACTCCAACTCTCATAGTGTTATTTCGTAGAATGTTATTCTGTATAGAATATACGCATACGGGACTCTTCCATACTTTTTAGTATAGTCTGGTGGTCCTGTTCTGTATATGCTTTATATCCTTTTACGGTAGTTTCAACGCCCATCTTTATATGCTCGAATACGGTCTTTTTATCTTTGTTCCAACCTTTAAGCCACGTTTCCGATTCATGGTTCACTGGAATAATTACTTTATCTCCAGTTATGTGAAAATCCATATTTTTACCCCCATACCTATTTAAATTTTTAGAAAAATTTTTTTGAAAACTTAGAGACCTAACCAGTTGTTGTGTTCTTCTGTTATGGATGTATGTACTATTATGGGGGTGTTGTGACCTAACCACGCCCCGCTGACATTATAATCGAAGTATTCTACGGCTTCTTCTATAGTCATGCCTTCTTGTACTAATGCTTGTATGCATTTGTTGTAGTCGTAGATAGCTACTGGGTAGTTGAATTGGAATCCGTATCCTATTAGGGCTTTATCTAGCGGTGGACTCCATTCGATAGCCCCTTCGTATATTTCTTCAATTTCGGATTTATTGATGTTTGTCACTTTTCTAAGCCTTTAAAAAACGCGTCCTATCGGAAAGGGCTTCGCCCTTTAGTATTATTTTGTTGTACTATGGGGGCGAGGCCGGGATTCCGAGCCTACTCCCGTGCCCACTCACGTGATGTACTCACGAGCGTGGCTAAGTCGTGAATCGTGTTGTCGTTTGCGTGTGCCTCCGCCCACTCGTCTACGCAGTCGTCGCAATGTGCGAACGAGTCCAGTATGTGTGCCAGTTCACGTGCGTACCTGACTGTATGCTTGTGCATCTCTGTCGCCACGCCCTCTCGCAAGATTTTCTCGTGTGTCATGCGCTCCTCTAAACTGTTACCGCAACTTCTCCGTGAAGGGGATGTGTTCTTGTTCTACTTGTCTATTGTATAGTTTCTTCATCGCTTTGTACTCAACTTTGTCCACAAGCTTTAGGCGCTTATTTGCGATAAACGCTCCGGTCGTCGCTGCGAGAGCTAATAGAGTCAAAGAATTTTTTAATTTCATTGTTGTCCACCTCCGTTAGCATCAGAATGGTTTCAAAGTATTCCCTCAGTAAGGTTGAGTTTCTCCCCTCCACGGTCTCTACAAGTTTGGCTCCAGTCTTAGCGTAACATGCAATTTGTACTAATGCATTACTCATTAGTTAATTTAGCCAAAACATTTGTTTCGGCGATCAAGTGGAAGGTTTTTCCTCCCCCATCTTCTACCGGAATACCGTTAGCATCGAAAGGAACAAGAATAGTATCTCCGGAGTCTATTGGGGCTGTTACGCCGTCTCCAATAGCAAGAACCTTCGAGAACTTTACTTTTTTACCCTGCACAGTATCCGGAATAACTAAACCACCAGCGGTAGTCTGTTCCATTTCCATCTCTTCAACTAGAATTACTGCTCCAATAGGCTTTAGCTTCATACTTTTTCTCCTTAGTCTAAACTAACTGGGATTTTCTTCGGTTGAGCCTCTGCGCCCTTAGGAAGAACGATAGTTAGAATTCCATTCTTATAAACCGAAGATATCTCATCTAGATTTATTTTGCTGTTTGCGAGAGAAACCCGTCGCTTAAAGCAGAAATCCTTAATTCCTCGCATGGCGAAAGTTTCACTGGTGTTTTCTGAGTTCTCATGTTCAGTTTCCCTACAGATTTCTATATTCAGATATCCATGTTCGATATTAACTTCGATATCTTTTGTAGCTCCCGGAGCAGCTACTCGAATTTCGTACTCATTTGCTCGGTCCAGAATGTCCATAGCAGGAGTAGAGTCTCCCGTAGCTACGGTAAACAAGGGTGAATCGAACAATTTAGAATTAAAAATTGACATATCGGTCTCCTTTTGTACCTTGTTTGGTTGTGTTCTCCACAATTTTATCATTCTAACTGTTTTGTTTTTCTTTGTCAAGTAGGTATTGCAGGTAAGTTAGCGCTTTTTCCAAGTCTTCTATCCCATTCTTATTCCGCCACCTGCAAATATACTTAATTATGTTGCCTTCAATAAAAGTTATATTGTTGGCGTGGATAAAGTCCAACGGTTCAATAGCATACTTGTTGTAATAGTCAGGATTAGACGGGTTCATGAGCATACTCCAAATCTTGGCTTACTTGATTCTCACCCGCAAATTTGATCGCTTGACCATGTACTTTGCTAATAGCTTTCAGCCAACGCTTTTTCTGGGCTGGGGTATCCGGGGGAAAATCGTAAATCCACTCCGCAATTTTTTCGGGGGCTGTAGTATTTAGGGTATCAGCGATAAAGTGCCAAACAACTGACTCCCACTCTCTTTGACTAGCCATTTTTACCTCGCTTTGAATTAGCTGCCCTGTGCTTATGCCTTATACCCGAACAAGTATAGCACACGATGTTACCTGACTTAGATCGAATCTTTTTGCCGCAAGTACACCTTGTCCATGTTTTCCTCACGATACTCGTACCTTTCGCTTAACTGTCTTACAAATATCTAGATATAGATTTTACCACATGTAGAAAAAACCGCAACTTTTTGAAAGGGGTGAGTTTTCGTAAAAAAAGTTTAAGTTCAATAAAATCCCGTACCGTAAAAATTACGTTTGGATGAGACATTTACTTAAACTTTTACTTTTTTGTCAAGACTTAAAATCCAGTTACTGAACCACAAAGAGTGGTACCTCAATGTCAGTATGCCTGAGAACGGCGACATTGAATGTAATCCAACGATTAAGTCTTGCAAAATAATCAACTATTCACCCCATAAATCAAAAAGTTTGATTTGAGTATACTTAACGTCTTCAGCGGTGTCAAGGCTACATTTTGACGTATTTCAAATACTGCTTTCTTTGAGCCAGATACGATTCTAAAGTTGCCCAATGAATTAGCCCTTTTACGGGATTCGCAAAATGTGGTAGACGCATTAGTCATCTCCTCTTTGATTACGAGCCTCTCCGTGGAGTCTCCCGTATATAATTATACCCGATTTAAAGTTAGTAAATGTTAACTCACTCCCCCCTTCTCTTTCCCCCTTTAACCCCCTATCTTTACCCCCCTATAATCCCCCCAAGTTAATATTAGTATAATTATTAAGTTTAAGAAAATAAGGGGTTATTTATGGAAACTTATGTATATAAGGCTAAAGTAGTTAAAATTATAGACGGGGATACTATAGATGTTGATATAGATTTAGGATTTGATATAGTATTAAAAAAACAAAGAATTAGGTTATATGGAATAGATACTCCTGAATCTAGAACAAAAAATTCAGAAGAAAAGAAAAGAGGTATGCTTTCAAAAAATTACGTCATCTCTAAAATGCCTGTGGGTTCAAGTATTAAACTTGTTAGTCACGATAGAGGAAAATTTGGACGCATACTTGGGGAAGTTTTTGAGTATAATAAAACGACGAGTATAAATGAGGAAATGTGTAAAGAAGGCTATGCCGTTCCCTACAAAGGTCAAAGCAAGGAAGAGTTAATACAACTTCACGAAGCTAACAAGCAAATTTTAATTGCAAAAGGATTACTTTAATGCGTAGATTTATACCGAAGTTTAACCTGTCTTTACCTAAAGTGAAAATACCTTCTATTGGAACTACTCCTGTTCGTAAGGTAACTGATGCTCTGCTATGGACTCCTAGAAAAATTGGTTGGGTGCTTAGGAAAATACTACATGTAATTGCAACTGGTCCCGATTATGTATTTAATGCCATTATAAAGTCTCCTAGGAAGGCGTTTATGAAGGCTAAAACTTTCCGTGATTGGCTGTTGGAAAAGATAGATTACTTAGAATCAGAGTCTGCTAAGTGGAAGCGTACATTCCAGATCATAAAGTCTCCGTACACAATTCTATTGAAGATGGGATTTTCACCACAGTATGCTATTGGTTTACTAGCTGTAGGTACTACCGCTACTACAGGTGTTGTAGCAAACGAAGCTTTGAAGCCGCCATCTTTTGCTGCTGGTGACCCCGGCGTATATAACGCCCCTCTAGATTCTCCTATATATTCTGCTAAAGAATTCAATACGCTACGCTTAGATTTAGGTGCTACCCCAATTGGGTTAGTGCAAATAGAAGATATAACCGTGGGTACTGCGTATGCTAACTCTTCTCTGCCTTCTGGAGAGACTAACGCTGTTATTATTGGCGGTATACAGGGTTCGAATGACCCAGCATTCACTGAAACGTACTTAGAAGTTGGTCACCTGACTGTTGAAAAATGGAGGTGTGACTCATTAAAACTTACTAATGTTGAAGCACATGAGTTGGTGGTCAAAGGTAACGCTTCTGACGGACAATCAATTGCTGCAACAGCTGGAACTCCTAGAGATAGAGCAATATCAGGCGGTAACAGAGCCGATGATATGATTACCTCTGGCGGTTACTACGACCAACTTAAAATAACCTCAGCCTCATCAGGAGTCAACGGTAAGATTGATCGGCTAATACTATCTAACATTTACACTAGGGGTGGACCTTGTATCTTAGACAGGATTAAAGCGGGTACGGTAGAAATCCTTGTAAATGAAGTAGGTGAAGGAGACGGTTTCTCAACGAAAGAATTCGAGATAACCACTTCAGTGGTCTACAAGAGATTTGTGAACGAGGACAACATAGAAGTATCAATCTCACCACCAACTCCAAGTTAGTTAGTATAAGGACAAATAATGCCAATTAGACAGAAAGATGGAAAGTGGTACTGGGGTAGCCGTGGTCCCTTTAGGTCTAAAACAAAAGCAGAGGAAGTAGCTCAAGCTGCTTATGCTTCGGGGTACGAGAAATCGGATAACTTTGAAAAACAAACATACAAAGGTAGAAAAATAAAAGACCCGAAAGGCGGTTTAACCGCTGCCGGTAGAGCTTACTTTAATCGAAAAGAAGGTTCTAATTTAAAGCCCGGCGTAAGAGGGAAAGCTGATACTCCAACTAAAAAACGACGAAAGGGAAGTTTCCTAACGAGGCACTATGGTGGACCCTCTAAACCACTTAAAGATGATAAAGGCCGCCCGACTCGCCATGCTTTACAAGCTCGTGCATGGGGAGAACCGGCTCCCACCACCCAGTCTGCCGCCAGAAGGTTGGCGCAGAAAGGTCGTAACTTGCTGGAACGTTATCAAGCATCCAAGAAGGTAAAAAAGTCCGTGTTGTTAGGTAAAGCAGAACGTAAACCAAAATACAATATTTATGCTGTAGCCACAGCTTCTGCAAAGGATGCTGCTGGTAAAAAAGGTCTAGCTTTTCATGATGGCAGTAAAGGTCAAAAACATCGTGATCGTATTGCTGATGCTTTAACTGGGAGAGCCAATATGACTACTAAACCAGTAAATCCTAAGACAGGAAAAATAATTAAAAAGTCACCACAGCTAAACAAATTTTTATCCTTTTTTAAGGAACTGTAAATGACAACCGCAAAAGATTTTCTATACCAACAATTTATGGATGACCCAGACATTATTCCCCCTGAAGGTAAAACTAAAGAGGAATTAGTCGAAGAACTAGTTGACCAAAAATTAAGGCAATCTAGAAATAACTCTAGAGCTTTTGAATTACTGAGTAAAGATGCTGGTGGTGGATATGATATAGCTACTTACTCTTGGGACAAATCTACCAAAAAAGTTCAAGAGCCTTGGGTCGATGAGAAAGAGTTAGAAAAAGCTGTTCCTGATAAGTACGGAGAACCCACAAAAGGGCAGCTAAAACTCCTGCACAGGCCGTTCAAAGTACTTACTGGTAGTTTGGATGACTTTGAGCTTGAACCGCCCCCAGAAAACGATTCTGAGACAACTCAACGTGAGTTAAAATTTGTTAGAACTGCGGCTAAATTTGCGGAGGAAAATCCTGAACAGTTTGAGGGAATTGATGTTGAAGACCGTAACCTACTAACTCCATTCTTAGATTTTCTTGCGTCGGAGAATTTGAGTGTAGATGAAGAATATTTAAAAAATGTTCTTAGTGACGTAGCAACTATAGCTATGTACTGGAAATTTAAATACAACCGCCCTCGCCCTTATCAATACAAAGGTATGACTGAACGTAAGAATGAATCAGCAGATACTCCGTCATACCCGTCAGGACATTCACTTCAAGCTAAAGTTGCAGCAGATATACTGTCTAATGCCTATCCTGAACATGCCGAAGAACTTCAATACATAGGTAAAAATATTGGGCGTAACCGAATTATGGGTGGTTGGCATTTCCCATCTGATCATGCAGCCGGTAGAGATTTAGCAGATCAGATTATAGAAAAGCTCCCTAAAAATGTAGATATGTTTTTGAAAAAATCTCCGCTTGGTGAAGATGATTACATGGCTACTATACGAAGCAGTATGCAGAAACACGCTGAGGATTTTAATATTCCTGTACAGAAGGATGCAGACGATTCATCTGTAGGAGCAGGACAAATTGTGGGGAGTGGCGGTGACTCCGCAAAGCAAGCCGCAAAAGTTCAACAGACTGAAGGTGAACGACGGAATAAAAAAGAACAGATGGTTCAGTTCACAATGCAGTTTGCAAGAAAACGTTTTAATTTGGGGGATGAGGTATCAGACGAGCAATTACGGGAAGAAGCTAACCAATTACTAGCTGGAGTTGGGACAGACGACGGTAAATTTGCTGACCTGTTGGTTAGAATGCATCATTCTACACCCGATGGAGAGGTTGGATTAGAACCGGCAGGTGGGGATAAGAATTTTCAGAGACCTACAGCAGACGAAGTAAACGCTACAAAAGACCTTATTAATGAGGTTCAAAAAGAAGGGCGTACTAGAGGATTAAACCATCCAGACTTGGATGCAGTACCTGATTTTGTTAGTACTGGTAGTACTTCACAGGCTGCTCCTAAACGAGGCAGACCCAAGAAAACTGATGCATCTCAAGAACCTAAAGCTGAAGCTGCGGCAGAGACTACCTCACAGCCAGAAACGGCATCAGAACCTGAAGCTCCAGTAGAAAAACCGCAATCAACCCAAACTACTACGACGACTAAGAAACCTGCTGCAAAGAAACCTGCTCCAAAGAAAACTGAGACGGAAGTTGCGTCTACGACAGAAGAAACTGTTCAGGATGAACCTGAGGAAAAGAAACCTGCTCCAAAGAAACCTGAGGCGGAAGTTGAGTCTCCACCAGAACAAACTGTTCAGGAGGAACCAAAAGTTGAGACTACTGAAGAAGCATCTACGGAATCAGAAAGTACAGCACCAGTAAGTTTCAGACAAGGGCGACTCGCTGCTACAGGTGACGATGTGCTATCACAACTAATTGATGAAAATCATGAAGGTTATCACACATTAGATGAGGTTAAGAGGACTTTGCGGAACTTACCTGATACAGATGCGGGTAAAAAGTCCTTTCGTGATAAATTGGCGGAAGCAGAGAAATTACATTCAGACAAACTAACCGCCGACGAGAGAACCGCCCAAGCAGAACAAGATAAGAAGGCTCCACCAACTGGCTTTACAGCTTCAAATAAACAGGTAGCAGAAATAAAAAATCGTTTACGTCGGAAGGCTATTAGAGACGTTGTAGACCAACACGTTAATGAGCATTTTACTCGTCACGGGAGTGACGCTAAATATAAAAACATGCACAGCTTGGCTAGGCATTTAGCAGAATTGCCTTCAGACCAGCGCATGAAGCAAATAGAGTCTTTTCACATTCAAGCAGATAAATTACGAGAGAAAACGGAACGGGAAGAAGCTGCTACACAACGTAGAGAAGCTGCACAAAAAGAAAAAGATGAAAAAACGCAGCGAGTAGCTGATTTTAATTCTGAACTAGAAAGTTTGCCTAGAGTTACTCCTAATAGTACGCAGCATGATATGGAAGAAGCTCTACGAGCAACGATGCTCTTTGCAGAGAAGCACAAAGACACACTCTCTGACCCCAGTAACAAAACCCTACAGACAAGTTTTAACAAACATCGTAATGATCAGTTTAAGGCGATAAAGGCTACTACTGATCCAGCAACTGCTACCTCAATTAAAGAAAACATTAAGGCTGAGGTTGAGAAGCATGGTGCTGATTTTGGAGGAGATGCCCACAGAAGTGAAATTGAGGGAGCTAAAGAAGCTTCTGGAGCAAAAAATGCTAAACATGAAACATTTTTAAATACCGTGGGCAATCAGGGTATGAAGCATTCAGTTTTCGCTAATCGAGATGATCATCAACAGACAAGTACTTTTACAGCCAATGATCAAGCAGAGATAGATGAGGCTAGAAAAAAAGGAAAGACTGACGATGAGATCAAACAAGACCGAATTTCTAGAGGTTTGCCTCCGGGTTCACCGCCTCGCCCCGGACTAGAATGGCATAAAGAGACACATCGCTGGATTAACCCCGATATCTATAAAGATATGGGTAACGTACTAAAAGCGGGTGAATCTGTACACATCGCAGACCCAGCATCATTGGGGCTAGCCCATCATGTAGATACTACTCCAGACGGTGGAATACTTGCCCACAAAGATGAAAACGGTAACTTAAATATATACAGTGCTTTGGCAGCCAACAAAAACAAATTTGGGCATCATGCTCCTGATCATGAAAATCAACCTCATGGTCCTAGTGAGGAACAACATGCTCGATCAAATGCGGCTGCTCATTTAGTAAGTTCGGGGAAGACATCCATGTCTACAGCCGAATTTTATGAGAAACTTGGAGTAGCTCAACACACATCAGCATTAGAATCATGGCAACGAGAACGTTCGAGGCAAATGTACGGAAAATACTTAAAAGGAGCGGCATTGGGAGCGGCAGTTGGACTGCTTGCAGGTCCTGCCGGGCTTTTGGTTGGTGCTGGAGTTGGTGCTGGGTTAGCATATATGGGAATCAAAAATAGAAAAGATTTTAAGAGGAAGGCTTTAGCGGATTATATGAGGTCTCAATGGGGTGATAAGATAACTAACGCACAGGAAACAGCGCTAGACCATTTTGTAAATGGAGTTAAACCACCTACGAATGCTAAGGTACCAAAGGATTCACCTAAGTCGGCAGTTTCTGAACTTAGTGACTTCACAAGCAGTGGAGGCTCTTCAGATGAAGAAGATTAATCTTTACAGTATAATAGATATAACTAAGGAGTTACAATGAATCCGGTTTTTGCTAACAGGGAAGTCACAAACACTTCTAAAGTTGCTGGTAGGGTAAACCAAAAGAAGCGTGTTGTTGAAGCCCCAATAAAACAAATTAAATCATCTTTTTCCAAACTTCAATCTTTTTGGAAAGATAATATGGAATTGGTGAAAGATCATTTACCTGTCCCTCCAAGACAGGGGTTAGTTTGGGATGCAGTAAAACACAGGTGGGTTAGACCTGAAAAAGCTGGGTTAACAGTAGCCGCAGCAAATAACGGTAAGATAAGACGACGAGGCACGGGGACTGGAGCCGCTGCTGGGGGAATTAGTAGAAAACGTGGAATGGAACGATTCTTGTCTCAACGTAGAGGACGAGAAGCCTCCATTCGCCGTAAAAAAGTATAGGAGGATATTTATGCCACCAAAGAAACGTAAGACTGGTGCGCTGAAGCAGAACAAGCAAACTGCGTCTTCGCAAAAGAAAGCGAAAAAAGTTGAAGTTGTCGAAGAGACTATAGTTGAGAAAACTGTAGTTGAAAAGGTTGCAGAGGAGACAACGTTTACAACTCCTAAAATTTGGGCTGTTCGTTTTTACGACAAAGTAAATCCAGAGCATCGGATAGGAAATCTTATATTTAACGAGAAGACCGGAGAGTTTGATGCTCGTTTTGATGGTACCCCTTTTGCCGGAGAGTTAAAAACTTTTATGAGTATTCGGGACGAAAATAATACACTTAAGTGGATGCAGACTTTAAGCAAAACGGCTAAAGATGCTTTACGCCCAGCAACTTATGAAAATATT